>PPYE01662238.1_pt1 | contig 16028 bp, 20 predicted proteins | sample 1559881 | NCBI WGS metagenome assembly PPYE01 (sample SAMN08240022, study PRJNA423297) | Human gut metagenome, whole genome shotgun sequencing project. | reverse complement strand
GTCAGAATCCAACCTATGATGCAGAAATTTCTGCGTGTTTTTTATCAAGACCCAAGTCCTTCCACGCGTTTTCAATTGCAATTTGTATAGTATCGGTATCAATCTTAATTCCATGAGCAGCACATTGTTTTTCAATATACTGCTTGGCCTTCTCAAATTTCTTGATCCCGTTACCGGCACCGATTAGAATCTCTGCCGCCTGCACGCCTGCCAGTGCGTAGTTTTTGATGGTTTCCCACTGGGAATTGGTCAGCTTTGACTTGATAAGCGGAAAGACCACAGTGGTGATGAAGATACTCAGCACTCCGATGAGAGCCACTACCAATTCTGTCACGTCGATACTTGTCAGAAGATTTACAATGATGTTCATGCTGTTTCCTCCTTATACGTTGTGAGTTCCTTCAATACCCCTATTTTCTCTTGCGATAGTTCTTTTTCTCAACCAAAGAAGAGCTTCTTCCAGAGAGGTAATAGCAAGGGCATTTTCTCTGCATCTATATCCGGACTGCTGGAAGTGCTCAAGTCGGCAAATAACCATATTGATTAAATCCTCATTGCATACACCGTTTACTCCACATTCCTGAATTGGTCCTTCCTGAAAGTGAATATCCGCAAGCGGTTCTCCAGAGTCTGCTTTGACAACAGAAAATCGGTGTGGTGCATTATAAGAGAACTCCTCTTCCTTCAGAACTTTGGTATATTTGCTTGTCAACAAGTCCATTTTTAATTCTTTCATGATGTTTCCTCCTAAATTGTCGTTACAAAGCCGGCGATTCCTTTTTTCTTCAAATCGTCAGCGGTTTTCTGTGCGGTTCCTTTGTCTGCGAATTTGCCCACACATACCCTGTCGGTGCTGTTCATGCCGGTGGTGAATGCAAAGTAACCCATGTCAGACAGCTTGTTCCTCAATGCCATTGCGTTGACAATGCTGCTGAATGCTCCCACCTGTACGGTGTATGGCAGGGATTCTGGCTTGTCCTGTGGTGTTGTATGTGGCGGTTGTGCGCCCGTCTGTGGGTTTTCTTTGATTCCCAGATAATCAAGCACACCAAGAGCGTAAATCTTGCCATAGGCTTTCTGCTCGGCTGTGGTGTTATAGTCTGCGCTGTCTGCGGCATTGTCCACGAAAAAGCCCTCGCAGAGCACCGCCGGACACTGTACCTGTCTGCACCAGCCAAAGTAATCTGTGCCGCTGCCGTTGAGTTTGGTCTTGATTCCGCGGGATTTCTGACCGGATGCTTTTACTTTTGCTTCGATACACTGGGCAAGCTTGAGCGACTGGGCTGCATGGGTGCCGGTCTGCCGGTATACCTCGAAGCCGTCACCGCCGCCCGCGTTGTTATGTACCTCAACGGCAATATCAGGCTTGAAAGCGTTTGCTTCCCTGATTTCCTCGCTGAGCGGGTCATCTTCCTCACGGGTTCGGGAGATTCCAACCGTGATGCCGTATTGTTCCAGCTCCTCCTTCATTCCCAAAGCCATCTGTAAATTGGCTTCGGATTCTTTGACGTACCCGACTGCTCCCGGGTCTTTGCCCCCATGCCCGACACCGATGAATACTCGTTTTGTCATTTTCTCACGCCTTTCTGTTTCCTTCCAAGGGACGGTCGCTCAGGCTGTTTTTTGCTCTTTGTGTAACCGTCCCTGCCGTTCTATTTTGTTTTATCTTTGCCCCGCTTGATTGCGGCAAGGCTCATAAGTTCTGCGCTCACAAAAGCAAAAAAGGAAATTGTGAGCTGTGGTTCTGGCTGCATTCTTCTTGCCCACTGCATCAGCAAGCAAATACTCGTGTATGCAATAACAATCAGGATGCACAGTGTTACCACTACTTTGGAGAAAAGCCCCTTCTTTCGGGGCTTCTCCTTTGTTTTCTGTGGTGAAAGTTTGAGGTCTGCCAGCTTTTCTGCCAGCCTGTCCAGTTCTTCGTCTGTCATTTAAACCACCCTTTCAAAAATGTGTCGGGAGAATGGCACAAAGTGACATTCTCAGAGTGATGGAACACAAAGCTGATTGCTCGCACAGGCTTTAACCATCACTTCCTTTCATATAAAGAGACAAAACAAAAGGAAAGTTGCATTCCAAAATACAACTTTCCCAAAAAGTGTTTACATAACATTTATATAACGTAAATATAGTGATAAGTAACTCCTTGGTGGTTTAACCGTAAAACATAGTTATCTGGTGTAGGCGTCCCCGTTGGGGTTTCCTGTACCATAAAACCATTATCCAACATATAAATACCTTTCATTGCTGGCGCATAGTTCGTTGCCGGTTTCTCACTTGAAAAAAATGCAGCCCAAACTTCTTCTCTGCTGTTTATGTATCGATTAAATGAATTCTCTTCTGCCCACAAAAAAAGAATTTTGGGCTGCTCATTAAGTTCAAATGTTCTATTTGTATTTCCGTCCCCGGTGTACGTTCCAAATTTCACAAAAGGCCAGATTGAACTCGCACTTCGTAATATTATAGCCACATTTTTTATATTAGATACTTGTGTCTCGTTTACATCGTACTCTGCAAGTGGCAGCTCATACACTGATCCATCACGGTTAATATCTTCCTGTACCGGTTCCGGCAAGATTGTGTTTGCAAGCGTTTTGATTTCAATCGGTTTCTCAGTGTTATCCACGTCAATCCTGACATAAATTCTGCCTTTTTTCTCCCCACCTCCCGAAAGGTCTGCAAGCACTGTTTCTTCTTCAATTACAAACATCCTGCCGCAGATAATTCCCCTGCCGCTACTAATTTGCAGCTGATTGCTTCCCAGATGCGTTACTATACATCCTTCGGTCAATCCATTTTGCCCGGAAGAAAAAAACTCGTATAACGTTGCATCATCTGTCGGTGAAATTTTCGATTTGTCGTATTGCTTGAGCGTGATCACACTTTTTTCCTTCTTTCTAAGATCAGTTTTTTTGTGAGTTCCAGACGAATACACCCAAAAATAAGTATTTTCACTCCATTATTGTTGCTGTATCCCGTCATGATGCTTTGATATATTTTGTCTTTATAATGGATATCTGCCAGGATACCGATTTTTATATTTTCCGAATCGATCATCCTGTCTCCTTCCAGATATCCCAGTTCAATATTCTGCTGATATTTTTCTGGCAAAAGCTGTTCTTTTGCTCGATTTCTCGCTTCTTCTTCAAAATTCTCCGCTCCCTGGATATATTCTGCACTAAAAAAAACGGGGACGATTCTATTTGTATTTTGTGTATCTATCTTCCCATCGGGATGTAAATAATATGTGATTTTTTCTTCTTTGGGATCATCCTTATTTACAAAAGTTACTTTGTTCAAAGTACCATATTCATCTGTCGTTACAAAACTTCGATGAATACAGTTTTCCAACTCTGCTTCCAGTACGATTTTTTCTTCTTTTTTAGCAATTGATACAACAATCTGTTTCTCCTGTGCTTTTAACTCCATTTCAATGATGATTCCATAAAGAGTGAGCGCTTTTGTAATAATATCCCAAAATGCATGTACATTGCTTCTGATATCCAGCTGTGTATCCTGTGTCCTTGTTAATCGCTTTACTATAAATCCTTTTATGTTTTGTAGCTTATCACTGTTTGTGATATAGGTTTCTTTTATGATTTGCTCAATCACATCTTCCAGCGGCTTTTGCCTAAAAATGATCTTGTCATATTGCACTTGCACATCAAGTAAAGATAACAGCGGCAGTATCTTTATTGATACGCCGCTGTTTGTATTATAAACATCCTGAATGATTCCCTGATAAATCACTTTCCCTGAAAAATCGGTAATATGTGCAAAATCTCCTTTATTTGCCTGAATCTTATTTACACTTATTGTTGTTGCTTCCAGGGTAAGATAATCCATTTGGATTGGTGGGTTTTGCATTACTCCCATGCTGATATATCGATACTCTCTGTCGAATATCTCTATTTTATACAGATTCGGCAAGGATACTCACCTCCGCAAATGCTTTGATTATTTCGCTTCCGTCATGAGAAAAACTGATTCGGCTTTCTCCTGTTGGTACTATGACAAACCTTCCGGTGGCAAAATCGCTGCTTTGATATAGATTTCTAACAAATTGATTGTTTGTTGTATATTCTGCGATTTCCATTTCTGCCGGCGAGCTGTTCACAACCAGTTTGTTTCCTCTTGGAATGGTTGCCAGGACTCTCCCCCTTACAAGTACCTCTCCTCCCTGTTCCAGCGCCCAGGTCGGATTGTTGCAAGGTCCCATAATATGAATTTTACAATAAGATGGGATATCACCATTGTTTTTGATTTTTGCCACTCCCATGGCGTTTTCTGTATATTGGTAAGGGTAAGTATATGGATATATTTTCCCGCTTTCTTTTTCGCTTTCTGCCGAAGAGACCACTGATGGTTCGTACCAGGTCCCCCAAGCAATAAAATCGACTGGACAGATCAGTCTGTTGACTTCCTTTTCCCCTTTTTGAATTTTTTGAACACTCACATTGATGTAATAGCTCTTTTCTGTTGGTCTGTATTCCATTTTCAAAGGGTTTTTGCTGCAAAAGCTCACAAAAGTCTGATACTCTTTGTACGGATCGTCTCCCATGAATACCATTTCTCCTGTAATCACTTTCTGTTCCAAATTCTTGCTTGTCTGCAAAAAATCATATCCAATGGATTCCGCACCAAATGCATATTGAAATCCCAGGCCAGAAGGAAGATGAAAAAAAGACTTTTTAGCCATCAGGTCATATTCTTTTCCATCTGCATTGATCAGTTTAAATTTTCTTACCATCAGTATTCCCATCCTAACTGTCTGTTCAGGTCTCTCACTGCTGCTTGTCCATCCCTTGGCTGATAATTATTAAAATAGTTTTTCTGATTTACAACTGTTCCTCCGGTCAACGGCTGTACAATTGCTTTCCCGCCTGCCAGTGTTAGCAGTTCTGGTCCTGCTTCTCCCACGATTGCAGATCCTCTTGAAAGAATTCCCCCTTTTGCAAGGTACGGAATATCCGGAATGTTTGGCAGATTGAATCCCCAGCTTTCTCCTCCAATTCCTGGTACCCAATCCGGTACATCAAAAGAAAGGCTGTTGATTCCGTCAATTGCCCAGTTGATTGCACCTATCATTCCGTTAATCAGCCCGATCACTGCATTAATTGGAGCTTTTGCGATTCCTTCAATCGTACTGAATATGCCGTCGAATATTTCTGTTACGCCTTTCCACGCTCTTTCCCAGTCTCCTGTAAATACACCTCGGATAAAATCAATTACACCATCAAATATCTTCTTGATTCCATCCCAGATATCTTTGATGGTCTGCATTGCACCATTCATGATTCCGCCCAGTGTCGGCCCAAAGACCTCCGTCCAGTCTTTCACAAATGCGTTTTGCAGAAAGTCATCAACCTTTTGCAAAATCGCCTGTATTTCGTCTCCTTTGGTTGCAATCAGTGTCACTAAGGCCACAATCGCCGCAATCAGCAGTGTGATCGGATTCGATATGATAAAACTGAATACAGAGGAAAAAGCATTTCCCAGTCCAGGCAGCAGCGTTTTTGTAATGAATGTAAAGGATGTTGTCAACCCTGTTTTTAATAATCCGGCCGCTGTTCCGATTTTGGGGATCAGCGTTATGATTGTTCCTATTGCCGTGATGATCTTTCCAATTCCAACAAGCAGCGGACCAATGATGATTAAAAATGCACCGATTCCCAGAACTACCTTCTGTGTTCCTTCATCCATTTGAGTAAATCCTTCTATCCATTCTGTGGCTTTTATTGTCATTTCAGTCATCCACGGGATCACATTATCTGCAAGCACGATTGACAGAGATTCCAGTGCTCCACCTAACTGCTCTATTTTATTTGATAAATTTTCCTGCATAACAGCCGCCGTTTGTGTTGCCACTCCCTGACTGTCTCGCATAGATTTTGTGATCTCGTCATACTCTTCCTGAGTTAAATTCAACGCTGCCTGCAATCCGGAATAAGCTGTTTTTCCTGAGATAGTGGATAATATAGCTGCTTGTTCTTCCTGTGTGTATCCAGCAAGCCCTGTGCGCATCTGGGTAAGTATTTCATCTAATGACTTAAACTTTCCATTCTGGTCTACAATCTGAAGCCCCAGCCGGTCCATGGCTGCCGCCGCATTGTCTGTTGGATTTGCCATATTAAGCATAGAGGCTCTTAAACTTGTTCCAGCCTGTTCTCCCTTGATTCCAGCTTTGCTCATGGCTGTAATAGCGGTCACTACATCTTCAATCGAAAATCCCATTGACTGACCCAAAGGAGCTACATACTTCATCGTCTCTCCAAGATCACTGATGCTGATTGTGCCTGCGTTTGCTGCCTGTGTTAACAGATCTGCCACTCTGGCAGAATCTGATGCAGAAAGCCCGAATCCGGTAATTGCATCCGCAATAATCGTTGATACAGTTCCCAGACTTTCCCCGCTAGCAGAGGCGGCTGCTAAAACGCCTTCCATGCCATCAATGATCTGATCTGTCCCCCATCCGGCTTTTGCCATCTCGGTCATTGCATTTGCAACTTCTTTGGATGAAAAAGCAGTAGATGCACCCAGCTCAATTGCTTTTTGCCGCAATCTTTCAAAATCTTCTTCACTTGCCTGAGTGATCGCTTTTACCTCACTCATGCCTTTTTCAAAGTCAGCCGCTACTTTAAGTCCTGCCGCTCCCACTCCGGCAGCAGTTGCAGAAACCGGCATAAGGCTGTTTCCAAAATCAGAAACACTTTTTCCTGCACCTTTCAGCTTGTTTCCCATAGCTGTCAATGCTTCATCTGACTTTTTTTTCAGTTTTTCCAGTTCATCCGCTGTTTTCCGGATCTCTGTCTGTAAATCCTGATACTGCCTTTGCGTGATTTCACCTTTTTTAAACTGATTTTGAGCCTCTTTTTCAGCTTTTTTTAATTCCTTCAGGTGATTTTCTGTTTCCTGAACCTCTTTTTTCAGGTTAAAATAGGTGTTACTTGTTTTTTGGGCGCTCAGTTGGGCTTGTACCTGCTTTTCGGTCTCTTTCAGATTTTCCAATGAAATTCTGGTGCTTTCAATTTCTCTTTCCAGTGCATTATATTGCTCCTGGCTCACCTTTCCCTCTTTAAATTGTTGCTGTACCTGTTTTTCTGCTGATTCCAGTGTTTTCAGTTTTTCTGCTGTATCTGCAATCGCTTTTCCAAGCATCTTTTGTTTTTGTTCCAGCAATGTGATATTTTGAGGGTCTAGTTTTAAAAGGCGCTGCACATCCTTAAGCTGGCTCTGTGTCGTACTGATCTCTTTGTTGACTCCCGACAAAGCCTTGGAAAGCTTTGTCGTATCACCACCGATTTTAATCGTGATTCCTTTGATTCTGTCTGCCATCTTCTCCCCCATTTACCACTTGCCAAAAAATGCTTCGATGTCCTTCTGTGTTGCCTTATATGGGTATTTTTCATGGTCGTTTGCTTCTTCAATCAGCATGTCAAACACCATCCCCATCGTCATTCCGTCCAATGCTTGATCAGAAAGATTCAGCTGAGCACATCGAAGCATAAAAGTTGCTCCGGTTTCCTTTCGAGTTGTTGGTCTTATTTTTTTTAGCTGTCGATGTAGTCATGTTGTTCAGATCCCAAAGTTCCAGAATAGTTGGCAGAATTTGATAAATAGAAAAAGTTGCAAATCCATCCAGCCATTCTTCCGGAGTCTGTGGAATCGTATTGTCAAACTGCTTTGCCATAACAAATGCGGCATTTTCAAATATTTCAAGATCAAGGTTTGAAAGCTGAGCTTCTCTTTGCTCTTCTTCACTCGCGTTTTCTGTGAGTTTTCCTGCTTTCTCGAACGCTTTTCTCAGCCTTGTCAGATCCTGGATCATATCTCTCCCGATCCTGTGCCTGTATAATCGTGGGGTCAAGGCTGATGCCTTGAACCCCACTTCTCTTCCGTCTATTTTGATGATTTTTTCCATAGTTTTCTTCCTCTCTATGCTGCAGGAGCCGGTTCAAACACCTTTGTGAACCACTTTGTAATGGTATCTTCTGTTGTCTCTGCCGTTGTACGTGCAAAAACACGTCCATTTTCAAGAGGTGCTGCAGATATCTTGATTTTCTGCGGCTGTGGTTCCTTGCTTTCTTCGTTTGTTTTGCTGTTGATTCCCGGTCGTGTCGCAGTACAGTTATACAGGCAGTACAAGGCATTGTGCTGATCTCCATCAATCTGAAACAGCAAAGCAAAAGATTTTGGCTCTGCAAATGCGTCTTCGATCAGCACCTTTTCCGTTGTTGATAAAATATATCCCCATATATCCTGCAGCATCTTATCGATGATTCTTGCAAACTCTGCGTCTCCTTCATAGCCTCCATTATTTGAGCTCTGATAATAGACAATGCCGTCCGCATAGAATTTGTTAAGCTCGCCCTGCTGTTCCAATGCCAGGCTCACAGCGCCTGGTACTGGTACAGGAGTATCCCAAGTTGGTGTGTTTCCTCCTGCTGTCATGACTGCATAATGCATATTTTTTAAGTTGAATTGAACTTTGTTTTCGGTTGTTTCCATTTTTACACCTCGAATTCATAAGTTGTCAGATAGCATTTTTCACTTTTGATATACATGCTGTCTTTTTGCCAAAAGAAAGAGGACAAAGCTTTTTCCACTTTGTCCTCAGCATCTTGATTTTTTGTTTTTGTGTATAGTTCTACTCTTATCTGTTTAATCGGCAGATATACTCCCCCATCTGCCGCAAAGTTATTTGACCCACTTTCCAGATAACAGATATATGGCAGATCTGGCGCCTGATTTTCTGGCCATTCCAGATATACAACTGGCATTCCTGTTGTCTCCAGCGTTTTTTTGATTTCTTCGAGTGTCATGATAACCTCACCTTCACCCTGTTTTCTAATTTTTCTGCTGTTTCCTCTTCTACCGGTTTTATGTGAGGGATTCCTTCCACTCTTCCGCCGTTTTTCTTGGCGTGTCCATTTTCCAGCAGATGGGTCAGGGATGGTTTTTTCCTGTTGTATACTCTTGTTCTGATGTTTTCGCTGTTTTCAAATTCCACTTTGGAAGCCCATCCGGATGCATATTCTCCTGTTCTTTTAGGAGACTTCTCTTTCAGGTCATTCACTGCTTCCCGTGTAACTTTTTTAATCTCCTGTTTTACCTTTTGATTTACCTCTGAAGAGTACTCTTTCATTGCTTTTGTAATTTCAGATGATAGATCATCAATTTGAACTTTGGCCACTTTCTCTTCTGGTCCCTGCTTTCATTTCAAGATACAGCTCAATTTCATCACTGTCATGATTAAAATATGTTCTGTATACACTATACCTTTTTCCTGCGACTTCAACGATCTCTTCTCCCTGATAATTGACTTTTGCTGTTGTCACAAGCAGTTCTGGGTTTAGTCCGTTCTGTCCGGCCTGCACCCATTCTGTCCGGCCTACTGACCGGACAGAAGCCCACACATTTCTTTTGCATTCAGATGCTATCATTTGCCCGATTGCATCTTTTTGATATTTTACTGATATCAGGCAGATTAAATCATCCATTATCTTTCGCTCCTTTTTGAGAAAAAACACGATTGTTCATTTCCCATCGAAGCATTCTTGGCATTTCTGCTTTTTCCTCTCTTCTCTTTCGATAAAGATAAGCAGCATACATTTCGACAAGCATTCCATCTCCACGAGATTCTGTCAATACAATTCCTTCCCTCTGGATATATTCTTTCGCACTTTCTATCAATGTAAATAAATAATCATCCAAAGCAGAACTTGATATCTGCAAATCTGTTTTCAGAATGCTCAATACCTCTGCATCTACCATAAGATTACCTCTTGGACTAAAATTTTGCTTAAGACTTAGTCACTGTCACAGTATAAACTCTTACTGCATTACCCTGTCTTACTGTTACGGTCATCGGTGTCGGAGTGCCTCCTGTTTTCCAGGTAACTTCGCTTCCGTTTTCTACGTTTTTCCCGTTGTAGCTGATAGCAATCTTTGCATCAGCCTGTGCTGCAGTCGCTGTGACAACGTTTTTGGCCGCATCTGCTGTCAGTGTATATGTGTACTTATCGGAAGAAAATGCCGGACTCAATGTTTTGTCCCCAATAGTCAGATTCAGAAGCTGTGCATCGTTTGCATTATCTGCCGCAAAGTTCATTACAGTTGTAACTTCTGTATTTTTGATGTTGATTGCTACAAATGCTCCTGCAATTACCGGCATACCGTCCGCACGCTGTTTTCCCTTAAAAACAGTATTGTCCTGGATAAACTGCACTTCGCTGCTCGACTCTACGGTCATCTCACTGCGCAGTGACATCAGGTAAAGTTCACCATATCCTCCTACGATATCCCCATCCGGCATGAATTCCAGAATTTCAACATTTCCGTTGATAATTGGGAGCACTCCATACAGATTTGCCACAGCATCGCCGTTTGCTGTAAATGTAATCAGTTTTGATTTCAGCTCTGTCAACGTTTTGCTGTTCATTGCCCAGAACTGTTCCCCTCTGCTGTACTCTGTTGCGGTATTCCCGGTTGCAATCATAAGTTCTGCCCAGAACGCTGTTCCTGTTTTGCCTGAAGGATTAATCTTGATTACATTTTTGGTGTGCAGATCCTCCCATTCTGGAGCATTTGCAGGATAATCGCTCGGTTTTACTGTCTGGGCCAGTCTGGTCACAATACCCATCGGCATTTTGTTAGCTGGGCCTTTGCCATAGATAATTGCTTTGTCTATTGCCATTCCCACTGCTTCAGATAACATTTCTACAATCCAGCTGGCCAGATTGATGTCGCTGTCTTCCAGAATGGAGTTGCAGACTGGTACAAATCCTGCAACCTTGAAGCCGTCCACAGTCACCTGATTGAAAGAAAATTTCAGTTCGTTGATTGCTGCACACATTTCTGTCCATACAGCCTCCGGTACGGTACCGGCGATAGTCTGTCTTGCTACACCGTTTACTGTTCTTACTCTAACATGATTCAACAGTTTAGAGTATCGGAACATATTCTCTGAAATCAGATCCAGCAGTGTCTCTGGAATTGTGAGTTCTCCTCCAGAAACTGCTCGCTGTGAACCTTTTCGATTTCTCAACTCCGCCAGAAATGTTTTGACATCATCTCGGGATACGATTGCGGCTCTTTCTTCAAAAGGCAGCGCATCAAATACTTTCTGTCCTTTCGGAAGACTTCTGATGTTGTAGTTGCTCATTTTGTATACATTCCTTTCTGTTTTTTTTGGATCCTGTACTTTTTCAGGAGCCGGGAGTGAACGTTTTAACTCTTCCATTTCTTTTTCGATATCTTCGATCTCACTTTCCAGTCCCTGCTTCTGTCCCTCATGATCCGATTTTTCTCTTTCATAAGCTTCCAAAAGCTCCTGGACAGCTCTTTCCTCTTCTTCGCTGTTTGCTTCGGTAATAGCTTCCCGGATCTGAGCTTCTCTTGTATCAAATTCAGCATCTTTTGCTTTGAGAGCTTCCAGGGCAGCTTTTCTGTTTTCCAATTTATGTCCCAGCATCAGAATTTTCAGTGCCATTTTTATTCTCCTTTCTCGAGACGAGCAAGCATTCTTGCCCGCCATTCTTCCCTCTTTTCTTCCTTCTTTTTTTCCAACTGTTCTTTTGCCTTTTCCAGATCCTTTGTTGCTCTGGCTGAGATGTTGGTCTGCTCATACGCTGGAAAGGTGCATGGACTAACCTCATACAATTCCACTTCCAGCAGTTTCGTGCGATAATTTCCCTCATCGTCCCACCAAGTTTCCTGACGGATAATCTCAAATCCGAAACTGCATCCTGTTACATCACCGCGCTTTACCCTCGCATACCCGTTTTTTGCATCCTGATCATCTTCATTGATGATGTTTCTGCCTTTTAACCCGATTCCATCTTCACTCAGGTACGCTGTTTTATTGCCTGTGCTCCCCAGTACAATATCGCTGTTATGATTCCAGAGAACCTTGACATCTCTTCCTGACATCAATGTTTTTGTAAACGCTCCTGGTGCGATTTCTTCAATCCACCCAGGGCACACTTCATACGGCTTATTGAATACAGAAAAATATCCTTCCAGTTCTCTCTGACCATTTTCTTCTCTAACCTGAAAAGGCTGTGTCTGAATGATTCTTTGCTGCATTTTCCTTCCTCCTTTATTTTAATTTTTTCTGGTCTCCCAGTTTTTCTGCTGGAATATAATTTTCCAGTGCCAAAAGTTCTTCCATTTCACTGTCTGGCGGCAGGTTGAGCCATCCGCGCCACTCGTTTCTTCTTAGTGCCATTCTGTCCACCATCTCCGCGCCTGCCTGTACTAATTCTGTGATTGAATAAGAGAAAAGACTCCATGAATTGAACCGAAAATAATACTCTGGACTGATAAGCAGTCCTCTTGTCATGGTCTGTTCAATTCCTCTTGCAATCGGCATGATTTTATTATTGATGAAATTATTCCATGCATCTCGATTAAATTCATCAACACCCAGTACAAAAGGAGGCACTCCCAAAATTGCCGCTACTGTTTTTTTATCTAGTTGGACAAAATCAGCTAAAGCAAGATCTGCTAATGTTAGCGGCTTCACCTGTTCGACTTGGAACTGATCGGCCGGTATCATCCATGGTTCCCCTGCCTGTGTCGTTTCCACATATTGTTCCAGAAGCTTTTTCCTTCCTTCTAGGCTGGAAAATTCTTCTGTCAATGCATCCACTTTCACAATAATGGAAGGTTTCCATTTGCTCTGCATAAAACCCTTTTCGGTTTCTGCTGCTTGTTTCAGGTTTCCAGCTACATCGGATAATGCTACCCGATACCCTTCCCCTTTCCATGGGTAATCGCTGCTGGGATTCAATTTAAAATGCAGTACCTGATCCGGCTGATATCTTTTCCCGTTGATCTGTATATAATATCCCCATCCGTCTGGTACCAGGTTAACCATATATGGAGGTATTGGCTGCAGATTTTCCAGAAATCTTCCTGTAATGTCATATTCCGGGTAGATGATTGCATTTCCGTTTCCTTCTAGAAACATCGTTTTTACAATCCACTGAATAAAATCTGACCTTGTCATGTTCCGATTAGGATCAATATCGATTTTACGACTCAGTTCATTTTTGACTCTTTTGTCTCCACCTTCTTCATTTTTCATCAGGTGAATTGTCATGCTGCCGATCAAACGTGCAATCGTATCAACCGCCGTGCAGATTTCCGGATTATTTGCAAGGCTTGTATATCCCTTGCAGATAATCGCATCCCAATTATCTGCAGTACAAATCCATACCCCAGAGCTTCTCTTTTGTGTCGGTTCTGCTCTGGGAGACTGACGATTCTTTTTTCTCTTGCTCATGCTGATATCCTCCTCTTTTTAATTTCCCCACCACTGCTTACCTTTTTGTTCTCGTTCCATATCAGAAAGCATCTGACAACACGAAAAAACACCTGCGTCAAAGACATCTATCCTCCTGACACCTCCATCCCCGTCCACTTTTGCATATTGGATCATATCATCTGTTTTTTCAATCGCCCTGACATTTTGCACACAATATTCAAACGCTCCGGAGTGAAGATAATAGAATTTTTTGTTTTTTGTTTTAAATTCAATCCTTCGAAATCCCTCCGATTTTATATAAAAATACTGCGGTTGATCCACAACACGAAATCCTGCTGCTTTCATTTTGGAAAAGAATTCTCTTCCAAACTTCTTATCAAAACCTACTGTTTTGATCTTAAATCCCATTTGCCGCATTTGGATAAACCATTTTACAATATCGTCCGGAAGAACTGTCTCTGTATTGCTCATGGTGAGCCATTCCTGTTCCTCCCACCAAAACAGTGGTATTCCGTCCTCTTCTGCTTTGAGATGTGCCGCTACAATCGGGAAAAAGGCATGAGTAATACAAATATCAACATCTTTGTAATTTCCATATAGTGCTCCTGCTGTTAAGTCATGCAGTTTTGATAAATCCGCTCCACCATACCAGTTGATAGGAAGCTTTGCAAGCTCCTGTAACGTCCAATTGTATTTTGTATCTGATGTGATAAATTCATTTATGTTGAAATATGCGTTCATCGCATTTGTAAAGATGTTGAGTGTTTTGTTGTAAAACTCACTTCTTAACTGAGGTTCATTTCTGGCCTGAGCAGCGTCATCCATCAATTCTTCCAGAGTTACTGTGACTCCGATTGACGGTGTACACATCTCTAAAACTTCTGGATCATCAAATTCTGTAATCTCTCCGTTGTAGTTTAAGATGTTTCCTTCTTCGTCCTGATCTGCCTTGCAGATAAAGATAAAATACGAGTCATATGCTTTGTCTTTAATTGTGCCATTCAGTACTGCTTGCAAAGTTTTTATCCTGTTTGCTAAAAATCCATCCGGGATATCTCCTGCAGTCGATATTCCAACCAGAAGCTTGTTTCGATATGCCTTCATTGCATTTTTCATCAATGTATATTTTTTAGCTCCTGCTCTTCTCCATGAGTGCAGCTCATCCAAAATTAAGAAATTACAATTAAGCGAATCCAGTTTATCTTCCTGATTTGCAATTGCATATATCGATGCACTCCCATCTTCAAAATCTATTTGAATGGAATGTTCCTGGTTATTATCTCGGATGCGCAGTTTTTTGACATCATTTTTTAGTTCCTGCATGTTATCACGCAAAAACTCAAAACTTTCCATTGTCTGCTTAACTGAATTTGCAACGATGTACGTTGTAGCACCAGATCTTCGATCCAATATACTTGAAGCATCGCCTAGTGATGCTGAAAAAGATGTTTTCCCCTGTTTCCTTGGCAGAAAAATTAACGCTTCTGTAAATCTTCTAATATTCGTCCCTTTTTTAAAGAATCCAAATAAATTTACAACAACAAACTTTTGCCAATCCGTCAGTTTCATTGGTTTTCCTTTGAAACTGACTCCGTTTTTATCTTCTCCTTTTACATGATGTATGGTTCCTTCTATCAAATTGATTACAAAATCAAATTGTCCTTGCTTAAAGTCAAGATCTTCTCTTTCAAGATCATTCAAAAACCTCTGGCAAGCTAACACCCTATCCTTATTTGCAATTATTTTTCCACTGGTAATGTCCTGTGCATATTTTAGTGCTACTTTAAAGTTTTTTGATTTAATTTTGCTTATGTCCACAGGCTCACCCTTTTGCTTCAATCTTCCTCTTGATCTTCCAGCAGCTTAGCAAACAAAGATTTTTCTTTTTTAGGTGATTCTGGTTCTGCATTATAAGCCTTTGCATTAAGCATTAGGCGGTCAGAATAGGTTCCGATGTCTTTTCTCAGGTTTTCTAGACTCACGAGAATCGGGCTTTTTTTACCCCCACTTTTTTCTGTCTCTATTACAACCTGATACCCCTCATCCTCAAACTGTCTTGATAGATAGTTGTACTGATACATCATATCCACATAGATATCAATAATCTGATTGTACTGCGTTTTATACGTCCCCAGTTCCTTCATGTATTTTACTGTTCTATCCTTTATTGTTTGCCTCTTTGGTATATTTCTTTTTCCCATCTTCTCCCCTCCGGAAAAAATATTTTCAAAACACCGCACTATTGGAAATAGTTTCCCTCGCCGGTCCCTGGATACACTATTTTATTGGTAACAAGATGGGGGGATCATTCTACACTATATCCTCTATGTGCTTGCTTCGATTTTTCAGGGTGTAGTGTATTATGGCAATTTGCACACACACTAATAAGATTGCTGTCTGTAAAGGCCAACTCCGGACATTGATCTGCGTGTTCTATATGATGCACTATCGTTGCTTGTCGTTGCCTTCCGAATCTCTTGCATATTTGGCACTTATATCCATCTCGCTTTAATATTTTTTTTCTCTTCTTTTTCCATTTTTTGCTTTTGTAGTCAAATTTCATTGTGAGCATATGTAATAAAAAAGCCAGCCCATATGAGCTGACTTTTTTTATTTTAGTTTTTAATTAGAGTTTCTTTTTCATCAAGTTTATTCTTGATACGCCCGCAGGCAGTTTCATAGTGTTTTGCATCCAGCTCAAACCCGATGTAATTGCGGCCGCTGCGGATACAGGCCACCGCCGTGGTGCCGCTGC
>PPYE01186973.1_pt1 | contig 16028 bp, 8 predicted proteins | sample 1559881 | NCBI WGS metagenome assembly PPYE01 (sample SAMN08240022, study PRJNA423297) | Human gut metagenome, whole genome shotgun sequencing project. | reverse complement strand
GAAATATATGGTATACTATGTACAGCAGAGGTGACTGTTAGTCATGTTGCTTCTGCGCCTCTTTTCAGCAAATGTTCCCCGACATTTGCAAAAAAATATACAAGGAAGTCGTCCCGGATCCCCATAACCCCCGGGACGTTTTCCTTGCATGAGAAAACGGATATTTCCTGACAGACTTTGGTCTGGAGAAATATCCGTTTTGTTTTACCATCCGTTTTTTCTCCAGAAAGAGGGGAGGAAAAGGATGAGAAGCGTAAAAGATTCAAGCCGGCCCATAAGCATGGACAGGGCGACGACCATTTTTGTCATGGCAGGCATGGCCGACCAGTTGCAGGTGGCGCCGAATTGTCCCAGTGCCGGCCCCGAGTTGCTCATGGTGGCAATGGAAAGGCCCAGGGCAGAAGGAATATCCGCACCGCTTGCGGCGATAAGGGCGGTCCATAAAAAAATGGACATCGTATAGATGAAGAAGAAACAGAAAACCTCGAGGAGCATGGATTCGGAAAAGTTTTCTCCTCCTGCACGGGTCTGTATGACGGCCCGGGGGTGGAGTTTCTGGCGGAGAACGGCGGTCATGGATTTGAAAAGCAATATGATGCGCGTTACTTTCAGGCCGCCCGAAGTCGATCCGCCGCAGCCGCCGATGAACATGAGTATGAGCAGTATGACCTGGGAAAAATGGGGCCATGTTTCAAAGTCGTAAGAAATAAATCCCGTGGTGGACGAAAGAGACGCCGAGGTAAAAAGCGCTTCCAGCAGTGCGGAAGGGGCGGGAAGTCCGCTTTCCAGCATTAAATTTAAAGAGATAAGGATAGTGGCGGCGGCTACGATGGAAAGATAGACTTTAAATTCCGTATTTTCCCAAAGAACACGGATGCCCCGTTTCCATGCAGCCACATAGACGCCGAAATTGGCGCTGGAAATAACCATAAAAAATATGACGGCCAGTTTCAGAGGCGTACTGTCGTAAAAAGCGATGCTTTCATTCTTTGTGGAGAAACCTCCGGTGGCGATGGTGGAAAAGGCGTGATTTACCGCGTCGAAAAAGTTCATGCCGAGGAGTGTGTAAATCAATGCGGCAGAAACAGTAAAAAGCAGGTACACCGCAAAAAGCGCTTTTGCCATTTCTTTGATCCGGGGAACGGCACGGGAGGAATAAGGACCTGTGCTTTCCGCATCAATCATGCGGGCGCTTCCTTTTCCGGCCTGCGGGAAGAGAGCCACAAAGATGACGATGATTCCCAGGCCGCCGAGCCAGTGGGTCAGGGAGCGGAAGAAAAGAATGCTTTTCGGCAGAACGGTTAAATCGGAAAAAACGGTGGCGCCGGTGCCTGTCAGACCTGAAATGCTTTCTACCAGAGCGTCCAGCGGAGAAAGGAGACCGGACAGGAAATAAGGGAAAAGGTAAAGAATGGAAATACATATCCATGACAGCGCGGTCACCGCAAGACCGTCGCGGGGATTCAGATTGATGACTTTTTTCTTGCCCTTATACCGCAGGAATGCGGACAGTAAAAAACAAAGCGCCATAGAGTAAATAAAAGGAAGAACCGGTTCTTCCCCAAACAGGGCGGTCAGCAGGGGAAGCAGGAGGACGAGACCGCATCCCGCAGTCAGTTTGGCGATAAGTGCTGAAACGACGGCAGTATTCATAACGGTTTCCTGCCTTTAAAATAAGGAAGGACTTTTGCCGAGCAGGGGGTACGGATCAGGATGATGACCCGGTCTCCTGCGGCAAGGACAGAGCGGCCGTCAGGGATATGTGTCGTTTCATTCCGGACATAAGCGCCTACAAGACATTCCGCCGGCAGCCCCGCTTTCATGAGAGGAATGCCTTCGGCAGGAGCGCCGCTTTCCAGAATAACTTCCACCGCTTCCACCTGCGCCGATTCAAGAAGAGAGACGGAGACGACACTGCGGCTCCGCACATAACTCAAAACCTCGCCTGCCGCCAGAAGCCGGACTGACAAGGCGATATCCACGCCTACCTGTGTCATGAGATCCGCGTATTCCCCGCGGACGACGCGGACGATTGTCTTTTTCGCGCCCAGGTGCCTGGCAAGGAGGGCGACAAGGAGATTCAGCCGTTCATCTTTCGTCGTGCAGATCACCACATCCGCTTCAGAAACGCCTTCCTGCATGAGAAGATCTATATCCGCCCCGTCGCCGCAAAGGACGATGGACTTTTTTAATTTGGAAGAAATATGCCGGCACTGCTCCGGATCGAGATCAATGACTTTTACGGATATACCGTCGGCTTCCAGCATGGGGGCAAGCGCCGTTCCTGTCCGTCCCGCGCCGATAACAATGGCCTTTTTGATGTGCCTGGTACTGCTTTCCGCCATACCCTGGCTGAATTTTTCTATATTTTCCGGCGCGCCGATGAAGTAAGCGTTGTCGTAAGGGAGCAGGCAGTCATTGCCGTGGGGGATAATCATCTGATGATCACGGAAAATCATGGCGGCGAGAATTTCATCAGGCAGCTCCAAATCTTTGAACGGTATATGGATATAAGGAGATTGGCGCTGTATCCGTGTCTCATACAAACGGACGCGGCCATTGGCGAAATCTCCCACGTTAAGGGCGGCGGGCGTCATGAGGATGCGCCGTATTTCTTTTGCCGTGACCAGCTCAGGACTCAGAACCAGGTCAATGTCAAAATTTTCCTGGAGATATTCGGTGGATTCCTGAAGGAATTTCGGGTCGCGGATGCGGGCAATCGTGTGGGGGATTCCGTTTTTCTTCGCCAGCATGGAAGCAAGAATATTCACCTCATCCATTTCGGTCACCGCCACGAAAACAGATGCATCCCGTATATCGGGATCCCGTGTGAAATCCGGACTTGTCCCGTTGGCGGTGATCGTGAGCACGTCCAGCGAGTCGCGGACTTTGGATAACTTTTCTTCATCAGAATCGGCGACAACCACATCATGCTGCTCATTGGAGAGAAGCTCGGCAATCGTATAGCCCAGATGCCCCGCGCCTAAAATTACGATACGCATGAAAACTCCTTAATCATAAAATGACAGGTAAAATATCTTGGGTAATTCATCTTTTCTTATTTTATCACAGAGAAAACCGCAATGAAAAAATCCCGCCATATGGGGGAGCGGGATTTTTTCGGATCGAGGAGATCCGTATGAATCTGCCGGGGATGGAGGGGGTCCTGTGTACCGTTACCGATTCATCAGACTTTCATTAAATCAGAACAGTGGGTTTACAGTATATTAAAAAATATCTATTGAAAGGCACACAGGAGAAAATCCCCGACACGATGGTGGAAACAGTACTCTGCTTCCACCCCCATTGTACCACAAAAAGAAGAGGAGTCAAACCGGAAGAAGAACTATGCAGCAAGCCGGTTTTCCCTGATGAAATCGGTATGTATGGCAAGAAGATAAAAGCTATCAGCTGTGAGCTGTCAGCTATAAGCTTGTTAGCTGTGAGTTAAAAGCCGAAGCATATGATTTTCATTAGGTGTCATACGAAACAACAGCAAAGGATTTGCTGCTGTGTTAAGGAAAGGGATTCTAACGGGAAAAATAGGGATTGGGTAAGCCTCCTTATTTATAAGGAGGTGGCCGGCGAAGCCGGACGGAGGATACTGGCTTGGGGGAACGACGCAAAAGAATAGAATGAAGATTCTTTTTCTGCCCCCCGTTCTGAGTGATAACGGACGGTAAGAAAATAAAAGCTATCAGCTATCAGCTGTGAGCTGTCAGCCAAAAGTGCTGAATGACAGCGGGAGGCAATGAGGCCGTGGATGAGAAAGCAGTGTGAATAAAGATATTCGTAAAACAGTACATATTATATAGAAATAAGATAAATCTTTTGTTATAATGAGAACAGAAGTTGTTTAATAAAATAAGTGTTGAAAGGAGAGCGGGGAAAGGTGGTGTGAAGGCAGTATCGGCAGCATGGGGATGTTGCTTCTTTTTATTGTGCTTTTAATTATATTGTTTTTTATGGGAGGAAAACATGAATCACATTTACAAAGTCATTTGGAGTCGAGTGAAGAACAGTTATGTCGTCGTTTCGGAAATCGCGGGAACCGCGAAAAAAAGTGGGGGGGGTGAGAGTATCTAAAAACGCGCTGGCAGCGGCATTGACAGCTTTTCTGCTGACCTCTTCCGTCGCGGGGGCTGTTGATAATGTAATAGTAGGAAATACGGAAGCGCCCAATGCGGTAACCGATACAACTGACTCTACAGTTGTCGGAATAGACAATGAAGTCAGTAAAGAAAAGGATGACGTGATTGTCGGCAAGAAAAACACCATTAAAGACAGCGAAGACGTTCGGGTTGTCGGCAAAGGAAACACGGTGACAAACAGTGACCGGCAAAATGTATTCGGTGATAATAACAGTATCACGAATCGGGATGCCGGTACTGTTTCCGGATACCATGGCATAACACGTAACGGCACTTCAGACTTGGTCATCGGCATGGGGAATAAAATTAAAGGCAACGACACCTACATGACAGGGCATGAGAGCCTGACTGTTATCGGGAATAATAACGAAACAAATGCTCCCACCTCGGGTATCGTAATCGGGGATAATCAGACTTTTCATACGATTAAGGAATCTGTTATTATCGGTTCCATGACACCGGAAGAAAAGGCTTCCGGCAAAAGAGAGCAGGGCGGCGGAAGTGTCGTCGTAGGGTATAATGCGCAAAGCGGCGTCGGATTGAATGTGGCAGTGGGACACAGCGCGCTGGCTCTGGGCTATGAAGGAACCGTGACAGGGCACAATTCTGTCATTGAAGGCAATGACAACTCTTTTTCGAATGTCTGGTCTTCTATTTATGGGGTGAATAACAAGATCACCTCGGACGGCAACACCTCAAATGGCTTAGCGGGCAGCATCATCGGTGCATGGAACAAGCTGGATAATGCGGACAATTCGATGATATTCGGTTCTGGGAATATCCTTTCCCATGCTACAGTAGATATGTCAAGCGGACTGGAAGGAAATTTTGGGCAAGGCTCTATGACAGAATTGCTTTTCCGCAGCGGGTATCAGGAAGGGTATTCGGATCAGGCGGCAAAAGTAATGGGGGACTTTGCGAATACCAGCGGATCTGTTCTTATCGCAGGGAATGGAAACCGTTCTGATTATGCCCGGCGTTCCCAGATTATCGGAACGGGAAATATACTGAACGGCACGGCAAACGGTACCAGCGCCAACAATACGATGGCGGGATTCCAAAATACAGGAACCAACGTGAACCGTGTGGCTGTAGTGGGAACCGGAAATAAGATATCCGATGGAACATCGGATGTTGTGATTGGCGATTATCATGAAATGTCCGGCGGAACAAATAATGTCATTCTTGGTGCCATGGCAACAAAGGAAGATGTCGTAAGCAAGACTTATACGCCCAGTTTGGGGAATTCTTCCGGTACGCCGGGCGGGTATACAGGGAGACCGATTCCATACAATGTGAGAGCCACCGTTCCAACTAAAACGCATACTGCCAATGTCAGCAATGCCGTCATGCTGGGCTACAATACGGACGTGCAGAAAAGCGGCGGCGTGGCTCTCGGCAGCGAATCTGTTTCTTCTGTGGATGCCGGTGTATACGGTTATAGTCCTGACACAAATCAAAATATCCAAAACGATACGGAAATAGCAAATTTAACCGGAAAAACGGCAAGACTGGCACAGTTGAACGGAGATTTGCCCGGTCTCTCCTCTGCTTACACGGCGAAAAAAGCGGACTATGAAGGAAAAGTCAATGATTTCCTGGCGAAGAGCGCTGCATATACACAAGCCTACCAGACCTATCACAGCTATGAGCATTCCGGCGATCAATACGATTTGGCGCGCAAAAAGAAAATGGACGATGCCAAAACGGTTATGGATACGGCGCAGACGGCTATGAATGCTGCTAAGGCTGATTATACGGATGCGGAAACGAAGTATAATTCTGCTCTTGGCGAGAGAAATCTGATTATAGGGACTTGGAAAGCGACGGCCGCCGCTGTTTCCGTTGGCGATGTTTCAAGAGGGATTACTCGCCAGATCACAGGTGTAGCAGCCGGTACGCAGGACACTGATGCCGTCAACGTGGCGCAGCTGAAAACGGTGAATACGAAGTATGATACTAAGCTTAGCCGGGGATTTATCATCAAGAAGGGCGGAGAAGCAGTTGGTGAAACGATTTCTCTTAATGGAGATACGGCGCCGGAAATTACCTTTGACGTAGCGGAAGCCAATAAAGGCCTGACTGTAGACCGTGATGGGAAAACCATTAAATATGGCATTGACGGTTCGAAAATTGACCTCAACGGAAATGATACGATTCCCGGTTGGACACTGGAAGTCGGAGTTAAACCCGGTATTCCGACGAATACAGGCAGTGCGGAGGGCAATAAGAAAGTTATAAAGCCGAATGATACAGTAACGCTTCGTGCTGATAATGGAATCAGATTGAAGCAGGAAAACGGCGTTGTGGATATCGGCTTAAAATACATGGCTGTGGATACTAAGTGGACAAATATCAATGATGCTGCAGCAACCAATGGCGGTATGGCGATCGGCGCGAACAGTAATGCGGATGGAGAAACATCAGTAGCCTTGGGATGGGGTTCGAATATATCGGCATCAAATTATGCTGCCGCGTTGTCTCCCTTTTCTTCTGCTGTGAATTCGGAGTATGGCCTGGCCATGGGCACAAAGGCAGCAGTTAAAACATCACCGTACGGGATGGCGATGGGCGCTCTTTCCTCTGTGGATGATTCAGAATATGGTGCGGCCATAGGTGCTAATTCCACCATAGTTAATTCAAACTATGGTGTGGTTATAGGAACCTCGGCAACTGTAAAAGATGCTGATAATGCCGTGGCGATAGGCGTATCAAGCAGTGCAGCGGTAAAAAATGGCGTAGCCATTGGAGCTTTTTCTAAGGCGGATACAGCAGCGGGGGTGAGCGGCTATGACCCCTCTACCAAGGCGGCTTCTACCGATACGTCTGCCGCCTGGAGATCGACTGTCAGTGCCGCTTCTGTGGGGGACAAGACGAAAGGCTATACCCGCCAGATTACAGGTGTGGCAGCCGGTACGCAGGACACTGATGCTGTCAATGTGGCACAGCTGAAAGCGGTACAGACAGCTGCCGATGCAGCCAAAACACATTATTACAGTGTGGAGGATAAAGGGTACCATGCAGGCAACTACAACAACGACGGTGCAAAAGGCGGCATGGCGCTGGCAGCCGGTGCGGGCGCGGCGGCAAACGGTACGGCTTCTGCTGTGACAGGCGCTTTCTCCCGTGTAGACGGAAACGGAATCAACGGCTTTAATTCCGGCTTCCAGGGAGCGACCTCTTCCGTTTACGGCACATTCAATGTTGTCGGTGCGAAGAGCGGTGTGGACTTCGACGGTGTGGCGAACAGCATCGTCGGTGTGGCGAATAAGACGGAAAATGCCAATGCAGCCCTGATCTTCGGCGCAGGAAATAAAGTCACCAACTCCTATCGTCCGGTGAATGCCTTTACGGCCGCTCCTCTGGCCAATGCGCTGCAGACAGCGATACAGCAGGGGAATACAGATGAGATGATTGAGGCGCTGGGTGCTTTGGTGAAAGACAGCGGCGGTGCCGTCCTTGCTATCGGCGGTGCGAATATGGCTGATTACGCCCAGCTTTCCAAACTGGTCGGTGTAGGCAATAAGCTCACCGGAACAGAAAATAAACCGAGTGCATATAATATGATTGACGGATATCTGAATATCGGCAAAAATATTAACCACGTATCCGTTATCGGTTCTGAAAATACGGTGGAAGATACGGATGACGCCCTTGTGCTGGGCAATAAGCGCAAACTTTCCGGTGCAGGCGGCAGTATCATTCTCGGTTCCGGAGATAACCCAATCACGACAAGTGTAGCGAATGCCGTGTCCATCGGACACAATGCCAACGTGACCGCAGCGGGCGGTGTGGCGCTCGGAAGCAGTTCCGTGGCTTCTGTGGACAAAGGAGTTATAGGGTATGACGCTTCCGGTACCGATCATTCCAACGATACAACAGGCGTATGGAAATCGACGGCTGCCGCTGTTTCCGTAGGTAAAGAGGCGACTCCGACCAGTGCGGCAGTCACTCGCCAAATTACCGGCGTAGCGGCCGGCGCGGCAGATACTGATGCCGTCAATGTAGCGCAGCTGAAGAAAGCGGTAGCCGGAGCGGCGGATGGCAATGATACACTGGTAAGTGGCAGCAATGGGCTGTCCCTTAGCGGTAAAACCCTGTCCATGAGTGTAAAGGATACGGCCGGAAATGAAGTGAAGGGCAGCGTGGATCTCTCATCCGTTGCAGACGGCAATGATACCTTGGTAAGAGACAACAATGCGCTGACCCTTAACGGAAAAGAACTGTCCATGAAGATAAAGGACACCGCCGGAAATGAAGTAAAAGGCAGCGTAGATCTGTCAGCCATCGCGGGACAGATTGATACCAATACCACCTATACCATGAGCGGCACACAAAACGCGGATAACACCACCACCATTACGTTAAAGGGCAGTGACGGAAAAGAAAACAAAGTCACCGTAGCTACGAAAGACACAAGAAACACCGTGAAAGCCGGTGAAAATGTGACGCTTGACACCGCTGCCAATACGTTTGGCGGAACGGAATACACGGTCAACGTGAAAGCCGATGGAAAAGTGGAAAACGGAAACACAAAGATTGTCAGCGGAAATACGGTGTACCACGAAACCCATGTGAAGAATGACGGCAACTATGTGAAGAAAGAGAACAGTGCCGGAGACAACCTGACCATACTGGACAAACAGGTCGGCAAGAATACAACCAACATTACCAACCTGGGAAATACCATCAACAATCTGAACGGAAAGCTGGGCACCCTGGACAACCGTATCAGTAAAGTGGGAGCAGGGGCGGCAGCACTGGCAGCCCTCCATCCGCTGGACTTCGACCCCCATGACAAGTGGGACATTGCGGCAGGCTTCGGCAATTACCGCAACGCCAGCGCTGCGGCGGTAGGCCTCTTCTATCGGCCGAACGAAAGAACGATGATGAGTCTCGGCTGGACCATGGGAGATGACAGGAACATGCTCAATGCAGGAATTTCTGTGAAGCTGGGACGCGGTGACGTTTATACCCGTTACTCCAAAGTGGAAATGGCGAATCGTATTGAAGCGCAGAATAAGAGGATCAACGATATGGAATCCGAATTGGAAGAATTAAAGGCACAGATAGCAGCTCTCGCTGCCAAAAAATAAGCAACTTTTAGTAAGAAAGGAGCAGGCACTGCTGATGGTGCCTGCTCCTTTTTCGTTTTCTGGTAAAAGTGAAACTCATGGCAGGGTGTCCGCCAGAATTGTGTGAAAAATCTGTACTCATGGTGGAAAAAGCGGTAAGAAGCTAACAGCTATCAGCTGTTAGCTGTTATCTGTTAGCTGTGAGTTAAAAGCCGAAGCATATGATTTCCGTTAGGTGTCATACGAAACAACAGCAAGGGATTTGCTGTTGTAGTGAGAGAAACGTTAAACGTCATCCTGAACGAACGTGAAGGATCTGTATTCGTGGTGGGGAAAGCGGTAAGAAGATAAAAGTTATCAGCTGTGAGCTGTTAGCCGTTAGCTGTGAGCCGTCAGCTAAAAGTGCTGAATGACGGCGGATGGCAAGACGTCATTCTGAGCGTCAGCGAAGGATCCGCACCCATGGTGAGAAAAACCATAAGGCGTCATCCTGAATGAATGTGAAGGATCTGCTGCTGTGGCGAGGAAGCCGGTAAGAAGATAAAAGCTATCAGCTGTCAGCTGGCAGCTGGCAGCTAAAAGTGCTGAATGACACCGAACGGCAAGACGTCATCCTGAACGCCAGTGAAAAATCTATGACCGTGGGGAGGAAAACGGAACGTGTGGTCTTGTAATGGCAGAAAGAATAGAAGCTGATGTTTAATGTATTAAACATATTCCTGTATAGCATATGTCATCTTTTCTTATACAATATATTCCTATATGCGTCGTTGGATGTTTTTTACACAGGCCGACTGTGTTACAATAGGTACACAGGTAATGAGAGAGGTTCGTATGTTTGACGAAAAGTTATTGAATAAGGCGGAAGCGCTCTACATCCGGTGCCGGCTTGATGAAGCGTTTCCTTTATTTATGGAGCTTGCCGGGGCAGGCTGCGGCCGGGCGATGTACTTCCTCGGTGAGTATTACAATCACGGTCTCGGCTCTATTAAAGACAGGAATGAAACGGAGGCCCGCTACTGGCACGGGAAAGGCGCGGCGGTTGGCGAACTGTTGTCCCAGTTGAATCTGGCGTACATGGAGGATCCCCGCTCTGAGGAGAGGGCGGTGCTTTGCCGCGGGTATTTTCCGTCTGTCGTGAAGGCGGCGGAAGCGGGGGATATCGTGGCTGCTGATGAGCTGGGCGATATGTATCTGTACGGGTTCGGTGTGGAAAAGAGCGGGAAGCAGGCTGTCTTCTGGCTGGAGAAAGGCGTAGAAAAAGGGTATTGGCGTTCTCTCAATGCTCTCGGCGATATGTACCGCCTGGGAGAAGAAGTGGAAGAAGATGGAAAAAAAGCACTTTCCCTGTACAGGAAGGCGGAAGAAATGCATTCCAGGGAGGCGCTCACATCGATCGGCTTTATGTACTATGCAGGGCAGGGTGTGGATTTTGATGAAGGGAAAGCATTTTCCTATTTCCGGAAGGCAGCAGGAGCAGGGGACTTGGACGCTCTCTTCATGATGGGCCGCTGCTATATGGAAGGCAGCGCGGTAGAGAAGGATGACAGGAAAGCGGCAGACTGCTTTAAGGAAACGGCGGACCGCGGTTATCCCATGGGCATGTGGGCGCTGGGACAAAGTTATCTTCACGGCATTGGTGTGCAGCGGGACGAAAAAAAAGCGGTCGCCCTCTATCAAAAGGCGGCAGGTATGAATCTGGCGGCGGCGTATTCCGCTCTTGCCCAGTGCTACCGCTACGGTGCGGGCGTTACTGAAGATAAAGCGGCCGCTGTGGAGATGTACAAGCAGGCATTTGCCCTGGGCCAGGGTCTTGCGGCGGATGAGATCGGAACGATGTACCTTGTGGGAAATGAAATCCTTCCGAATGTGGCAGAAGCGTTCCGATGGTATGAAAAAGGGGCTGAAATGGAAGAGGCGGCCAGCTGGTACCATTTGGGAATCTGCTATGCCGAGGGTCTCGGTACGGAAATCAATCGGGACAAGGCGCTGGAGTACCTTTACCGGGCGTATGCCGCAGAGTATCCCGGCGCATTGGAATATATCACGGATAATATGCAGATCCAGCTGCAGTAAGGAAACTGCTCTTCTTCGGAGGAGCGGTTTTATCATGGCGGAAAGACGCAGATGAACGGGGCGGAAAAAATCCTTTCGGCGCAGGGGGAAGCTGATTGCTGTCATTATCCGAAAAAATATTTTTATACAGGGAAAGAAAAGATACTTTTGTTGGCAGAAAAGCGGTAAAATGATATAAATCAGAGTATAAAATATAGGGGATATATATGGAAGATGTTTTCTGGGGGCTTATGATTCCCCTTCTTGGTACGACGCTGGGTGCGGCGTGTGTCTTTTTCATGCGGGGACGGCTGCACCGATCGGTTCAGCGCGGCCTTACGGGATTTGCATCGGGTGTGATGGTGGCTGCTTCGTTTTTCAGTCTGCTCCTTCCGGCACTGGAGCAGTCGGCGCCTATGGGGCGGTGGGCGTTCCTTCCCGCGGTGATCGGTTTCGGTGTGGGTGTGGCATTTCTCCTGCTTTTGGATCACATTATTCCTCATCTGCACATGAATGCGGAAACGGCGGAAGGGCCGAGGAGCCATCTCAAGAAGACGACGATGCTCATTTTGGCGGTGACGCTCCATAATATTCCTGAGGGAATGGCGGTAGGCGTGGTATATGCGGGGTTTCTTGCCGGCAGCAGCGGTCTGACAGCGGCAGGGGCGATGGCTCTTTCAGCAGGGATCGCCATCCAGAACTTCCCGGAGGGCGCTATCATTTCCATGCCGCTCAAAGCGTCGGGCATGGGGAGCTGGAAATCTTTTTTTGGAGGCTTCCTTTCGGGCGTTGTGGAACCGATCGGCGCGGTTCTGACGATTCTGCTTACGAGTCTTGTCGTCCCGCTTCTTCCCTGCTTTCTCAGCTTTGCTGCAGGCGCCATGATTTACGTCGTCGTGGAAGAGCTCATTCCTGAAATGTCGGCAGGGGAACATTCCGATATAGGCGTGGTTTCCTTTGCTGTCGGTTTCATGGTCATGATGGCTCTCGACGTGGCGCTGGGATAATCTTATTTTCTTTTTTCATGGCGAATTTTCCGCTTTTGAATGTGATATAATTAATTGTAAATATTTTTAGAAAAATACCGAAACGCGTTTTTGTTTTTCGGCATTTCTTTTGTTTGAAGAAGGACGGGGTACCGTGGAAAAGCAGGTCATGATCCGCTGCAAGTCGATCCAGCGGGACGAACGGGGAAAGGCGGAGGAAGTGGTACTGGAAACGCCGGGCGTGTACGGTGAAGATGAGGACTGCCGGTACCTGACCTACGAGGAAACGTCTCTTTCCGGCATGGAGGGAACGACGACGACGATCCGTATGTACGGTGACCATGTCACGCTTTCACGGCAGGGGAGTTTTCTCCAGGAAACGGAATACCGTCCGGGCACTGTGGCAAAGTCGGAGTATATAACGCCGGCAGGACCTGTGGAAATCACTGTTTCTTCGAAAGAAATCACCGATACGGTGAGCGGGGGAAAGGGGCGGCTCCGCCTGGTTTATGACATTGAAATGAAAGGGCTTTTCAGCCATCTGAACGAAATTATTATTGATGTGCGGGAGGAATCGGAAACTTCATGGAAGTCAGAGAAGAACTGAAAGAAATTATTGAAAGGGCAAGGGCGGCGGCCGAGGCGGCAGGCGAACTTCCCCGTGGGGAGTATGCTCCTGTGCAGCGCCTGGAAATACCGAAAGCGAAGGAATTCGGCGATTATTCCACGAATGCGGCCATGCAGTGGGCAAGGACGGCACATAAAGCGCCCCGCGCCATCGCGGAAAGTATCGTAAAATATATTGACGCGCCTCTTGTTTCCAAAATGGAAATCGCGGGAGCGGGATTTATCAATTTCTTTCTGGCAGCAGACACAGTGTATGCCGAGTTAAGAAATATCCTTTCCGCCGGCGCTTCTTACGGAGATCTTCCGAAAGATAAAAAAGACAAAATCCTTGTGGAATATGTGTCCGCCAATCCCACAGGACCGCTCCATATCGGGCACGCCCGCGGCGCGGCTTATGGTTCTGCTCTGGTGAACCTGCTCCGCGCGGCGGGGTATGATGTGTATGCCGAGTATTATGTGAATGACGCGGGCAGCCAGATTGCCCACCTGGCGGAATCGGTCAATGCCCGTTACCTCCAGCTTCTCGGGAAAGACGCAGATGTGCCGGAGGACGGTTACCACGGATATGACATCGTGGAAACCGCCAAGTCCCTCATTGACCGTGAAGGCGATGCGTATCTGTCCATGAATGAAGAGGCGCGCCTGAAGGTGTTCAAAACGGTGGCGCTTAATGAAAAACTGTCTATCCTGAAAAAGGATCTGGCCGATTTCCATGTCACTTTTGACAACTGGTTCTCTGAAAAATCACTTTACCCCAAGCAGGTGGACGACGCTCTCGCTGCGCTGAAAAAGGACGGATATCTGTATGAGAAAGACGGCGCCTGGTGGCTTGCCACGACGAAGAACGGTGATGACAAAGACAGGGTCGTTATCCGCGCGAACGGCGAACCGACCTATTTCTGTTCCGACATCGCCTATGTGCCGAACAAGGAAAAACGGGGCTACAATAAGCTGATTGATATCTGGGGCGCAGACCACCACGGATACATCATCCGTATCCATTCCGCCATGAAGTTCCTCGGCTACAATCCGGAAGATTTTGAAATCATGCTTCTCCAGATGGTGACACTTCTTCGTGACGGGCAGCCGGTGAAAATGTCTAAGCGCACAGGACAGGCGGTTACGCTCCGTGAGCTGATGGACGAAGTGGGAAGCGATGCGGCGAGGTATTTCTTCTGCAGCCGCACACTGGACAGCCAGATGGACTTCGATATTGACCTGGCGAAAAAGCAGTCCAGCGACAATCCTGTTTACTATATCCAGTATGCCAATGCCCGTATCCACAGCCTTTTTGCCCAGGCAAAAGAAGCGGGCGTAAAGTGGGGCGACTGGGAAAAGACAGACTTTACGAAACTGACGGAAGAATGTGAACTGGACCTTGTCAAGAAAATGGAAAACTACCATATGCTCATTGACGGCGCAGCGACAGAAAGAGCGCCCCAGCGGGTAGCGAAATATGCTTATGAGCTGGCAGGGCTTTTCCATCATTTTTACCGTGAATGCCGCATTCTGGGCGTTGAAGAAGGCGTGACACAGGCAAGGCTCGGCCTCATCACCGCCGTACAGCACGTGCTTGTCCACGCGCTTTCTATTCTCGGTGTTTCCGCACCGGAGCGCATGTAAAGGAGGAACCATGACAAAGTATATTTTCGTGACCGGCGGCGTCGTTTCATCTTTGGGGAAAGGCATCACCGCTGCTTCCCTAGGCCGTCTTCTGAAAAACAGAGGGTACAAAGTTACCATTCAGAAATTTGACCCTTATATCAATATCGATCCCGGTACCATGAGTCCTTACCAGCACGGCGAGGTCTTTGTCACTGATGACGGCGCGGAAACGGATCTTGATCTGGGACACTACGAACGTTTCATCGATGAAAATTTGTCCAAAGCCTCCAACGTGACAACAGGCAAAATCTACCAGTCGGTGATCAATAAAGAAAGAAAAGGTGAGTATTTGGGGTCCACCATACAGGTTATCCCCCATATCACCAATGAAATTAAAGACCGTGTTCTCCGTGTCGGCAAAAATGACAATGCGGATATTGTTATTACCGAAATCGGCGGTACTGTGGGAGATATCGAATCCCTGCCTTTCCTGGAAGCAATCCGCCAGGTCAAGAAAGACGTGCCCAACAGAAATGATGTCATCTATGTCCATGTCACCCTTGTGCCTTACATCGCGGCGGCGGGCGAACTGAAAACGAAACCAACCCAGCACAGCGTCAAGGAACTGCGCTCCATCGGTATCCAGCCGGACATCATCGTGTGCCGCACTGTGGAAAAACTGTCGGATGAGATGAAAAAGAAAATCGGCATGTTCTGCGATGTGGAACCGGAAGCCGTTATCAATAACCTGACGGCTGACAGTATTTATGAAGTGCCTCTTCTTATGGAACAGGAAGGTCTCGACCATATCGCCCTGAAAAAATTGGGACTTGAAGACCGTCCGGTGGATATGGAAGACTGGAAAGCCATGGTAGAACGCATGACCACGGCAAAAAAGGAAGTGCAGATCGCCCTTGTCGGTAAATATGTCCGGCTCCATGACGCCTACCTTTCCGTAGCGGAAGCGCTGTCCCATGCGGGATACGCCATGGGGGCCAAAGTGAACATCCGCTGGATCAATTCTGAAATCCTTGAAGAAGAAAAGCCGGATCTGGATGAAGTATTTGCCGGTGTTGACGGTATCGTCGTCCCCGGCGGCTTCGGCTACCGCGGTGTGGAAGGGAAAATCGACGCCATTCGTTATGCCCGTGAAAATAAAATTCCCTTCCTTGGGCTCTGCCTCGGCATGCAGTGCGCCGTCATCGAATTTGCCAGAAACGTGTGCCACATGGAACAAGCCAACTCTTCCGAATTCATTCCCGACGGGAAATATCCCGTCATCGACCTCATGCCCGATCAGGAAGACGTCACGGAAAAAGGCGGTACCATGCGCCTCGGCATCTATCCGTGCAAGCTGAAAGAAGGAACAAGGGCGAGAACTTTGTATGAAAATCAGGAAATCGTCTACGAACGCCACCGCCACAGATACGAAGTGTCCAACGAATTCCGTCCGCAGATGGAAGCGGCGGGTCTTGTCATTTCCGGCACCAGCCCCGATGACCGTCTCGTGGAAATTATCGAATTAAAAG
>PPYE01540053.1_pt1 | contig 16030 bp, 20 predicted proteins | sample 1559881 | NCBI WGS metagenome assembly PPYE01 (sample SAMN08240022, study PRJNA423297) | Human gut metagenome, whole genome shotgun sequencing project. | reverse complement strand
ACGGTTCCCATTAAGCGGGCATGACACTGCGACACGCCGAGCAAGTTTGACATGTCGCGTGTCGTGTGCTAGCGAAAAACCGAACACACTGCGACACGCCGTGCAAGTTTGACGTGTGGTGTGTCGTGTGGTACGCGGAAGTGTGCGTGGAAAAAGCGGCACGTTTCGGCGTGTCGTGTTTTGGTGTGTGTTATATTTGAGATATCAACAAAAAACAAACAAACAAAAAAAGGAGCGATTAAAATGTTTAAAGTTAAGGCTTATGTAACTGAGATTTCACCGGATAATTTATATAAGGTTGATATTGACGGTTTTGAGACAACTGTTGCCGCTTGTGAGGAGATTGATGATAGTGTGGTCACGTTTAAATCAGCTCTTACTATGGTTCTTGAATTTAAGTATGGTGATTGTGATTTTGATTTCGTGTGTTGTGGTGTTAAGGATGGTGTTGCTTCATATGTTGTCTCAATTTATGATTATGTATGGTGATTGACATAATTGTTTAAATGAAAAAACCCCGCATATGACGTTGCCCATGAGGTCGTATGTGACCGTGCCGTTTTGAAGTGTTATGAAGCCTGTTGCACTGCCGAAGTTGGTTTTGTATACCTCTTGACGTGGTGTGTAATTGCGATATGCACCGTTATAGATATATTTTGCAATTGTCTGTGCGCCTAGCTGATTTGGGTGTATGCTATCCGAGCCGACAGAATCCGTTTCACCTTTTAGCCATATGTAGGCGAATTTGAGTGTTTCAGCGTTCGGGGTGTGATTTGTTATCAGTTCCGCGCCGTGTGTGAGTCCGGCTAGTTTTTCTCGGGATTCAGCGGGTACATATTCATCATCGTAGAGCATTGGTGCGATTAGTATTTGTGCGTTTGGGAATATTGTTATCATTAGGTTTACGCATTCCTGTATTTTTGTCTTAGCGTTATTGTAGTTCAGTATGTCGTTTCGCCCACCGGCTAATACGGCTAGTTTGACTTTGTTTTTGTCTAGTGTGCTGTCTGTGTTTGCGTTGTTTATTTGATTTATGAATGTTCTCGTGTCCACATTGAAACCGGCACCGCTGATTGCGTAGTTTTTTAGTGTCAGTGTTGGGATGTATTGGTGTAACCAATACGGCCATGTGTTTTGTGCTGTGGTTGAGTCTGCGTAAGAGTCGCCGAACGTTACCATATATCCGCTATTATATTGGTTTTTGCTTATGGTGGTTTTGATTACGCTAATGTCTTGAGTGTTTTTGCTAATGTCTTGAGTGTTTTTGCTAATGTCTTGAGTGTTTTTGCTAATGTCTTGAGTGTTTGTGCTAATGTCTTGAGTGTTTTTGCTAATGTCTTGAGTGTTTGTGCTAATGTCTTGAGTGTTTTTGTTTATTTTATTTTTGAGGTTGGTTGCGTCTGTAACGTTGTTTACGCCTAACGCTGTCAGATTTTTGGTGTTGTTTTGTGCGGTTTCTAACGCTTGCGTGGCTTTACCGCCAGCAGTGTTTGCGTTAGTGTTGATTTTATAGAGATTATCATCAATAATATCCATTGACGCATTGTATTGGTCATTGAGGTTTGCCGCGTCGCCGGTTTGATATTTTTCGAGATTGAAGTTTGTTGTGTAGTCGGTCATGTTAGTTGCCCTTCCTGAGGTTCGTCGGGTGATTTATTTCCTCTTGCACCTTTAATTGATGTATTACGCGGTCTAGGGTACGCATTGCGGCGTTGTATCCGTCGCGTAGGTCGGCTAGGTCTCCTGTTTCGTATAGTGGCAGATGATAGAACGGTGTTTCTGTTGCCATGATGGTATGCCCTTACTTGGTCGGTGGAATTGGGTAGCCCTCTTCTGTTTTTTTGAGTTTGCTGAGGTCGGTAACGGTGAAAGTTTCCGTGCCGGTGCGGTTTAATATGTGGTTGAGCGTGGTTCCGAGTGTTTGCGCGTTAGACCCGGTTAGACCTAGTGCGTTTATGAATGCGGCTAGGCCGTCCGGTAGCACATTGTTGTTTAGCGCTAAGTCCGCTTTATCGCTGACGCTTTTTATGGCTTCATCGATTTTATCCATTGACGAATTGTATTGGTCAAGTAGATTTGCGGAGCTTCCCGCCTCATATTTTTCCAGTGCGTAATTCGTGGTGTTAACCATGATACTCCTCTTTTATGAAAGTGGCGGGTATTTATCGCCGGTGGTTGGATTAGTGACACGTGGGGCGGTGTCATTGAATATAGTAAGATTGCCGATTGCCGGTGTTTCGTCGGTACGGTGCTCGGATAGTTTGCCGGTGTTGATATCAGCTATTTGAGCGACACGCGCGCCGTATACCGCTAGTTCGCGGTATAGGTCTCGTAGTGCTGTTTTACTGTCAGTGTACTCGCCTTTTGTGACGTTCCATATCAGTTGTGTGTCTCCTATGTGTTCGATTTGTTCTTGTATTTGCGCTATGGCGATTGCATACTCGTTTAGGTGTGCTTCAATGTTTTTTATTCTTGTATCGTAGTCGTTCAATGTTTTGTTTATGTCGGCTACGATTTCATCAAGATATGCCGTTATGTGGTCGATTTCACACGCAATATGCTTTATTATTTCCTCTTGGCTTTTGGCGTTCCAGTAGAACGCGGGTATGGCGGGTGTGTAGGGCCATACCGAGTAAAACGGTAGATATGGAAACATTATTTTTCCTTCCTTGCGAGGTTGATTCTTTGCGCCAAAACGTAGGCGTATTGTAGCATGATGGCGTATTGTTTTATCAACAATTCATAGTGATTATCAGTTGGCAGTGTTTTCTTTTTGTCCATTTGTTTCAATAGATAATCACCTAGTTTGTTGATGTTTTCGCTAAGTTTGGAATATTCCTTTTCGACTCGGGCTAATGTATTGGCGTCCATGAAAGCACCTCACTAGTAATTGTTTATGTTGATAGTCCATAACGGACTAAAACATGATTCTAGATGGTCAAGTAACAACACGTCAATATCGACATATTCACCGTTTTTTATGAGATTGACTTTATCCATGAAATTGCCGTTAGCGATTGTCTCGTATTGATTGTCAGTCGCGTTGCTTGCGTAGTCTTGGTTTTCGGTGAGCTGTGTCGCGGGAAAATCGGAAAACACGGTGCGCATTTTATGCCATGTGTCACTATCGCTGAGAATTATATCGGGATTATTGTCTATAAGCGCATAAAGCGGGCGCAATGTCGGCATTATTTCCCGTATGAGTCGCGTAAAGTGCCGTCGCCATCTTGACGGTGGCATGACGCCTAGTTCCCGGTCGTAGAAACGGTTTTCGATTTTGCGGCAACAACGCGTGTATTGCGTGTCATCATAGGCAACGTCCCGCCATGACCATGCAGTGTTATCCCAGTCAACGCCGCCCGGCACGTCGAGTAGTTCGCCAAACGTGTACGTCATCACGCCATGAAATTCATCGTGTGATTCGCACGGCTGGTAGCTGTCTATGTCATTCTGCATTATCATCACCGGCCAATCTTTCAAGGTTGTTCAAATAATCATAATTGCGTGAGATGTTGTCTTCGTTCCACACGACTTGTATCGGTTCCTTGAGGTATTTTTCAAACCGGGTGTTGAGTATATCGCAAGCGGCGCGGCGTTCCTCCAGTTCGCTGAGCGCGCGTAGATCGGTCGGTTCGCCGTAATCCTGTATTTCATCGGCGGTCTGCCGTTCCATTTTCAAGGGTAGGTTTTTGATACCCAGCGCTTGGTAGAACGCGTTCCACGTGTTTTGTATGTCGTTCTGTAATTCTAGGCCGATATATTCCACGTTGGTTTTCAGCACGTTGGCCTTCATGGACTCGGTGAAACCGGGTGTCGCCATGATTGCCATTTCACCGCCGCTGATTTGCTTAATGACGTTGATGCCCGCCGTTTGCTGTCCGGCTGGAACTTCAAGGATAAACGGTGTTTTCTGGTTGAAACGATTCTGTCGCCGCGTCATGTACAAATCTTCAATCTCATGCGCGAAAAACTCGATGGTTGGGATGAGCGGCGTACGGGAACGGTTGGCGTAGATGAAAACACCATTGGAGTTGTTGACCGGGAAACGCCAACCGTTGATGCCGTAGCTATCCCATTTCTTCGGTTTATAATACACGTTGAAATTTGATGTTGTCACCGCTTGCGTGCTGAAAAACACGCCCGGCTTACTATGCGGAAACGCGATTGTTGCGTAACCAAAATACAATAGATTGTATTCAAGAAACCATGCGTCACACGTTTTCGGCAGATTCAACCACTTGAACCGTGATAACGCGATATTCAACATTTGAGAATACGCCATCGAATACGCTTGCGAGTTGAGCGTCTCGGACTGTTGCCATACCGGCGCGCCCTGTTCGCCCAGTTGCGCGCGGGTCAACGGCCTTTTATGCGTTCGTTTGCGTCCCAATTTTCCCACCTTATAGATTGTCGTGTACGAAGTCGCCGCCGACTTCCTCGGGCCTGTTCCATATTGTAACACCGGTATTGAAAATATCCCTTATTGTCTGCAATTGGTCGTTTTGCGCCAATGGGCATATCGTCCATATGTCGGCGGTCTGCCAATACGTGTAATGCTTGCACGTTGTCAGCGTCGGTTTATTGTAGAGTTTGTTGCTTGCTATCCCGTAGCGTAGCATGTAGTCGCCCGCCGCCGCTATCGCGCCGTTGTCCTCGGTCACGATTTTTACCGTCATGGTGTCAAGGCTCGTAGCCTGTCTGAAATTGTCACCGCCATACGCGCCGACCGGTTGCGCGGGATGGTTGAGCATGTCGCGCCATGACGCGTTCGTGTTGTCGCGCGCGTTCGTCATGATTTGTTTGGCGTTGCCGACCGTCACACCACGTGACGCGCCCGCGTTCGTATTGGCCGTGCCCGTGCTTGTGGCGGTCATGTCGGTAGACGCGCTTGTGTTGTACTCGGTAACGCGGTCGGTCTGCGTGTTCGCGCGACTGGTCACGGCGGTGGCCTGTGTTATGGCATGTTGTGTTTGCTCGGTGTTGGCTTGTATTGCGGCTTTCGCTTTATCATTAGCAACATAATTGGATGTCGCGTTGAGTTCCTGACTGTTAGTGATTGCAATACCGGTGTTGTAGCCCTGAAGCGCCGCGCCGCCGATTGCCATTGCGCCGGCCACCACTGGCGAGGCCGCGCCGCCGGTGCCGATTACCAGCGCGGCCCCCGCCATTGTGCCTATCGCGCTTGCCACGCTTGTTATTGCCTGTGTTTGGGTGCCTTCCACAAAAGCTTTATTCTGTAGGGTATTATCATTACCTACGTCACGGTTGATTTTGACCGTGCTAGTGCTCAAGTCAGCGGTTTGGCGTGTGTTCGAGTATGTGAGATTATCCGTCCGCACACTATTGGACTCGTTTTTTATCGCTATGTCGCGTTGATTCGCGCGTGCGGTGTTCGATACCGTCGCCGCACTGCTACGATACGTGTTTGCCTGACTGACATTAGCCGAGCGCGCGCCGTTTTCATATGTCAGCATGGCGTTTTGCCGTGCCTGACTTACGGCGACATTGTAGGAGGCGGCGCGTTGCGCGTCGATTGCGCGGCGTTGCAACGCATATGTCGGTATGTCATGGGATATGAGCGTTTTGAGCATGTCCGCGTTCGGCACGTCGGCGGTGATGGCGGCCCCGTTGATGGCGTTGATGGTTATGGACGTGTCGCCGTCGCCCCCTACGCCGTCAAGCCATGCGAATTGTCGTAATATCGGGTAGCTTAACGATGTGACGGTTTGCGCCGAGAGGTGGCCGCATTCTGCTATTTCCACTCGGGTTTTATTGCCGATGTTGTCGGATATTTCCAAGTGCGCGTAGGGTGCGAGGTACAGTCGTGTTATTTTGGCGTATTCGGGCGCATAACCGAAGTCGTTTATTGTTAGATTAATGTCCGCTAGTTTTGTGCGCGCGCCGCTGACCGTATGCCATGCCACACCATTAACCGTAGTGCTGGTTCCGAGGTGCATCATGTTCGTCGTGGCAACGAAAACAGATACGATTTGTGACATGATATGCGGATAATACGCAAACAGCGTATCAAAATAATCACCCGATACTTTGGATGATTCCAGCGCGTACATATACACGTTGCTTGCGGTGAGGTTATCAATGGAATTATATGACGTACCCGCACCGGTTACGTTTGACGTGTTTATGTTCCCGGCACCCCATACAAAACCATTGACCGTTTCATCGGCGTTAGTGTATGACGGATTGGTGTCCGTAACGTTTGCACCGCGCACATTGCTCATTGATTGCAATTGTTGCGGGGAAAACGTTGCGGCCAAACATATGTATCTTGTACCGTTTTGCAAATTGATAGGCGTGCTTTTTTTGATGTTCGTGGCCGCGTTGCCATAATCAACGTCGGGCAACGTGAAATCACGACAGTTGGCCCGTGGGTTCTCCAACAGTTTTTGCGGTGTCGTTTCCGTCAACGGCGCGTGTCCGCGTGACAACAGCAAACCGTTGATTGTGGTGCTGTTGATATAGTCCGTCCATACATCACGCGCAAGCGTGCATGTTGTCGTGTTCGGCGCTTCGGCACGTACAGAGGTAACGAAAAAGTGATAACGTGTCTGCACGTCGGTTTTCTGATACGGCGTATTAATAATGTCATGCGAAAAATCAACGACGATGTAATTGTACCGTTGCGCCGTCATGTACGGTACGGGCAATTTTATACCGTCCGTATCGGCGCGCGCGATATACATGTTAGTCGTGAGCTTGACGGTTTCGCCGTCCAGTTTGTCAAACCACGCGTCTCTTGCGGTATCGTCCGGGAATTTCACGACATCATGATAATCATCGTACCAATTAACACGGCACAACTTGATAACAGTGTTTGGCGTCCAAACATTGTAGTCGAAAACATTGCGGTACTGTTCGTACACGCGCGTATCCGTATCGGGAAACTTCGTTGCGTTTTGCAGATGTGGAAAATCCATATTGTACCCTTCCATATACGAAAAATGGGTGATGTTTCACGTGAAACATCACCCATTTTAACATAGAGACTACTTGACGGTGAAAACGCTCTCGGCCTTATGCTCAGTGGTCTCCCCGGTTGGGTTGACGTAAGTCGCGGTGCCGGTCACGGTGATGATATCGTCCGCCTTGAGACCGTTACGCTGAACATGCAAGCGTGACTGGTCATCGACGAACGTGTTGACGTCGAGCTGGAACGCCGCGCCCTCTGCGCCGTGCTTGGCCGACACCTCGTAGGTTGCCGAGTTCGGCGCAACCTCGATTGCGGTGCCGGTGGGTTCGACGTTGGCGGTGAGCTTCGGCGTGAGCTGTACCACGTCGCCCGCCGACACGTTACCCGTAGTCGGGGTCAGCGTGAAACCGGTCACGGTCTGCGTCACGACCGTGACGCTGGTACCCGCGTCGGTCGTGAACAGCGCACACGGGGTGAAGGGGCTTACGCCGTAGATCCCCCAATGGTTGAGATACAGCGTGTTGCCGAGTGTCTGCGGGTTATAGAATTGTGTGGTGCCGTATATGGTGTCGCGCACCTGATACCAGTCGGTCGATACAAGCAACGCGACAGCACCGGGGATACCGAGGGTAGGCACCTGAACGATACGATACGGCACTTCGGCCTTGTCCAACTGGAACACGGCACTCAATGCGTCAACGTCAATCGACGCAAGATATTCCGGCTCAATCAACAGCACCATTTGCTGGGGGTTCGCATACGCCGGAATGTCGGTCACGTTGAGCGCGTTGTACTGGGTGCTCGGGAACTGCATACGTCCGGCGGTCGAACGCAACGCCTTGAGCAACGTCTTGGCGGTGGTTTCGTCGCTCGGCACCGCGTCAAGATGTACCTTGTAGAAGCCGAGATTCTGTTCGTAGTGGCGTATCAGCGCGATCATGATGTTCATTTCATCGTAATTATCGCAGTTGCGCGGTGTTTCCATGATCTGCGCAATGAAACGGTTCAGCCCGAAATCATCCACGAACGCCTGCCGCAACTCATCTTCTGTCCATGAGATGGGGTACTGGTCACGCCGGTTATTCTCGTAGAACCATACGGCGGCTTCGGGCCGGTGCATTTTCAGAAGTTCTTCGGCGTCATCCTTGTACCCGTGCGCCTTAATCCATTTGACGGCTATTTCCTGTACAGTCGAACCCCAGTAGAGATTTTCCTTTTTAAAAATCGCCAACGGGTTCTCAAACGGCGCGTTCTGGGCCATTACGGTGAGTCCGATACGGTTCACCATGTTCCAGACACAATCATTCAAATATTGGCGGTTCATGGGGTCGAACAGATAGCGCATGGTGTTCGCCACGCCGGTTTGCGTCGCGCTCGGTATGCGTTGCTGGTAGTCATCGGTGCCCTTGGTACGGACTTTATCCAAAATCGTCGCATTGTCTACAGCCATGATATTTTTCTCCTATCCGTTACAGTGTGTAATCGAGGTTTTCCAAGTCTTCAGCCGCCGCCTGTGCGATTGCTTCAGCCGCGTCATCGTCGGTTTCCTTGACGGTTGCGCCGTTTTCGACCATCTGCGCCACGGAATCGGTGAAATTGTCGTAGATACCGTCGATTCGTTCGTTCATTGCGTCAATTTTATCAAGCAACCGTGACAGCATGTCGCGCAAGTCATCGAACTCGCCTTCACGGTGCGATTCGTCGGGGGTGAGGTCATCACGTTCGGCGGTGTCCCTCTCCTCGGTGGTTTCGTCATCCATTTGTTTTTCCTTTCATATATGAAAAAAAGTCGTATCGGCGTGATACGGGCCGATACGACTTAAGAATAGCATACTTGCGACATGACTCACAGCGACAACCGGCGCGCATATCCCTTACGGCCATATCATTGTCGGAGTCAACCGTGGAAATCAATGACAATGTTTTAGCGGCCTCACTGCGGTATCTCTTTGTATGCCATATGTTATTTTACTCCAAAATTCTTTAGCATTTCACTTACGGCGTGTTGCGTTTCCACCGTATCATAGCGCAGATACCCCAGCGCATAATATGATGTAAGATTACGTATCAAATCTTTAGCCATGGTCGCGGTAAGATAGTTAAGTTTGTTGTCCATCCGGGTGATGGCAAAATACGGTACATGCGCGCCGCCATCATATTTAGATGCTATGAAAACATAGCCGCAACGCAAATCGACATACACGCCGTATTCGTTTTGCAACCATCGGAAAACATACGTAAGTTTTGCATGTCCGTGTGGTTTTTCGATAAAATCAGTGTTGTGACGCTTGAATCTGTTTTTAGCGGTCATGTCATCGTTGTTCTTCAACATGCGTCCCGATACTGTATTCTTCGTTTTCTGCTCGGCGTACACGTCATCACGAACATAATCGAACAAACACGTTTTCCCGCCCAGCCATTGCAACCCGTATTCAGGCTCCAACGGCACGTCATAATGCTGAAAATACGGGTTGAAAACGTCGCAGGCGTTACCGAGCAGAAATATTCTCGGCTTACGCAGTTCCGTATCATCGGCGCGTTCTCTTGTGACGGTATCCACAAGTTTCGCCAATTGCTCGAACTCGTTTTTCAGATACGTGTGATATCTGTCATCGTTATCTATGATAATTTCATCCATACAAATGTTACGCACGTTAACATAAGTGCTTTTTTTCTTCTGCTGTTGCAACGACAACGGGATAAAATACCCGATTGTTTTCCACGGGTTTTCTTTTTTACCGGTTTTCTTTCTGCGGATTTCCGCTATTTTATTGGTTGTGCGAAAATCATAATCCGGGAAAATATCATCTTGTACGATACGACTAAAATAGTTCGCCGCGACATCGTTGTTTTCCTCACGGAACCGTGTCACTTCCACAAAACAATAGCCGTTTTTCAAATAGTCCTCTATCATGTACTTTCGTACACCGTATGTCTTACCTAAACCACGCGCGCCGATAATCATGGTCACATCTGCGTTACGCGGCAATATCAACGTCTTAAGCCGGTCATAGTAATATTTCACCGTCAATGCTCACAATCATAGGTCTGCCGCCCCGTACAATAAGTTCGCGCGGCAATGTCTCAACATTCCTATTATATACGTTCCGCATGTATGCAAGATTCTCGCCGTTGGCCTGTTTGTCCGATTCCCCCAGCCATCTGCCGGACGGATACAACGCTATCGCCTCGGGCGCGTCAACATGATATGTCGCACCCAGATAATCGGTGACGGTGCCGACGTACCTATCCCACACATGCGGCCGGTTGCGTTGCAACGTATGGCAAATCTCATAATCAACCAACACGTCATAACCCAGTGCCGACCGTACCGTTTCCGCGAAACCGTGACCCATACGCATAATGTCCTCGATACAGTCCTCAATGGTGTACACGCCGTCAGGCCGTGGCAATCCCGCGCAAGTGACATGCACGCGCCCGGACATATCCAGACTTACACGCGCCTTGTTCCACAGTTCCACGTGCTCGGCGTAACGAGTGGTGCCGCCACAGTCCTCAACCTCGAACTTGCCGATATGGTCAAGCGTTGACGCCATGTCGGGCGCGGTGTTTCGTACACGCCTCATAGTAAGATTGATTGCGTTTTCTATCGCTGTGTGCAATGGTTCGAGCGCGTCCAACAGTTCCGCGTCGGCCACGTCATCGGCGCAACTGATTTTAAGACTGTCGGTATCGCCGCCCGTTACGGTGACACGCGCGCCGAAACGTCGATATATCAGCATCATGGCTATCACCAGATGCATACGTGACCCGGCTACGATACGCATACCATACGTGTACAGCACGCGCGGTGTCTTCGGACGCTTTTTTGCAAAATTCTCGGGCGTACAAATCGTATTTTTATCTACTTCCAGTTCACCGGTTTCCGTCACGCGGTAATCTGCTTTCATGACGTCTTGCGCTTGAGTGCCATAGATACCGTTGAATTGTCCCTTAACGGTGCTACCGTAATAAGATTGCAAAAATTTCACGCTCAACGTGCCCGCCCTAGCGTCACGTGCGATTCCCTCGGGTATCGACTCGGGTATATCACCCGCATACGGTGTTCCCTCATGATAATGTTTAATCAGGTTTTTCACGTCGGTTTTCCGCGCGAACAGCATATTAGATTGCAATGTCACGTAATCGGGCGGTACAATCGTCTTAGTGGTGGCCTCGCCATACAATACACGCATTGTGTCAAACTCGTACACCTGTGCCACGTTCCACAGCTCAATCTCATTAACGTGCAAGATGCATTCGTCCGCCCGATACATTTTTCCAAAAGCAAACGTCGGATTAACGGCACTATCAACGTAGCCGTGCGCCCTAATACTGTTTTCCTGTGTTTTCGCGCGTTCGTTGTTGCTGTAATCGGTGTCCGCTTGCAACGTCCGCACAAACTTGGAACGTGGGCAGATTGCAATGCCCCAATCGGCAAAACACGTGTTTGCCCGCAATCTAAGGTTTGTAAAACGTATCGCAACATGCACCCCCGTGCGAAACGGGTCACTATAATTACGCAATACATCTTCAAGCGGTGTGCTAACGATACGCTCGCACGCGATTTGCAAAATTTCCGGCGGTACGACAGCGAATTTAACCGGCAGGCGTCGCCCGTTGATAAACGCATGGTGCATTGACGTAACGTCAAGAGACGCCACGTTATCCACGACAACGCTTGCGGTTTTAGCGCTCGTAAAAGTCAATCCGCCGCGAAAACATGCCTTGCGCAACGCATAGGCCTCATAGTTTTTCGGAAACTCCTGATTGCACGTCGTTTCAAAAGCGCGTTGCAACGTGATTTTCTTGCCGCCTTGCAACGTGACGCGCCGTCCGCCAATCTCACGGCGCGCCATCTGCCGCACAAGCGAGGTTTTGGTCAATACGCGGCACCCCAGCATGTCAGGCGTGAGCCAATGGTTAGCGCGCAACAGCCATTGCAAATATTGCGGTATCACCTGTACATCACGCCGCGCGTAAAACAGTTCCTCATTGGTCAACGGCGTTTCAGGTGTGCGCACAAGTGTGTAATCCCAATCGCCCACCGCCTTAGGCAGGCCGCATGTCTCACCCATTGCACGTAATCCGCCCATTTCGAGATAGAATGTATCCCAAAAACGGCACACCACATTACCATCCGTGCACAAATCAAGCGTGTACACGCTGGATGCGGTCTGCGCGTTGACCTCAATCGTATACGACTGCGCCAATTCCAGCATGAGAGTCTGCATGTCGAACATGAGATTATATGCCGCGATCACCGGCACATAACCATGCGCGCGACCATACGTAATCAAATCATCAATGTACGTCAACGCTTCGGACGTGCGCCGGTAAAAACGTACATCGTCCGTATCGGGCGTATACGATTCCAGTGGCGTCGCCCGCATATCGTTGAAAATATACAACATCGGATACGCGCGTGTTTCGGCACCCTCACCGATATTCGTGGTTTCGGTGTCGAATATCGCCGCTATCCTGTATTCTTTGCGTGTTTTCATCGTACCACGTCGGGGGAAACCGCTACTAGCCATATCGGGCTACCGCCGTCGGTATCCGTATAATCTTCCAGTTCGCCCGTGTGTGCTTTCATGCTTTTGGCGTACTGTAGTACTTTTTCGTTTCGCGCCATAATGGTGTCAAAAAGCTCACTCAACGAGTCCGCGTCATATGCCTTCATGACTGCCTCTAATCGTTTGTCCGGCGGAATATTCGGTTTCTGCCATATGTTTTGTGTGTATCGCCAAAAAATCTTGACTTTTTCCCGACCGAGTTCACCCAGCACGCTCGGTTGCCCCTTGGACGCCAATCGCATCTCTGTGCGAAAAATGTTAAACGACCGTCTACGTTCCATTGCGCGGCCCTTGCCGCCGCGTACCTCGCTAACCTGTCGTACAAGCGTATCAGCGGCTTCGTTGGCGCGCTGATACAATTCCTCACGCATGACGCGATTGCTCACGCGTCCGACATATGTTTTTTTCAACTGCGATTCAAGCCGCCGGATATAATCCCGTCGCGCGTTTGCCTCGCTCTCGGGCATGGCGTCCGTGATGCTTTTTTTCAGACTGTTTATCGCGCGGGTCACGCGCTTGCGTTTCGCGGTTAAAACGTCCGCCTGTTTATGCGCTCTAAGCATGATTTCACCACCCTCATAAAAAAAGCGCCATATTGTTTTATGGCGCTTTTTTTCTCATTTCAAACTACTTGATTTCAAGCGATTTTGTAGACCTGCCACCACCGAGCGGTGTCTTTTTCACTGCCACGGGGATACCGTTCGGCGCGTTGAAATCGGGGAACATGTCATAAATATCCAACACGCTACGATAAATGCCCTGCGACTGGCTGAAATACGTATTACCGTCATTAGCAAAAAGATAGACGTTAACGCACTTCTGCCCCGTCTGGGAACGCACGCCCGGCGCGGTGTACGCGCCAATGACCGTTAGCGGCGTGTCACCGATATCGTTCAATGACAATGCGTTGTTCCGCGCGTTGACAATGGCACGTTTGCCCTCAAAAGTGCTGTTGTCCATCGTACAAATGTAACGATAATTGTCAACAGTGGTCTGAGCGGTTTCATTAACGGTGTCGTTCATCTGTTCATTGTCCTTGGTCATGATGTTTCCTTTCAAATCAGAACTCGGGTTCGTTATCGTTATCGTTATCGTTGTCGTTATCGTTGTCGGTATCGTTGTCGGTATCGGTTACGACACGTTCGGCGTGCGCAATGAACGTGTCAACGTCCATAGCATACGTTGTCTTATGTACGGTGATATCATCAATCAGGACGTTGACGATACCCGCGTCCATAAGCGCCTTAACTGCTTTTTCAACGGTACGAATGTTTCCGGTGGTATGGAACGTTTTCAGTTCGCCGTTACGGTCATAGTAGCTGATATCGCTATCAGCGATTACCTTACGAATCTTACGCATATTATTATCCTTTGTATCTGTTTTTATGTTAACATTTTTTGCTAACACATATATTTATAACATAAAAATCGGCGCGCGCAAAATGCGACACGCCGAATATTGACAATGATTATCAGTAACGCAAAATCTGCCCCGGATAAATCAAACTCGGGTTAGACAAACCATTAACCGACGCGACACGCGCCCAATCGGTACCGAAAACAGCCCACAAACTATCACCCGGTTGCACCGTATACGTGCGTACCGTATTCGTATTCGACTGCGCAACAGTGCCACCGCCATAGCAAACGGTTTCGCCGGGATAGATCACATTGGGATTACCGGACGCATACCCCGACCAATCAGACCACGGCCACAAACCCGTCACCGCCGCGATACCGGCCAACGTATCACCCGGCCCGACCGTAACACACGTAGACGCACAACCCGCGTCCGGCACCGGAGCCGGAGCCGGAGCCGGAACCGAAGCACCGCCATCACGCTCGCCGCGCGCATACGCGTCCCACTGCCACCGCTCACCACGGAAATAATTCAAATCCAGCGGCCCATAACCCGAAACATAACCATTAGACGTGTACTGCCGCATGGCCTCACCATACGCGCCATAAAGCCACGGCACCGCCTGATAACCAGTCGGCGCGTTCGACGCATATTGCGCAACCCAAACACCGCAATGCTCACGCACGAACGGCGTGAGCTGACTCAACGAATATGCCCCCGTATAAACGACAGGCCACACCCTCGTTCGGTCATACACGCGCCGCACCCAAGACTCAACCCACGCCCCATTACCAAACTGCGGATTATCATCGGCCTCCCAATCCAAAGCAAGCACGGCACGCCCGACATATCCGACAACGTTATCAACGAAAAAATCAGCCTCAGCCACCGCATCACGCCCCATAGCATAATGGTACACGCCGATACTTTTACCGCTGTCCACTGCACGACCGAGCTGATAATTAGCGGCCTGATTAACACCATTGACCAAACAGACATTATTAAAACCGCCAACACCCCAAGTCGCACCGGCCACAACAAAATCAGCGGCCAGTGCATACGTATCAATATCACACTGCCAATTGCTTACGTCAAACCCACGCATATCAGCGCTTGCGGACGGTACGAAAACCAACGACAACACGCATATGCACGCCAATATGCTATGCCATATTCGTTTCATCAACACCAGCATCCCCCTTATCATTCTTAAGCAAGGCGATAAGCTCTTCGGTCAAAACATTGTTCTTCGTCATCAAATTGTTAAAATCGCGGAACGTCGTGGCAATAAACCACGCCATCCCACAACACGCGACAATCGGAAAACCAACACTACCCACAAGAGTAGCGATAGAACTCATATCCATATGCATATACCTCATACAAAAAAAGGCCACAACACGCCAAACAACATGTCATGACCTAATATATCACACTAACAACAACGATAACGATAACGATAACGATAACGATTCTCAACAACCGTGGCCTATCCGGGAATTGAACCCGGCCCGCACATCTTATAAGGATGTCGCTCTAACCACTGAGCTAATAGGCCAAACAACACCATACTACACACCCGTATCATCCCACAAATTCAACCTCATCAAATCAACATCGTCAGCATAATGCGCCATCACAAAATCAAACAAACCAACACAATCATCATCACGCCCAGTCTCATAATGCCCCACACGCATACGATGTACACGACGTGTACCCTTAACCATACTACCACCTATATAAAAACGCTTACAACCATTACACCTATGATAATTCATCATATCCATTGCCTCCTACTATAGCCGAGAAACACCATACTTACATTATCACCCAAAGACACCATATTATCCCACGTATAACCAATTGGAAACATATGCACTATTCCATCAAAATCGGCATAACATTCCACAAAATCATAATAACTATAACCCATCTCAAGCAAACGACGAACACAATAATAATTCATAAAACTACACCTAAACATTTTAATCACTCCTATTTTTCGTCTGTTTTACCGACAACACCAATACTAGCACCCGCAAAACACGACACGCCGACACGGCACGTTTTTACCCGTTCAATTTTTCGCTAGCACACGACACGCGACATGTCAAACTTGCTCGGCGTGTCGCAGTGTCATGCCCGCTTAATGGGAACCGT
>PPYE01721238.1_pt1 | contig 16033 bp, 10 predicted proteins | sample 1559881 | NCBI WGS metagenome assembly PPYE01 (sample SAMN08240022, study PRJNA423297) | Human gut metagenome, whole genome shotgun sequencing project. | reverse complement strand
TTGAAGGTACAATTTAAAAAAGTATTGCAATTATAACAATTTTGTTATATAGTAAATGACGTACTAGCTACGTCATTTTTATAAGTATAGGGGATTGGTCAAATGGTATGATAGGGGTCTCCAAAACCTTTGGTGGGAGTTCGATTCTCTCATCCCCTGCTCTAAAAACACCGTAAATTCGGTGTTTTTTTTATGCCATGTTGCATTTCATGTTATATGCAAAGGCGGGATCACAATACGAGCGTTTTGCATATTCTTACAGATTGTAAACTGGATTGCAGCGTGATGGCGGCAGATAATCTGTATATCGGGTACGCATAATTTTCATAGAGAGTTGTAAAAAAAAGAAAATTGCGATATAATAATTTTTGACATATGACGGAAATAGGTATGAGGAGAAAAGATGGCACGACCGACAAAAGCAAGAAGAATCTGTATGGAAGCGGCATATGATAATTTTTGCCCGAATGGTGTTCCGGCAAGGGAAAAAGTCATTATGACGATGGATGAGTATGAAACGATTCGTCTTGTAGACCTTGAGAAGTGTACGCACGAACAATGTGCGAAGCAGATGGGGATTGCCCGCACAACAGTGACCGAAATTTATGAGTCAGCCAGATACAAAATGGCAGACAGCATCGTAAATGGAAAGACATTGGAGATTTCAGGCGGGAATTATCGATTGTGTGATGGAACTGCCCTGTTTTGCTGCAATAAAATATGCAGGCGCACCTCAACGTCCGTCGGAAAAGATGATATTCAAAGAAAGGAAACAGATCAGATGAGAATTGCAGTTACCTATGAAAATGGAGAAATATTTCAGCACTTTGGACACACGGAACAGTTTAAATTATATGATATTGAGAATAGCCAGGTGGTAAGATCCCGGATTGTCGACACAAATGGACAGGGACACGGGGCACTTGCCGGATTTTTGACGGAGGCGGGTGCGGATGTGCTGATCTGTGGCGGAATCGGAGGCGGTGCGCAAAGCGCACTTGCAACTGCCGGCATAAAGCTGTATGGTGGAGTGTCCGGTGCGGCAGATGAAGCGGTAGAAGCTTATCTTGCAGGAAAATTAGATTACAATCCCGATGTGAGATGTTCTCATCATGAGCATGAGCATTCCTGCGCGGAACATAAGTGTGGTGAAGACAAGCATGGATGTGCCGGCAATGAAATGTTATCATAAAAACACGGGACGGGAGAAATTATGATTAACAGAGAAGATATGCTGGAGTTGACACGCAGAATGACGCCCAGCCGCACTTCCTTTACACGTGTGGCAGGCGGCTATATGGAGCCGGACGGAGAGATTGATGAGAGTTTTAATGTGAACTTTCTCAATCTGTCCGCGGCGGAAAAGGAGAAAAATCTGGCGATTGCCAAGGCGGTTCCGTTTGCAGCAACCAATGTAAGTCTGCGCAGCTACGCGTTCGGGGATGGCGCAGAACAGAGGAAAATACGCCAGCTGTTGTACGGAATGCGCGAGTGCGGACTGAAAAATGATGCGCTGCTGTACACGTTTTATGAGCTTGTGGGTGCCCGGTACCGTAGCAGGGAGCCGTATGCGATTCTGGTCTTTCACGACCGCTATGATGTGCCGGTAAAGGCATCGGACAAGGAGCGGCAAGGGGAGTCGGAGGAGGTATATGAATATCTGATCGGTGCAGTCGCTCCGTTGGTGGGAGAGTACGAGCCGGGGCGGCCGGTCTGCGGGTTTTTATATCCGGCATTTGCCGACAGAAGCACAGACGATGCGCATGTTGCGATCTTTCAGGCGGATCCGGAACACAAAATCCCAGTGTTTGAAGAACTGTTTCTCACACGGTAGCAGAGGAAGATTGTGCCGGAAAAGGTACAAAAATGACGGGATTTGCGACAGCAGAAACCGCGCAGGAATATTGGAAGGAATATAGAAAACATCCCGTTTCGGGATGTTTTTTTTGTGAGTTTGAGCAGTTCTATTTTAACACATCAAAGCATTCCTCGGAATTATTGGATACGACAGAACACGCTTTTGCCGCATTTCTGGGAAAATGTAAAGAAAATTTTTCCAGAATTTTGTGAATGGGAAATTTGACTTTTGGGAAGAATCTAGTATGATGAAACAACGAGTGCGAGAGCAGCTCACAGAGTATCATTCTTGAGGAAAGGAGCAAAATGAACAGAAAAATATTGGACGTGACAATGCTGTGCACTTTATGCATTTGTCTCATGGTTGCGGCCAACATTGAGGAGAAGAACACGATACAGGAGAGCAGAGAAGAGATCAGCAGCGCATATGTAATTTCTGCGGCAGACAAAGCAGAGGTTCCGGTTGCGGGTGTATGCCGTGTTTTATCCGGATATTCATTTACGACAGAATCAGATGAAGCGACAGGAATCACAAAGAACCCCAGAATAATGGTAGCAAGCACGGCGCCGTCCGATGCGGCAGAAGAAGTACAGGCACCCACGGAGGACGCAGAGACACCGGAAGCCAAAGTACAGGCAGCATCGGGGGAAGCAGAGGCACCGGAGGCGGCAGAGAGCAAGCCTGCGACGGTAGAGACGACGACCGGTGCAGAGAACCGCTGGAATATCACATTGACGCAGGAGGAGATAGATTTGTTGGCAAAAATCGTCTGGCTGGAATCGCAGGGCGAGCCGACAGAAGGGCAGGAAGCCGTGGTCGAGGTAGTTTTTAACCGGATGGCTTCCGAAAAATATCCAGATACCTTGTATGACGTGCTCAGTCAGGGAAACCCGACGCAGTTCTGTTCCTGGAAGAACAGAGAGCGGGCGAACCCCACGGAGAAGGAATACACTTCGATTCATGAGGTATTGAATGGAAATACACATATATTAAGAAATGATACGTTATATTTTTCTACGGAACCGTTGACGCCGAGACTGGACCGAAAGATCGGCGGACACAGCTTCTGCTATTAGTAAGGAAGTTTGGGTTAAACCGGAAGGAAAATACGAAGGGAACCCGCAGGGACGAAAGAACCTGCGGGTTCCTTTTGCGTTGCGGGACAAAGCGGCAGACCGGACAAAAGAGAGCGAAAAATGGAAAGAGTTCCCTGTAGATTCCATGTGGTTCCTTTGTTACAATACGGTTGTTGCAGAAATGAAATATTTTTGTAACAAATAAGTAACAATATGGAAGCATATGGAATAAATCGGGAGGATTCTACATAATGAAGAAAAGAATGACAATACTGGCGCTTCTGCTGGCGGGAGCCGTCACACTGGGAAGCTACGGAATGGTGCAGGCAGGACAGGAAAAACGGGAGGTGCCGGTGGCGGGCGTGACACAGACGCTGGCACAGGTGCTTAAGGAAGCGGGAGGAGTGCAGGCGCAGACGGCGGATGCTGTGGAGGAACTGCAAAGTAACGCGGCTGTGGCGCGGATGATGGAACCGGAGATGGTGGCAGAGGAAGCGTGGGAGACGGCGGAGATTGCGGAAAATGAACTTCCGCAGACCGCATCGGAGTTTGCGGATATTGCAGTGGCGCAGGTGAATCACTATGTCAACGTGCGGCAGGAACCGGATACGGAGAGTGAAATTCTTGGAAAACTTTACGACAAATCCGCAGCCACTGTGCTGGAGACGACGGAGGACGGGTGGTACCGGATTACGTCCGGAAATGTGAACGGATATGTCAAGGCGGAATATGTGGTCGTGGGGGATGAGGAGCTTGCCAGAAGTGTGGGAACGCGCCTGGCGACCGTCACAACGACGACTCTGTTCGTGCGGACGGAGCCGACAACCGAGGCGAAGGTGCTCACCATGCTGCCGGACGGCGATGACGTTGTGGTAACCGACGAGTCGACGGAAGGCTGGGCGAAGGTGTCCACCGCGGACGGTGACGGTTATGTGGCACTGGATTATGTGACGCTGTCCACAGAGTACATTCATGCAGAGTCAAAAGCGGAGGAAGAGGCGCGGCTTGCCAGAGAGGAAGCAGAACGGCAGGCGGCAGCCCGTGCGGCGGAGGAAGCGCGCAAAGCCAGAGAGGTGGAGGCGGCACGTGCGGCAGCAGAACAGGAAGCAGCCCGCAAAGCGGCAGAAAAACAGGAGGTGAAAAAATCCGGCGCGGCAAGCAGTGCGGCAGCAAGCGGCAGCAGCACGGGAAGCGGCTCCGGCAGCAGTGCTGGGCAAAGTGCGCAGACGGCTTCCTCCAACGGTCAGGCGGTGGTCGATTACGCGAGACAGTTTCTGGGAAATCCTTATGTATACGGCGGCAACAGCCTGACAAACGGAACCGACTGCTCCGGATTTGTCAAGGGCGTGTATGCGGCATTTGGAATCAATCTGCCGCGCACATCGTCGGAACAGCGGAGTGTGGGATATGCCGTCAGCCTGTCGGAAATCCAGCCGGGCGACATTGTCTGCTACAGCGGCCACGTCGGCATCTATGCGGGCAACAACACACTGATTCATGCGAGCAATGAAAAGACAGGCATTACGCTGACTTCTCCGGTAACCTACCGCAGCGTGCTGGCGGTGCGGAGAATTTTCTAATCCATCCGGGAGGGCTGCTGTCTCTTAAATATTCCGGTTCCTTGAAATATGACTGGCGGAGAGAACTCCGAAGTGGTATATATATAAGAAAAGGGAGGAAGAGAAGGATGCGGATTGGTGGAATAGAAGCGGGCGGCACCAAGATGGTGTGCGCGATCGGGGAAGTGCAGACAGACAAAGGACAGCCGGGAGAAAGTCAGGTCACAATCACAGAGCGTGTAACGATTCCCACAGAGAAGCCCAAGATTACCCTGCCGCGCATGGCTGCGTTTTTTGAGGGAAAAGGAATCTCGTCACTCGGAATCGGGTGTTTCGGACCGGTGGATCTGCACCGTGCGTCCCCGACCTATGGATATATCACCAGCACGCCGAAGCTGGAATGGCAGAACGTCGATATGGTGGGAATTTTTTCACGGGCGCTCGGCGTCCCGGTCGGATTTGATACGGACGTGAATGCGGCGGTGCTTGGCGAAGTTATCTGGGGAGCCGCAAAAGACTGTGACACGGCAATCTATATTACTGTCGGCACCGGCGTTGGCGTGGGCGTCTACTGTAACGGGGCGCTCATGCACGGGCTGGTGCACCCGGAGGCAGGACATCTTCTTCTGCAGCGTCACCCGGAAGACACCTACGCCGGAAAATGCCCGTACCATGCCAACTGTCTGGAAGGGCTTGCAAGCGGTCCGGCGGTGGAGGCGCGTTGGGGCAGACCGGCAAAGGAACTGGCGGACCGGGAGGATGTCTGGGAGATGGAGGCGTTCTATCTCGCGGAGGCGGTTGCAAATTATGTTCTGACGTATTCTCCGCAGAAGATTGTGCTGTGGGGCGGAATTATGCACCAGAGCCAGCTTTTTTCGATGGTGCGCGCAAAAGTGCAGGAACTGCTGGGCGGGTATATTTCCAATGAGAAAATCTTAAAGGAGATCGATACCTACCTCGTGCCGCCGGCACTTGGAGAAAATCCGGGTATTATGGGAGCGTTTGCGCTCGGTATGCGGGAGGCAGAGTACCGGAAGCCTAAGGAAGCGTAGGGGCGCCGGAGAACAGGATCGCGGAATCGGCGGGAGTGAAAACAGAATTTAGAAGAACAGAAAACGGGAGCGCTATGCCGGAGATTTTTCCTGACACAGCGCTCCCGTGTGATTTTGTAAAAAAGACCGGGTCTTAGTTATCGCCCTCGTCATCCGATGACATGGAGTATACCTGACGTTTTCTTGCCATCTCATCATTCTCGAGGTATTCGTCGTAGGTGGATACCTTGTCGACAAAGGTGCCGTCCGGCAGGAACTCGATGATACGGTTCGCTGTGGTCTGGACAACCTGATGGTCACGGGAGGCAAAAAGAATAACGCCCGGGAACTTGATGAGTCCGTTGTTTAATGCGGTGATGGACTCCATATCCAGATGGTCGGTCGGTTCATCTAAGATCAGCACGTTGCTTCCCATAATCATCATGCGGGAAAGCAGGACACGTACTTTTTCTCCACCGGAGAGGACACGCATTTTCTTGGTACCGTCATCTCCGGCGAACAGCATACGTCCGAGGAAACCGCGGACATAGGTTGCATCCTTGATCTCGGAGAACTGTGTCAGCCAGTCAACGATCAGAAGATCGGTATCAAAGATCTCGGTGTTATCCTTCGGGAAGTAGGACTGGCTGGTCGTCACGCCCCACTTGTAGGTGCCGGAATCCGGCTCCATCTCACCGGCAAGAATCTTAAAGAGCGTTGTCTTTGCCAGCTCGTTGCTTCCGACAAACGCGATCTTGTCGTCATGTCCGACGATAAAGGAGACATTGTCGAGCACCTTGACGCCGTCGATGGTCTTGGTAATGCCTTCGACGGTCAGAACTTCATTGCCGATCTCACGGTTCGGACGGAAATCGATATACGGGTATTTACGGCTGGACGGACGGATCTCGTCGAGCTGAATCTTTTCCAGGGCACGCTTTCTGGAAGTCGCCTGCTTGGATTTGGAAGCATTCGCGGAGAAACGGGAGATGAATTCCTGCAGCTCCTTGATCTTCTCCTCTTTTTTCTTGTTGGCTTCCTTCATCTGCTTTACGAGAAGCTGGCTGGACTCATACCAGAAATCATAGTTGCCGGCGTAGAGCTGGATCTTTCCGTAGTCGATATCTGCAATGTTTGTGCAGACTTTGTTTAAGAAGTAGCGGTCGTGGGAAACAACGATGACCGTGTTCTCAAAGTTGATTAAGAATTCTTCTAACCAGCTGATCGCATCGAGATCCAGATGGTTGGTCGGCTCATCCAAAAGAAGAATGTCCGGGTTGCCGAAGAGCGCCTGTGCAAGGAGAACCTTGACCTTTAAGGCACTTGGCATATCCGCCATGAGTGTGTAGTGATCCTCCGTCGGGATGCCAAGACCATTTAACATGGTGGCTGCATCGGACTCGGCATTCCAGCCGTCCATATCTGCGAACTCCGCTTCAAGTTCGCTGGCGCGGATACCGTCCTCGTCCGTGAAATCCTCTTTCATGTAGATCGCGTCTTTTTCTTTCATGATATCGTAGAGACGCTTGTTGCCCATGATAACGGTATCGAGTACCGTGTACTCGTCATATTTAAAATGATCCTGCTGCAAAAAGGAAAGACGCTGACCCGGCGTGATGATAACTTCTCCGCTCGTCGGTTCAAGCTGGCCGGACAGAATCTTGAGGAACGTAGATTTTCCGGCGCCGTTTGCACCGATCAGACCGTAGCAGCAGCCCTCTGTGAATTTGATGTTGACATCTTCAAAGAGAGCTTTTTTTCCGATTCGTAAAGTGATGTTGCTTGTACTGATCATATTTATGTTCTCCTAACTTTTCTTGTAAATCACCTGCTTTTATTGCACCAATTCGTATCATACTAAAAAATACGGAGAAATGCAACCGGAACTTCTTATTAAAAAGGGCTTTCACGCTGTGACAAATTGTTTGGATTTCGTTAAAAATTTGATATAATGTACGGGAAGGCAATCGGAGTTATCTTAAGTATGACAGAGGAAATTGCATCTCAGGAGATTGATTTTATGGAGTATGGGGATACGCAAATAAATACAATAGACATGGAGCGGGGGCAGAGAAAAGATCTGATCGGCAAGATGCCGGTCGGAATAGCGGTAGTCCGCGGCGGGAATGAGCTGTATATTGAGATGGTGAACCGGGAATTTTTGCATGCAGAGGGGTATGACAGGGAGGAACTGACCGGAAATACGCCGTTTGTGGAGTATTTGTACCGGGACGATACCGGTGTGTTCGAGGATGCCATCGAAGTGTGCCGGGAACTAAGAACCACGGAGGAGATTGAACTGCGCATCCGTACGAAGAGCGGCGGCGTCTGCTGGGAACTGATGCGGTGCAGACTGTATTATTACCGGGACGCGGTACCTTACTATATCCTGGCAAGCTGGAACATAGACAAGCGGAAGAATCTGGAGGAAGAACTGCGCCTGATGGAGGAGCAGTACAGCATGTTAGAAGAGGTCACCGATGAATTCCCGCTAGAGTACGACGTTGCACAGCGGCGTTTCAGGGTGCCGCGCAAATATCGCGGGAACGGGCAGCCGGGAACGGCAGGGCGCAGATATATGGATTATGAGGAGATGCTCGCGGATATCTGCGAGGAGGATCGTGCCGCGTATGCCAGGGTGCTGGAGGCAGCCAGCAGGGATGTGCGGACAGGAAGTATTGATTACCGGATGAATGTGGCGGCTGCCGGGGAGGAACCTGTATATGTGTGGTACCGGACGATTTACCGGAGCATTGTCGGGGACAACGGACAGATTATCCGCATCATCGGACGCAGCTACGATGTCAGCTCCGACCGCAGGATTCAGGAGGAACTGTCGGAGGAGGCGAAGCGCGACCCGCTGACAAGGCTTTATAATAAGGTGGCGGCATCCGGAGAGGTAGAACGGATTTTAAAAAGTGAGCCGGAAAAACAGCATGTGCTGTTCCTGATCGATATTGATAATTTTAAGCGGATCAACGATACATTCGGGCATACCGTCGGAGATACGGTAATTACTGATATTGCCGGCGTGCTGCAAAGCCAGTTTCAGGAGACAGATGTCACCGCAAGAGTCGGAGGAGATGAATTTCTGGCGCTGATGCGGGATGTGGCTCCAAAGGAGGCAGAAGCGTGCGCCGCGGCGCTGGGCCGGGAAGCCAGAAAAAAGCTGATCGGCGACGACGCCATCGTTGAGGTGACGCTCAGCATCGGCATGGCAGTATACGGCGAGGATGGAAGAGATTATGAGACCCTGTTTGCGATGGCTGACCGGGCGATGTATGCCACGAAGCGGGAAGGAAAAGACCACTATTCGTTTGCGGGCAAAAAGCAGCAAGAGGGAGCAGAGCGGGAGCGCAGGCGCGACAGGATTGAATATGCTCCGGAAAGCGGGCAGAAGGTGGATAAAGAGTTCCTGAATTTTGCGTTCAGCCTTCTCTCGCATGCGAAAGATATCAACGGATCTTTGAACGTGCTGATCGAACAGATTGGGAAAAAATACGGGCTGGGCTTTGCCATGGTGTTTGAGTACCGGGAAGAACAGCAGGAAATGGTGTTGATGAATTACTGGAACCGGGATGGCAGCCGGGTGGAACAACAGGTATTCCCACAATCGGTTACAGTGTTCCGGGAGGCGGAAATCGGGCGTTTTGTCTCGACGCCAACGGAAGATATATTAACGGAGGTTCCCCAGTTGGGGGCGGAGAAATATCATGGAACTTCCATCAAAAACTGTGGAAATGTAAAGTTTGAATTTTCCGGTAACAGAAGTGGCTGCCTGTGTGTGGGAAGCAGCAGTGCAGAGGGATTTTCCAAAGAGGAAGCAGGGATGCTCAGTGAACTCGCGCGGGTGGTTGCTGTATTTGTCTCCCTTCGCAGCAGGCAGAGCGATGACCAGGCAGAGATACGGCATCTGCAGAATCAGGATATGCTGACGGAACTGTATAATCTGGACACATTCCGCAGGCTGATCCGGAAAAAATTAAAGAGCGGTGGGCTTGCGCAGGATGAGAACATGGTGTACGCGCTGGTAAATCTGGACGTGAACAACTTTGCCTATGTAAATGAAAATTATGGACAGGAGGCCGGCGACAGTATTCTGCAGGAGCTTGCAGCGTTAATCCGCAGCGAGTCCCATGTCGTGGAGGCCTGTAGAATGTATTCGGATTATTTCATTGAGCTGGTCAGAGGAACGGACAAAAAGAACATTCTGGGGCTTGTGGAGAGAGAGGATCAGATGTTTGGCGAACAGTTAAAGATCCGCTATCCGGCGGGAGCCATGCAGCTTTCGGCTGGAATCTGCTTTATCGATGACGGGGAAGAGACGTTTGAGAAGATACTGGAGGGAGCCAATCTGGCACGAAAGCTTGCCAAGGAGCAGAATGTGGGAGCGGTCGTTTACCGGGATGACATGAGGAAAAAACGTGATGAGGGAATCCGGATTACCGGAAGATTTTACGCGGCACTGCAGCGGGGCGAGTTCGAGGTATATTTACAGCCGAAGTTCCTGCTCCGCGAGGAGCGGGTCTACGGCGCCGAGGCGCTTGCACGCTGGCGTCTGGAATCCGGCGAGATTCTGTCTCCCGCACGGTTTATCCCTGCACTGGAAAATATAGGATATATTGTAGATCTGGATTTTTATATTCTGGAACAGTTGCTTCGGGCGATGCGCCGCTGGAGGGATTCCGGAAGAGAACTGTTTACGATCTCCACCAATTTTTCCAGGAGAAATTTTGAGAACGGCGGCGACGATTTTATCGAGCGCCTGCAGAATACCCTGCAGCGGTACGGGATTGATCCGTGCTACATAGAGATCGAGGTGACGGAGAGTGTGATTGTGGAGAGGTTAGACAGCTTAAAGGCGTGTCTTACCAGACTTGGCAAACTCGGCTACCGCATCGCCATCGATGATTTCGGAACAGGCTACTCATCATTGAGTGTGCTGTTGGAGATTCCAGCAAATGTAGTGAAGATCGACAAGAGCTTTACCGACAAAATCCACCAGAACGGACAGAGTGCTTTTGTCTATCAGATGGGGCAGTTCATCCAGTCGGCAAAGGAGGAGGTGATTTTTGAGGGAATTGAGGAGGAGCAGCAGCGGACGTTTTTGATGGAGTGCGGTTTTAACTACGGTCAGGGCTATTATTTTGACCGCCCGCTGCCCCTGGAGGAGTTTGAAAAAAAGTATATCTGACCGGGGACAAACAGAACATGACAAAAGTAGATTGCACACGTTTTCGTACAGTCTGAAACCTTTACAATCGACAAATTAAATGCTAAAATTAGTCTTAAGTCGGAATATGACACTCTATTTTAATTTAAGGAGGAATAATAATGTCCAGAGCAAAACAGTCAATGGACGGTAATACAGCGGCAGCTCACGTAGCTTATGCGTTTACAGATGTTGCAGCTATTTACCCAATTACACCTTCCAGCCCGATGGCAGATACCGTAGATCAGTGGTCTGCAGCAGGACAGGAGAATATTTTTGGCAATCAGGTCAAAGTCGTAGAGATGGAGTCTGAGGCAGGTGCAGCAGGTGCCGTACACGGTTCCCTTGCAGCAGGTGCGCTGACCACAACCTTTACAGCATCTCAGGGTCTGTTACTTATGATCCCGAACATGTACAAAATCGCAGGCGAGCAGCTTCCTTGTGTATTCGACGTATCCGCGCGTACCGTAGCTACCCAGTCTTTAAATATTTTTGGTGATCACAGCGATGTTTACGCCTGTCGTCAGACCGGTTTCGCTATGCTGTGCGAGACCAACCCGCAGGAAGTTATGGACTTAAGCCCGGTAGCTCATCTTGCTACAATCGAGGGTAAGGTTCCGTTCATCAACTTCTTCGACGGATTCCGTACTTCCCATGAGATCCAGAAGATCGAGAAGTGGGATTATGCAGATCTCAAAGAGATGTGCAACATGGATGCAGTTGCAGAGTTCCGTGCACATGCACTGAATCCGGAGCATCCGGCTATGCGTGGTTCCCACGAGAACGGAGATGTTTTCTTCCAGCATCGTGAGGCTTGCAACACAGCTTACAATGAACTCCCGGCAATCGTTGAGAAGTACATGAAGAAAGTCAACGAGAAGCTTGGCACAAACTATGATCTGTTCAACTACTACGGAGCACCGGACGCAGAGCGCGTTATCGTAGCTATGGGTTCCATCAACGACGTAGCGGAAGAGGTAATCGACTACTTAACCGCTAAGGGTGAGAAGGTCGGACTTGTAAAGGTTCGTCTGTATCGTCCGTGGGTATCAGAGGCATTTTTAAAGGCTCTTCCTAAGACAGCTAAGAAGGTTGCTGTTCTTGACAGAACAAAGGAGCCGGGCGCACTTGGTGATCCGTTATACCTTGATGTTGCAACCACACTCCGTGAGGCTGGTCTCGACACTGTTGTCCTGACAGGCGGACGTTACGGATTAGGTTCCAAGGATACACCTCCTTCAAGTGTATTCGCTGTATACAAAGAGCTGGAGAAAGATGCTCCGAAGGCTCGTTTCACAATCGGTATCGTAGATGATGTTACGAACTTAAGCTTACCAGAGGTTAAGCCGGCTCCGATCACATCTGCAGAAGGTACGGTAGAGTGTAAGTTCTGGGGTCTCGGCGGTGATGGTACTGTTGGTGCGAACAAGAACTCCACCAAGATCATCGGTGACCACACAGACAAGTACATCCAGGCATACTTCCAGTATGACTCCAAGAAGACCGGTGGTGTTACCATTTCCCACTTAAGATTCGGTGACAAGCCAATCAGAAGCCCGTACTACATCAACCAGGCAGACTTCGTTGCATGTCATAACCCGTCTTATGTAACCAAGGGATTCAAGATGGTTCAGGACGTTAAGCCGGGCGGAGTATTCATGATCAACTGCCAGTGGTCTGATGAAGAGTTAGCTCATCATCTGAATGCAGATGCGAAGAAGTACATCGCAGAGAACAACATTCAGTTATATACAATCAACGCAATCGACAAGGCAATCGAGATCGGTATGGGCAAGCGTACCAACACGATCTTACAGTCTGCATTCTTCAAACTTGCAAACGTTATGCCGATCGATCAGGCAGTAGAGTTCATGAAAGCTGCAGCTAAGAAGTCCTACGGTAAGAAGGGCGACGCAGTTGTAGAGATGAACTACAAGGCAATTGATGCCGGTGTAGACGCAGTACATAAGGTAGAGGTTCCGGCTTCCTGGAAGAATCCGGAGGCAGACGCAGCTCCTGCAGAGCTTAAGGGTCTTCCGAAGACTGTTAAGATGGTAAGAGACTTAATGGAGCCGATCTCCTTAATGGATGGCGATTCCCTTCCGGTATCCGCATTCAAGGAGAACCCGGACGGACAGTTCGAGCTTGGCGCTGCTGCATATGAGAAGCGTGGTACAGCCGTAACCGTTCCGACATGGAATGCTGAGAAGTGTATCCAGTGTAATCAGTGTGCATTTGTATGTTCCCATGCAACCATTCGTCCGTTCATGCTGAGCGAGGATGAGGTGAAGGCAGCTCCTTCCAACATCAAGCTTGCAGATACAAAGCCGAAGGCAAGCGAGTACAAGTACACCATGAGCGTATCTCCGTTAGACTGTATGGGATGCGGTGAGTGTATCACTGTCTGCCCGGTAGGCGCAATCGAGATGGTTCCGCAGGAGTCTCAGGCGGAAGAGCAGCCGGTATTCGATTACCTGGTAGCAAACGTAGGCAAGAAGCCTGGCATGCCGGCAGACAACACTGTAAAGGGATCCCAGTTCAACCAGCCGCTGCTTGAGTTCTCTGGTTCCTGTGCAGGATGTGCTGAGACATCTTACGCTCGTCTGATCACACAGCTGTTCGGTGAGCATATGTACATCAGTAACGCAACCGGATGTTCCTCTATCTGGGGTGGTCCGGCAGCTACATCACCATATACGGTAAACAAAGATTCCAAGAAGGGACCGGCATGGGCAAACTCCTTATTCGAGGATAACGCTGAGCATGGTCTTGGTATGGAAATCGGTCAGAAGGTACTTCGTGAGCAGGCAATCGCTTCTGCAGAGAAGTGCGCAACATCTGACAAGGCAAGCGCTGAGTTAAAGGCAGCATTTGACAAGTTCGTTGAGACAAAGAACGATACAAAGGCAAATACTCCTGCAGCAGCAGCTCTTGTAGCAGAGTTAGAGAAGGCAGCAGCAGCCGGATGCCCGGATGCAAAGGCTGCAGTTGAGAAGAAAGATTACCTCGCTAAGAAGTCCGTATGGATCTTCGGTGGTGACGGTTGGGCATACGATATCGGATTCGGCGGTCTGGATCACGTACTTGCTTCCGGTGAGAACGTAAACGTTATGGTATTCGATACCGAGATGTACTCCAATACAGGTGGTCAGGCTTCCAAGGCTTCCAACATCGGTGAGGTTTGCCAGTTCGCAGCTTCTGGTAAGGAAGTTGGCAAGAAGAGCCTTGCAGAGATCGCTATGAGCTACGGTTATGTATATGTAGCACAGATCGCTCTCGGTGCAAACATGGCTCAGGCTGTCAAGGTTATCGCTGAGGCTGAGGCTTACAACGGACCGTCTCTGATCATCGGTTACGCTCCATGTGAGCTGCACGGTGTAAAGGGTGGTATGAACCACTGCCAGGATGAGATGAAGAAAGCAGTAGCAGCAGGTTACTGGAACCTCTTCTCCTTCAATCCGCAGCTCAAGGCAGAGGGCAAGAATCCGTTCACTCTGACATCCAAGCCGGGCGACGGTTCTTATCAGGATTTCCTGAATAACGAGACACGTTACAGCCGTCTGACCAGAGCATTCCCGGAGAGAGCAGAAAGACTGTTCAAGGCTTCCGAGGAAGCTGCAAAGGCTCGTTACGAGCACTTACAGAGACTGGTAGAGCTGTACAAATAATCAGTCCGATCAGCAGATTGTGTAATGCATAGAAGGATCGCAGTTCATGTTTCCATGGACTGCGATTCTTTTTGTGCGTTATACTTGCACGTTTGTAATTAGATATGTTAAAATAAGCCGAAGTATATTAGACAATAACGTATAGGACAGGAAGAGAAAATGATGCAGTTAAGCAGAGAGAAAAAACATTTTTTGCACTGCAAATACAGAGTGGCACTGGCATGTCTGATCGCAGTCAGTCTTATTGGCGGCTGCGGATATCATAAAAGCTATCATCTGGAGTGGAAATACGGCGACGTTCTGGAATCGTTTTTGCCGGACGGGTATGAGATCACAAGGACTGAGAAGGAAGATAAGGTAAACGGAAAACACTATTATACCAGCAATAATCATCCTACTTTAGACGGATACGTATACGACACCTATGATTATTACAGCATTGATTACGGATATAACAATTCCCACTCCTGGTATATCAGCACGTATCTGGTCGCAAACGGAACATACGAGGATGACGACTGGATGGCATCACAGGTATGGGGGCAGATTACCTATGAGATCGAGCGTCTGATGCGCCGTACGACGACACAGTATAAGTATGTAGATGAGAACGGCGACACCCAGAACTTCGGGGCAGTGACCACACTGAGCGGGACAGAAATCTACTGTGATATGGATGATCTGGAGATTTTGAACAACCCGACCGGGATCAATCTGGCTGAATTTACGTGGGATGATGTGAGAAGTCTCGGCAATCCGGAGATAAAAATTTATGCAAAATCTTCTACTAACAAGGATGCGCTGCAGGAAGATGTGATTCAGGGTGTGCAGGAAGCGATTCAGGAAGATGCGGGAGATGGAATTGTAATCACAATCGAAGTGGACAGGTAGGACTTGAAACAGAGGTGGTTTTGATCTTGCCATGCAGCCGAATGAGATCCGGTGGTTATCAGATCTGACAGAGGAAGTGTTTAAGGGAAATGGACAGGAAGCGGATTCATTTGTCAAAAGAGAATGAGAAAGTTTTTCGGGAGATTCTTACGGAGGTATGCAAAAATTCCAGATTACTCTCTTCCAACCGCTTTGTGCAGCATGGTTCTACGAGCGTTTTCCGTCACAGTGTGGCGGTGGCGTATGTCAGTTTTTACATTGCGGAAAAGTACAGGATTCGTGTAGATCGTCATGCACTGATCCGGGGAGCACTGCTCCATGATTACTTTCTATACGACTGGCATGAGAAGGACGATTCCCATAAGTGGCATGGATTTTATCATGCAGGAAAAGCGCTGCAGAATGCGATGGAAGATTTTGCGTTGAGTGAGATTGAGAAGGAGACGATCCGCCGGCATATGTTTCCGCTCAATCCGATTCCGCCGTGCTGCAGGGAGGCGTGGATTGTGACACTGGCGGATAAGATCTGCTCCGGCGGGGAGACCGTCGAGGGATTTTGGGAGAAGTTTGAGGAGATTAGGAATCCTTTATAAAATAGAATTGCCGCAATAAGCATAGACCTTTTTTGGGTGATAAGTAATATTACAGGAATACCAGAGACAAAAAAGTTCCAGAATAAACAGACGGCGGGAAATTCTTTGAAGCAAAATTCACGTATTTCTTCCATGCCGTGGCTGG
>PPYE01320759.1_pt1 | contig 16041 bp, 15 predicted proteins | sample 1559881 | NCBI WGS metagenome assembly PPYE01 (sample SAMN08240022, study PRJNA423297) | Human gut metagenome, whole genome shotgun sequencing project. | reverse complement strand
GCTACAGACATTCCCCTCAGCTGACAATCGCCAGCACCACAGCAATAACCATGGGAAGGCCGCACCCGGCAAGAACATAGGCATTGTCGGTATTACTCCAAATTCCAATTTATTCCCCTATTCATCCCCTTGTTTTTTCAAAATAAGGATTGTGCTGAAAATGTCAATCACTGGAAAAAACTGCAGTGCATAGTGAATACCCGACGGACATTTCTGATGTTTTTTACGCAGAAGCATGATATAGCAAATTCCCACACAACCGCTCTGGACAATCAGGATACAGGTGAAAATGACCGGAAGCGGAACAAGAAGAATCATCATCCCTCTGGAAGCCCCCACCAAAACAAACCAGACCAAACAGCTGTAAAGAAAATTAAGGATGTAAAATGGGATACTCCATAGTTTCAGCCATTTCCAGCCTTTCCTTAGATTATCTGCTTCATTTCGGCAATAAGCCATAACCGCAGCTGCAACACAAACCCATCCGGCAATATGTACAATTACCGCCATTGCCAGATAAAACTCAAAAAGTCCCATCACCACTGTATTCCATCCACTGTCGCCAAAATAGAGCATCCCCATGGGGACAGCGATACTCAAAACAAGGTGCAGATACATTCCCATCAGAAAAATCTTCGCCAACTTTTTCAAATCTGTTCCCCCCTTTCAGGTTTTTAAAACCATTTAGACCTTTCATGGATCTGCCATAAACCCATCTGAAATTTCCTCTTATCAATGATCAAAAAAGCCCTGCGCCGCGCCGCCGTAAAGACAGCCTGACACAGGGCATGAAAAGGCCGCAAAACGATCCCCACATCCATGGCGGATGTGGTCTCTTCTACAGATAAAATCATTTTTTATATGTGTGACTTTGTGTTTTATTATATCATAAATTGTTTTTATTTGGAAACATTTTCTTATCTGAGTTTCCGCAGTTTTATCCACAGCCTTCCCATTTTGCAATCACTGAAAGCTGAACATATGTCTTGACCTCTGCAGCCTGAGGAAACATCATAAGCCTCACATGGTCATCATGGTACGCTGCATATATATCAAAGAGCCGGAACTTTCATTCCGGCTTCTTAAACTGCGTTTCACTGATACTGTATACCAGCAGTTTCTCTTATTTTGAAATGGAAATCAACCGCAGCTGTTCGGTTCCATTTCAATCGGAAACAGGATTTCCCATTTCAAAATGAAATAAGCACTGCATTTTTCATGGCTGTTTTCCTATTTCAAATGGAAATAGGAATTTTTTAATCCATTTTCTTTTTCATTACAACCGAAATAAGCCTCTCTATTTGCAAATTCATTTTCCCATTACAAAAGAAATAGTTGATTATTCTTTCTCTATACTACGATAGATCCCTGATCCAATATGTTCTACATATCCATTTTTGACAAGCCAATGGATATAATTCTTGATTATGATTCTTTCCTTTCCCTGTTCATGTCGTGATGCCAGCTTCCATTTTCCATTCTTAGTGGTTGCATCACAAATTTCCAAATATAGCTTTCCTTTCTCGGAAACAAACTGTGGCATAATCTTGACTCTCTCTGGAAACAGCTCCGACGGAGTCGGTCGTGTGCATTCCTGCACAATATATTTCGCTGTTTTTCTGAATGTGGTTCCGTCTGGTTTTCTGACCGTCATAACACTCTGTTCCTTATTTTCCACCTTGCATACCCCGCCTATTGCCTCATTTATCATGTCAGCGACTCTTTTCTCGGAAAGAAGCGGCGTACAGAGATCACACCGACGGCCATTAAGAAATTCAACAGGATAGCCGCTGGTTACTGTGCCGCACAGCTTATGTCTCAGCTTCACCTTCTCTTTCTGACTTACAAAGGGTAAAATGACCTCATATTCGTCTCCTGTCAACTCCTGAATCCGCTTTTCAAATATCTCCGCAGTATGTTTTTGTGGGAAACAGCACCTGCAGTACGGCGCTTTTTCGAACTTTACCAGACCAATTTTGAAAGTACGCCCACATTCCTTATGATATATGATAACATTTTGAGTTGTTTTTCGATTTCCGTACTGGATTAGTGTATATTTACTTTTGGTCGGATCAATACGATTTTGAATTTCCTCCTCACTCAGCCGAAAACCACAGACGCATTCCTTCTCTTCATACACGGCAGTCAAAGCGTTTATTTTCCGAATTTTTCCGCAGGTTTTATGCAGTACGCCTTCCACTTTTCCTGCTTCGTCCGTAATGACCTCATATTGTCCGTCTCCAAGGAACCTTAACCGCCGGTTCAATAGTTGTTCTTCCGAAAGCTGTTTTTCACATTCAGGGCATCCAGAACCCATTAAAATCGCATAGGGATGCGTATGAAACTCATATCCGCACTTGCGGCATTTTAACAGTACAGTCTGTCCAAAAGGTGACCGAAGTTCATAGCTGTATTTTATTCCTTCCCTGAAATTTTTCTCCCATCCTTCTCCGTAATTTTTTGTTTTCTGTTGAAAATCCGCATAATCTTCAAACAGAAAACTCAAAAGACAAATCCCCACAGTCACAGACATTTTTCTGCTGTTCAGGCAGACTGAGATTTTACTTTCCGGTTTATCTCCCAGCAATTCTCCATAACCGGCATCCTTCATGTCCGAAACCAGATTTCCGAAAGGCTTTATCAACGGATACCCCCTCTCTTCCATGCGTTCCAGAAGCAGCAACTGGGTTATGCTCCAGTCGATGTTTACCGGCTCATCGTACATTCCTTTCATAAAACCGGATATTTTAAGTTCCGTCTGTTCCGGAGCCCTCATTCGTACCGGTTCCAATGCGGAAATTACTTCCTTCCTGTTCAAATACTCATTGTTTTTAATCCCTACTTTCATCAGCGGGATTTTGTGTTTTGTACATCCCCTCACTTCCGGCAGATGATGCCATGTATGGTAATACGCTTCCCCTCTATTTCTTTGATCTTCCTTCATACATTCAGGACACACCTTTAACTCATGAATGTCCGCCACTCTGTCGCACAAGCTTTCATAAATACCTATCCTGTCCCTAAACAGCAGTTCCGAACGTTTTACCTGCTGTCTCCACGGCAAAAGAGGAAACCACGCATAAAGAGGAGTCATCCTGGATACAATCGTTTCTAAAGTCGGAAAACATTTCATTTCCTTGTATCGGCTGCATACGGTCTCCAGAGCCGGCATATAATCGAGATGCCTTGCATTGGCATAACATACATGTTGAGGCAATATTTTCTTCATATAGTAGTCTGTAAAAGAATACTCTGCATTGTAGCCACAGAACCCATTTGCTTGTGCAAGTCTAAGTAACCAACTGTACAGAAGCTCATCAGCCTCCGGTTTAAAACACACTGGAATATACATAAAAAGCCTCCTTTTTCTCATTTTTTAAATTATGAGAAAAAGAAGCTTCTTGTTGCAAAAAGCTGCTTTATTTCAACTACAATTCGATGTCCCTGTATGATACCTCGTAAAGTCCATATCTAACCTGCCGAATATATCCATTCTTTTTCAGCCATGACAGTATATTATGGATCTGTGTGTCACCCATTTGTAGTTCCTGTTTAACTTCCATACACGAAAACTGGCTCCCTTTTTCTTTCGCCCAAAGGTACACTTCAGTTTTCTTTCCAATCGCTCTCTCCGGTTTCTTAATCCGATGCTGAAACACCATGGACGGTGTTGGTCTTGACAGTTCCTGGATCAGGAAACGGCTGTCTTTGACCATCGTGGTTCCGTCCAGTCCCTGAATCTCATACCGGCTGATTCCCTTAGGAACCACACGATACTTTCCTCCAGTGCATTCTAAAACTAACTGTTGAAGTTCTTCCTGACGGATGACCGCACTACAAAGATCGCAGCGTTTGCCGTTCTGAAATTCTGCCGGAAGAATATCCGTACAGGTTCCGCAAGTCTTGTGCCAGAAGGTAATTTTCGTATCCTGATTGACAAAAGGGGTTTTTACCACATACTCGTCTCCAACCAGATCCTTCACTCGTTTTTCAAACAGTTGCGGTGACAAATTACGCTGGCGGCATTTTCTACAATAAGGGAATTTTAAAAAATTAACCAAATCCGTTACGAAACTTTGTCCGCATTCTTCGTGTAAAATCATAACTTTTCCATTTCCCCATTTTTTCGATTCATATCCTATCACTTTGAAATTCTGGCTATATCTGTCCACCTTTTCCTGCTTTCGGCTCAAATCAGCTTCCGTTGTGCATCCACATTCTTGCCTGCACCACACAGCATCAGCCGGCCTCATTTTTCTTACAACACCACAGGTTTTGTGCCGGATTTTACTTTGTCTGTTTCCGTATCCACAAAATTTTCCTTCTAATTCGTATTCTCCATCTCCCAAATGCGATAACTGGCGATTCACAATTTCCTCCAAAGATAATCTACCATCGCATTCCGGACATCCGCATCCCGACATAATCGCATACGGATGAATATGAAACTGATTGCCGCAAATCTTACATTCCATAAATACGGTCTGCCCAAACGGAGAAAGCAGGTGGAAATTTTCCTTTATATATTGATAAAAATCGTCCTGAAATCCTTCTCCGGCTGTCTCTGATTCCCTAACAAACACTTCCGGTTCCGGAAAAAGAAACGATAAAGCCCGAAGCAGATTTTCCTTGTGAATCCAGGATGACGCCAGCATCCGTCTGATTCCCCGTCCTGTCTGTTCCTGAAAAAACACAGCATATCCGCTCTGCCGGAGTCCTTTTGCCAATTCGTCATACGGACTTTCCCCGCTGTATCCCAAATTCTCCATTCTTCGTTGCAGAATCGTTCTTACACTCTTTAAATCAATAAACAACGGCTTGTCATACAATGCTTTTGTAAATTTGGAAAGTTCCCATTCCGTTTCCGGGTCGGCAAGAAGCTGCACGGGAACAGCCTGTTTTAAGTCAACATCTGCTAATTTGTGTTTGCGTTGTGCAGCCTGAAGCACAACTCCATGTCTGGCACACATTCTTGTTTCCGGCATTTGATGCCAGGTGTGGCAATAGAAAAAACCATGGTTTAATTTGTCTTCTTCCATGCATTGGGGACACAGTTTAATCTCCGAAACTTCGGAATTAAGCGGTATGTCATACAGAATATCGTCGGTAGTCCTTAAGATAACCTGGGAACGCATTGCCTGTTTCCCATATGAGTCAAACGGAAACAATGCATAAAGAACCGACATCCTTCGAAGAACAAAATCCACATCGGGAAAACTTGTCGTTGCGCCGTTTTCCTGACATACACGGTCCAGACCACGTATGTAGTCCAACCTCACGGTACCTAAGGGGACTTTTTTGCTCGTTTCCTTTCTACTGCTTAGAAAATCGCTCTGGAACTTACGGATACCGGATACACCGTTACATTCCGCCATCCGCATAAGCCATCCATACAAAAACTCGTCATCAAACGGTCTGACGCATATCGGGAACATTGTTCCATCCTCCTTCTTTTTCCATTGAGCCTTTTAACAAATTTTCCATCTCTTCCAACGATATTTGAACCGTTTCCGATTTCTTTTTATCCACAGATTGTTTTACTGTTTTTTGTCTCTTGGTCTTTTCCAAGCATCCTTTTCCAAGAATCCCCAATGTCAACTGTGTCTTCTGACGAATGCCAAGGGACACAAACCCTTCTCCCTTTTCTGCTTTAGCATAAGCTTTCCGTATGTTTTGTTCGGAATATTCCGGATAGCAGCATAAAATTGCATCGCTCACGGCAGCCAGATGCATATCCCGGTTATAATGTTCCCTCATGTTTCTTTCATTCTGCGCTTTCATTTCCAACACCATTTCCCGCTCCCTGTCTGCTTCCACAGACTTTTTGATCTGTAAAAGCACGGATTCTCTGGCAGACAGGTATTGTTGCTCGCTTTCCTCAAGAGATTTCATAAGCAGTTTCTTCATTTGCCCGAATTTCTCCTGTGCAATTTTCCGTATGTAGGCTGCCGTAATTTCCGGTTCTTTTTTTGCAGCGGCCACTTCAAACTGTACCATCATCCAAAGAAGAATCAGGAGGTCAATGCTCCCCATGGATTCCTCGTACATCGTGTCCGTAAGTTCCGTTGTAACAAGCAGTTCCCGTGTCTGCCACTGATATTCCAAAATCCGGCTGATGATCAACTGCATAAAATCCGGCTGCGTATAATACTGATCCGCATGAATCAGCCAGCCCTCCGTTCTTCTCTGAAGCCTTAAAGTTTCCTGCCAATGCCTGCTTACATCTTCCGTTCCGATCATAACCAGGGCTACTCCAGTAGATGCAGTGATCGTCAAAAGATTTTCTGCCGACTTTGCACTGGAAGGAGAAAACTCCATCAGCTGGACTTCGTCTATGGCAATCACACCGATATGGTAGCGCTTGATCCACTGGCATACAATGCTGGTCTGTTTGCCCAGATTGGCAACCCCCCGTATTTCCGCATAATGACTTCCGCTGTCCAGCAGATTGTCCAATTGCCTTGCAAACTGTACAAAAAGTGCCGACATATTTCCGTTTGCAAAAGCGGTCAGACGAATAATCGGAATTTGATAATAAGCAAATTTTTCAAAGTCGTGCCGGATTACTTTCGGATATTTAGCTGATACCAACTGGAAAGCCGTTGACTTTCCGGCGCCGGCTGTCCCTATCATGGAAAATCCCATTGTGTTGCTCGAAATATCCATCTCTGCAGTAAGTGCCTCTGCTTTTTCTTCTTCTCCTCCTACCTCAAATATATCCGGACGGGCCGTCAGCCCGATTCTGCGTCTGGCATAGGAATACACAAGAGCCGCATGAAGATACTGGTCCACGCGTGCGTGAAAGGGAAACGGAAAGCGTATTTCCCGAAGCATCAAAATTTTCGTCTTTTTTTCCATCGCAGACATTTCGCGGGCTTTTTCTCGACTGTATCCGTTCAGAGGAATGCTGTTTTGAACCTGCAGTTCGCGATTTGTGGATATCCGTGGGAGTGCGCAGATATCAGGATGACCTTCGTGTCCATTTCCGGACCAATATTCTGCCTTCACAATATCCTGCATATTAAGATCCAAATCATCGTACAGATTTTCCTCTTCCTCCAGGATTCTGTATGGAAGATCCATGTACCCGACATAGTTCATACGACACCTCCTTGTCAAGCTTCGAAAAAGTCGTCCAGATCGCTGAAGTCGTCTGCTTTTGCAGGAAGAACAATGGATTCTTTCTTTTGAACCACATCAACTGCCACTTCCCTGTATCCTGACTCCATTTCTGCATTGGATGCTATCCGGTTGCGTTCTGCACGCAATGCCTGACGCATGTTCTTTTTTGAATTTTGTCCTTCTCCCTGAAACTTTCTTGCTGTCTGAATCGTATTTCCAATCGCTTCTCTGGCAGCAAGCCTGGCCGTTGTGTCCTCTTCCTCATATTTCCGCAGCATTTCCAGTTTTTTTTCATACATTTCATCATACTCAGTCCAGGTAAGATCCGAAAAACCACGCAGTTCGCCTCTATCCGTATTCAGCTCAACAGCATAAACAATACCATCCATCATCACATAAACTTTCTGAACGCTGCGCTGATCGTAACGAATTCCTTCCATTTTTACTTTCTTCTTTTCCGCCTTCGTCATCGCCTCGATCAGCCACGGATACCGTGTATAATAGTACAAACCTTTGTATTCGATTCCTGCCCTGGACACCTTGAACACTCGGTCTGTCTTCAGCAATGCAAACATAACCTGGGGTTTCAATGCCTCCGTAATCGTGCGTGGCTTTCCGAAATTTTCCTGTCCATACTTCCAAATTCCACACGGGGCCGGAATAATGTTCTGTTCCACCATTTCCTTTGTAAACGGATACCCCTCCCTGGCGTGCATGTTTGCGTAAGCCACAAACTGATAAACCATGCTTCTGACATCGTGAATATCCGTACAGGCTGTTTCGTAATGCGCAGACTCCACTCTTTTTAAGATGATCCCAGTTCCCTGTGCTTCCCCTCTTAGCATTTCCTGAAACTGATGGAAACTCTGTTCCACAAGTCCCTTTAAGGAACCGCTGCCAGGAGACACCAGCGTCACGGTAATTCCCAGTTCCCCCATAGCTCTCCTGAACTCTTTGCTGATATATTCTGATCCATGATCCACACGGATTTCACTTGGAAGAAAACAGGAAGGATAAACCTCTGACGGAATGGTAACACCGTATTTCTCTGTCTGTCGATTATGCTCCTCCATCAGTGTAAAAAACAGGTTGGAAACACCCATATAGCTGTTGTTGTGATAGTCTGCCCAACAAGCCACGATACAGGAAGAATATACATCCACTGCCATATAAACAATTGCTCTTCCCACAAGTTGGCGGCTGTCCGCTTCCGACACATTGTACATATCCACCTCCAACTCGTCCACTTCCAAAATCTGTCCCGGATAATCACAACCGCTTCTGGCATTACCAAGCAACAGCCGTTCATCATTTCTCACTGCCCGCCTGCCTTTTTTCGCCTGACGGATTGTCAGATTTCCAAGCTGCTCATTGCAGTACCGCAGATATCTCTTATATGACGGTCTGTCTTCCTTGGGCACAACCCTGACAATCAGTTCTCCGTCCTTCACTTCCCTGATCGTGTAATATTTCTGCAGCATATGGTCATATGAATACTGGATGGTTCCTCCTTTTTCTTTTGTCTCCATAAATTCCATAAAAAATTCATGATAGTGTTCCTGCAAAATGGCATCGTTTTGAACATTGCTGCTGTTCCCGTTTTTGTTTTTAGCACCGCGGACATTTTTCCCTAATTCCCCTTTTGCCTTCTGTTTTCTTCCATCAAGTAGGGAATATATGTTCCGACCGGATTGAAGATATCTCCGAAGTAACCGAAGTCCAGCTTTCTTCTTAATGCCTAACTGTTTACAAACATCATAAAACTCAGGTTTTGCTTTTCTATGCTGAAGCTCATCCCAATTAGGGTACATCTGTGTAAGCATATTTTCTATTATGCTTTGCCTGTTACCAAGCAGAAGCATTTCTGCTTCCGTCAGTGTTTCAATACAATACTGCTTTTCTTCGTACTCTGCCTCGACTAACTTTCCCGTTTCAATCATGTGCATCATGCAGTCTGTTTGAATCCTTTGAAAATCAAATTTTTCAATATCCATAGCAATCAGCAGGATCTGCTTTGTGTTTACATCCAAAATACGGTACAATGTATTATCCAGATTTACTACAGTCCCTGCTTTAAAATTCAGTTCCTGCATATCCCTGCCTCCTTGTATTTTTCTTCAATCTCATCTTTCATCATTTGCGCCAGCCTGGCAAAACGCAATGGTTCTGTATCCATCGGAAGGTCGATCCATTTATGTGCCAGCAGATATTTCAGTTTCGATTCCGTATCCGTCACATAACATCTGTCATACCAACCCATACAGATTTCTATGTTTCGCGCATAAACCTTGTTTAAGTCACTGCCAAATATAATGCGAAAGTCCGTACCGTTCCGTTTCCAATAATCACATTCTATACTCTGTCTAATCAAAAGCTTGTTGTAATGATTGGGATGCAGCCGGTATCGGTCGGAATCTCGATGGAATTCGTCCCTGTCCGCTTTGACACTGTAGGCCACCGATGTTCCATCCGTATGTGTTACCAGAAAATCCGTAGACAAAATGTTCGTCGGAATCCGAAAGCCACGACACCTGCATATTTCTTCCACTATGGAAGCGTTCATCAGCATTTGCTCTCTGATTTCTGCCACCCTGTCACTGTAACGCAGACACCAAAACAATGTTTTCTCGCTCTGGGACAGCACATCCACCGTCCGTTTTTCAATCGGATCCCATATTTCCGATGCCGTGCCGATGCTCTTCGCCTCGTTTGCCTTGAGAAATCCGACATACTCCCTGCCCTCCCCCAGGCAACGCCCTTCTTCAAGCTTTTTTCTGTCACTTTTTTGCCTCATCGAGCTCCCCCTTCCTGCTTTCTCCTATTCTTTAGCCAGATGATCTTTCCGTTTCCCTCACATACCCGCATGAAGACTTTCATTTCTTCCTTTTTCCAGTACCACAATTCCACACACTCCGGCGGCATCCATTCCCAGACAACGGTATCACAGAATACATCCATGATGTCGTCAATCCAGCATGTGCAAAGTCGTTTCCCCTTTGCCACCGCCATTTTTCCTGCACTATTGCATACAACGGAGGGATTCTTTAATACAACGGCATCCTCTTTCTGACCTTCCAGAATACCGTAAAAAGTCAGGTTTCCTGGTTTTCCTTTTACATACCACATACGCACCGGAATCGCATCAGCAATCGCCGATGCAGAAAACCCAGGAAGGGCAGCGGAATTACGACGAAAAGGATCGCCGCAGTAAGAAGGATCTGCCGCATTTGCATACATACGCAGACCACAAACCGGAACACATGAAAACCCGTTCGGATCAAACAGCCGGATGGCCATATCCATGATATCGACCGTAAATTCTCCGTTATTCGAATAAACAATTCCTATTCCGGCAGGATTGACCACCATGTACGGAGCTTCAGCCTTTATTAACTTGTTTTTGTCGTCTGTCCCATACAGGGCAAAATCTTCTGCTTCCTCTCTGATGTACCATTTTTTTAAGTGTTTTTGACTCACGATTTTAGTCCTCCTTTTGTTTTGTTTGATGAACCATGGGTTCTATTTCAAATGGATTCGTAAAAACTGCGGTTATCTGCATGATCTCCCCTCGCATTTTTCATACATTTTTTGTTATTAAAATCAGTATTTATATAGCTTTTCTATTATTTTTTTTCAATTTGTTTTTTTCATATATCTTTATTATTTGTAATATGGTAAAATAAAAAAAACAGACGAATGGAGTGGCAGAATGGCTACCTATATGTACATACGAGAAACACAATATGTACTTTCCAGAAAAGAACAACTGGAATATTCAAAGGAAAAGAACATCGCCCCGGAACGGCTGCTTGGACCGGAGGAATACGCCCGTGAAAACTGCACGGACATCCGGCAGTTGATCGGTCACCCTTTAAAGGCTGGCGACCGGCTCGTGATCCGAAATCTGCTTTTAATTGGAAACACCCACCGGAAGATTTTCGATACCCTTCAAATCTTCCACCATGCCAGGGTACAGCTCGAAATCGTGGATGCAAACTACCTTGACCTGGTTCCTGCTTCTGGAGATCCCCGATCCGCAAATGATGACTATGCGAAGTTGTCAGCCTTTTTACGGGTTTTTACCAACGCCAACGAGAAACGGAAAATCCTTCGCATGAAGTCCGATCCGTCTGCGAAACGTGGGCGTCCAAAGAAAAACTGGAACACCATTCCGGACGAGGTAAAGAAAATCATTGTCCGCCATGTAGAGAATCTCTACGACTATCCTGAATCCCGTGCCCTTATGGACATCAAAGATACCGGCTACTCCATCGGCATTTCTACCTTCCGAGCCGTCAAAAAGGAATATAAAACACTGCTTAAAAAGAGCAAAAAGTGAAATACACAGGGGATGCCGCCATGACATCCCCTTACCTGTGCCTCAAAAGCCGAGTACCAGCTTCCTCAACTCTCTATTATGTAGAAGGGATAAAAACTGTTTTACTTCGTTTCTTCCTTCGTTGTATTTAAGATCCACCGGTGTGAGCTCCCAGCCATGTGCTTCTACTGCCTTTGCAAGTTCTCTAACCTTCCAGTCATTCTCATGCCTTTTCAGTATTCTATGAAAAAGCTCCCATGCGGCCAAATGCTCCGGGCTGCCTGTATGGATCAGCCACTCCCGAAAAACATCCGACCAGATCCATACCCTTGTGTAGACCGCTTCCGCCATGCACATGTCATTAAGCATCCTCTTTCTTAACACTTCCGGTGATTCCGAAGGATAGGAAGCTTCCTTTAGAATCTTATGATACTCCTCTTCCCACTGGTAGATTATCTCCCACATACACTCCGATAATGGAGTATCTTTTCTCAAATTCCATACATAAAGAAGGTCATCAGGATTCACACACAGGTATTTGTCGGTACTGACTTTCGTGGCCGGCTCCATGGGATTGATTCCCGGCGCAACGCAGGCAAGAAACTTCGGAAGTTCCGGCAGACGACCCTGCGAATATTGTTCCAAGATTTCGTATATGCGTCCGGCATCCGTCCGTTTCTCCAAAGTAAACTGAGTTCCCAGAGAGAAATTCAGCCAGCCCAGAACGCTTTCCAGATAAATCCGTGTCTCATCGGCAACGACCAAGGCATTGTCCGCATACTGCTCCCACAGCATATAGGCTGCAGCCGCCACACTCGAATAGACACCGTTTCCGAGATTTCCGCTTTCCAGATAGCATTCCTCCGTGTTGAACCTAATCGGTTCGTACATTCGCTCGTCCAAAAAGCTTCCATTGACCGTAAAACCGTGCGGTCGTTTTGGGTTTGGCGGTATCATAAGATAAAATCCCGTTCCGACACCAATCCGTTGAAGCTCGCATATGCCGGCAGTTTGAAAAAGTTTTATCATCTGATTTGCAAACTCAACCTTCTTTTCCGCTGGAACCTTTGCCTTCCCGACAATCCCTATGTTAATTCCGCTTATCTGATTCAGAACCGACATTTTCTCCATATGCTTCACACCTTTTCTTCTTCGCTTGGCTTTTCTTCTCTCTCACAATCTTGCATTTTGAGCGGACACTCCGTAGCACAAAATTCTGCATTATTCCACTTTGCCAATTCTTCGCCATGCACCCAGATCAGGTTTAGTAATGAAACGGCGCCATTATACAGCAGGATTGCACCTAGGGGATCACCATAATCCTTTTTTGCCTGCTCAGCACACTCTGCAATCGTTTTTCCCTGCTCCATGTAAACTTCCATGTTTGTCGCCCATTTTTCAGCAAAATCGAAAAGAAGTTTGCTGTATGCATGATACTTCACGCCATCGATAGTTATCTCCTGCAACAATGCTTCCATATTCTTCAGTCGCTTCATCTTTCAATCCTCTCTATCTTCATCAATCAGGCGAACTTCTCCGCCTTTTCTGCTCTCGAAAATTCCACCTCGCCAGTAATAATCTTGAAGCTGCCTGTCCAATTCCTTTGGTAAATCGTCCCAACAGTTCAGGATGCTGCGAATCTCCGCTCTCCAGCAATCATCAAGCAGTCCACTGCTGTTCAAGTCGTCCAGGAGGCCTTTTATGTCTTCCTGTAGAATTTCTGGAAGCTCCGCATCCACTTTCAGTTCCTCGTAGACATACCGCTTCACGGACAGCATCTTCTGCGGCGGGATCTCCCATTCTTTCCCACGCACCCGAACCTCAATCGGCACATCACCGGCATTTTCAATCCATACATCCAGAGCGTCCGTCCATGTATAAAATTCAAATGTATCTTTTGGGAAATAGCGGTAGTCTGCCACTCTTCCATGAATCATCCAGCCTACCAGGACTGAATCCTGTACAAGGCTCAGGTTCACGCTGGCCTGTCTTTTCTCGTATACTTTTCCGTCCAGCCTCAGAGCTGCTGCCACAAAGCCGTACTCCGCACAATTGTCCAGTACCAGCAGTACGCCTTCCCCGTCACCCTGAATCTCCAGTTTTCTCTCGTACTGTTCCCGTACTGCATCAAAATCCGGAATCAGCCGTTTTGCTTCGTCGTCAAAGCATGTAAAATCTGCATCTTCCAGTCTGCACACATATTCCGAATTTTTTGTGATGATAATCACCGCATCTCCTTCCAGCCGTACTTCCTTCACATAGGAGGTGTGCATTGAACTTCCGTCAGCCAGTTTTTCATGTCCAAAAACAATCCCGTGAGCCAGGACACAGCTTTCTTCTTCACTTTCGTACTGTTTCAGATACCAATATTTCAATCGTTTCACGGTTCTTCCTCCTCCCTATGATTCTCTTTTCGATATACCAGAATATCCTCCACCGAAGTTTCCAAAACCTCAGCAATCCGGCACAGATGCTCCAATGAGGGCAGGGTTTTTCCGTTCAACCACTTGTATACCGGCTGGTGATTCTCAAGACCCAGAAGTCTCTGCAGATCTGCTGCTTTCATGCCACGCTCCTGTAACAGCCTTTTCAGCCGTCCTCCCGTTGCTTTTCTGTCTATCTCCATACCGATTCTCCTCATCATGGACTATGTAAGTAAGTTCTAATCTCATGCTCTGCTCTAGCATCGGAAATATTACATCAATGCGACTTGCCAGCAACAGCACTGTTCTGGATAAATGGTCAGACAGATCACAGGAAAAACCGTTAGCTCCGGACAGCACGACTGTAAATGAACAGCCGTCTGCGTAATCCGTAATCTCCATTGCAATTTCCGCCTTTTGAGAATATGTTTGCAGAATCGGAACAACCAGATCGCGAAGTTTCCCTGTCTCTTTCTTCCTCTGGACTTCCTTTTTTCTTTTTACCTCAGCCGCCACTTCAATCAGCTGCCCGTCCAAAAGCCCGTCGATTTCGTCCCAGGCTTCCTCGACAGCAACTGCTTCCGGCCGATAATCATAATATTCCTTTAAGACACCATTGTGCAAACGCCCCACTTCGTAAGCCATCTCCGCCTCCTGCCAAAGAGGTATCCTCTTCAATAGCTTTCCGTACTTCGTTACAGTCTCCTTCGGAATGGCATGATTTTTGTCAAGACTTTCAAAAATTGCTTCCATCATATCGTACGGCAGTTTCTGCTGCTCTGCCGCATACTCCATGTCGTCATCGCACAGCACAAATAGCCGCTCTCCCACATACTCTCTGCAAAACCTCTGTTTTTTCACTCTGCATCTCTCCTTTTTCCAGTATTTTCTTTACAAGTATATTTTAGTACAGAATACATGAAATAGCTGTATCCGCCAGTTTACATTTTGGATATTATTTTTCCAATTTTGTCGTCTGTAGTTTACATATAGTCCATTTTTTCTTATCCGCAAGAAATTGACTCCCAAAAATCCACCCATAATTAAGATGAAGAAATAAACCTGCACACTACGAAGGAGATGACGCCTATGGAGGCACAAAACCTGAACTATGCCGCAATCGGCAGCCGTATACGCTACATAAGAAGAAGGGAAAAGTTATCCCAGGAACAGCTTGCAGAACTCTCTGGTCTATCCAGACAAAGCATTTCTAACATTGAAACAAACCGTAAAAAGGCCAGCGTTGAAGCTCTAGTTTCCATCGCTTCCGCTCTTAATGTTTCTCTTGATGACCTTCTTCGCAATCCCAAAGATGATGCTCTATCACAACTAATTTACCTCTACAAACAATGTTCCCCCAAAGAAAGACTACTGCTTTTGTCACTGTCAAAATCCATTTTCTCTGTTTTACGCAAACATAATTTTTTTAATAATTCCTATTGATTTTTCACTGTGAAAGGAAAGTGAATGCCATGAAGGAAGGCAAAAATCAACTCATTGAAAACTGCGAACTGAGAAAACATATCCTTTGCACCACCGTGTTCACACACAAATTTCTGCTTCTGATTATGACAACCAAACTTGCTTACGAAGGCGAAGGACGCTTTGGAGAACTCTGTGATGCAATCATGAACCGTTCAACTCAACTGCTTATGAAATCTGCAAAGGATGCTTCCCATTCCACCACAATTACCCTGGAACGGCTCTATCGGGCGGTTTATCTTTACAACAAAATCGACGAAGATCTGGTTGCCGCCAGCATCCGCCACAAAATTGAATTGTATTTTGAATGTCTGAATCAGGTCCTTTCCGAACCTCCTTCTCCGCACCTTCTGTTTTATCCTCCCGGTCTAAACAACATGAATTTGGATATTCCCTGCCACCTGGCCGATGAGGATATCTGTCTGGAGCTTGACGACTATGTGGATGAAATCAATGCCTGGCTGGACATTGAGTTTGAGGACGAATACGATGACTACTGTGAGGAAGACCAGGGGTTCGATTGCTATGTGGAACTCAGTGCCAAAATCTGGATGCTGTCGAATCTAATTAGAAAATACAACTGATCTTACACAAAAGGAGCGGCCAATACGGTCGCTCCTCAGACTGTAGACAAAGTTGGTGCTGGGATTGTTTCCAGCACCACTTTTCTACATATAGCGATTCTTCTACCAAAAA
>PPYE01386251.1_pt1 | contig 16042 bp, 10 predicted proteins | sample 1559881 | NCBI WGS metagenome assembly PPYE01 (sample SAMN08240022, study PRJNA423297) | Human gut metagenome, whole genome shotgun sequencing project. | reverse complement strand
TGACGGAACGCAATATTACAGATAAGGATACGGTCATCGGTATTGCTGCATCCGGTACCACCCCCTACGTGATTGGTGCCATGCACGAGGCACGCGAACACGGCATACTGACCGGCTGTATTACCAGCAACCCGGACTCTCCAATGGCAGCAGAGGCAGATGTAGCCATCGAAATGATTGTAGGGCCTGAATATGTGACGGGAAGCTCACGCATGAAATCGGGAACAGGACAGAAAATGATACTGAATATGATTACTACTTCCGTCATGATACAGTTGGGACGCGTGAAAGGCAACAAAATGGTGAATATGCAGCTCAGTAACAAAAAGCTTGTGGACCGTGGTACCCGTATGATTGTAGAGGAACTCGGACTGGACTATGGCAAAGCCAAGGCGCTGCTGTTGATGCACGGTTCGGTGAAAAAGGCAGTGGATGCGTACCGGATTTAGCTATTACTCACTCTTAAATTCCTTTATTATGAAAGCAATATATTTTTTTCTCTTTTCTCTTTGTCTGCAAGCTGCCACCGCGCAACCCTTGCAACGCGTAGCCCCTGAACAAGTGGGAATGGACTCACGCAAGTTGATGTATGCTGACGAAGCGATTGAAACAGCCATCTCCAACAAGGATATTCCCGGTGCCGTACTTGCTGTAGTACGTAACGGCAAGATGGCCTATCTGAAAGCTTACGGCAACAAGCGTATTTATCCCAATGTGGAGCCTATGACTGCCAATACTATCTTTGATATGGCATCTTGCAGCAAATCCATGTCGACCGCCGTATGTACGATGATACTGGCAGAACGCGGCAAGCTCCGTATGCTGGACCCCGTCAGCCTCTACATACCCCATTTCAAGAATTGGGAAAGCGAAGACGGCAAAGAGAAAAAGGTAATCCGCATTGCCGATTTGATGACACACACTTCCGGTCTTCCTCCCTATGCACCGGTAGCCGAGCTAGAAAAGCAGTACGGTTCTCCCAATCCTGATGGGCTTATGGAATATATTGCTACTTGTAAACGCGACTTCAAGCCGCAGACTGATTTTCAATACAGTTGCCTCAACTTCATCACTTTGCAGCACATTATCGAGACTATAAGCGGACAGAGCCTGCGTGACTTTGCACGTGAAAACCTATTTGATGTACTCGGCATGGAGCATACCGACTATCTGCCTTGCCAACGTGATAAGGATGGTAACTGGATTACGATAGTTGACAAAGGAACGAGAAAACAAGGACACAAGGAAAACAACGTAGCCAATTCTCAATTTTCAATTCGCAATTCTCAATTGAATAACATTGCCCCCACTGAAAAGCAACCTAATGGACAAGTTCTCTGCGGACAAGTTCATGACCCGCTGGCACGTGTCATGAACGGAGGTATCAGCGGTAATGCAGGAGTATTCTCTTGTGCTGATGATATTGCCATACTCTGCGCAGCCCTGCAAAACGGAGGTGAATGGAACGGACGCCGCATCCTGAGTCCGCTGGGTGTAAAAGCCATGCGTACTGTGCCACGCACTACCGCCAGTCTGGGACGCACTCTCGGTTGGGATAATTTTACAGCCTATGCCTCCAACAATGGAGATTTGTTTGGTCCTAATACCTATGGGCATACCGGCTACACGGGTACCTCCATCATTATCGATCCGGACAATGACACTTCCGTCATACTCCTTATCAACGCCGTACATCCGGAAGACGGACACAGCGTAGTTCGCCTGCGTTCATTGGTTGCCAACGCTGTGGCGGCTTCCATCTACCCCATTCCGCGTATTTATACAGACCATTACTACAAACGTTTCCTACAGTTTATGGATGAGCCTGCCATTACAAGCAAGGACATCGTCATGCTTGGCAATAGCCTGACTGAAGGTGGCGGTGACTGGTCTGCCCGTCTTGGTAAGAAGAATGTACGTAATCGCGGCATCATCGGTGATGAAGTGATGGGTATCTATGACCGCCTGCATCAGATACTTCCCGGACATCCCGCCAAGCTGTTCCTGCTTATCGGAGTCAATGACATTTCCCATGACTTGGCACCAGACAGTATTGTAGACATGATTCGCATGACGGTGGAACGCATCCGGAAAGAATCTCCCGACACAAAACTCTACCTACAAAGCCTACTCCCTTTCAATGAAAGTTTCGGCCGATACAAAAAACTGACTGGAAAGACAGATATGGTTCCTGAAATCAACTCCCGTCTGGAGGCGTTTGCCAAAGAGGAAGGCATTGCCTATATCAATCTTTTTCCACTATTTACAGAGAAGGGAACAAATGTACTACGCAGTGAGTTGACCGGCGACGGACTGCATTTGAATGAGGATGGATACAAAATCTGGGTAAAGGCCATTAAGAAGAAAATATAAAACGAACCAGTCTCCGAACGTCTGCCACACTACCAACAGGCTAAAGAAGACATCTCTCCATTAACTAGATTCCCCCTGCCATAGACATCTATAGCAGGGGGAATTCTTATATTCGGGGCGTTTCGGCACACACCCTCTTTTATCTCATTCGGCAAAGCTAACCAGTTGCAAGTCAAACGTCAACAGAGAGCCTCCGGGGATTGTATTTGTAGAATAAGGAGCAGTATAATCATTTATACCATATCCGCTTTGATAAGGGATATACAACATCCACCGCTCACCCATCCGCATAAGCTGCAAGGCAGCTGCCCAACCGGCAACGACACCCGAAACTTCAAAATCCACGAATGAATCAAAAACCGTAGGTTCTTTTACCGGAGGAATAGGTATATCGCGGTCAATAGCACTATAACCGTCAAAGCAACCGTCGAATTCTTCGCCATTCACATAAGTCCCATAATAATAAGCATTCACCTTTGAATGATAACCCGTATACAACGGGCGTTCACCCGTCTCATTCTTCACAAGCTTCTTGCAATAGACATACTGAGCACCTTCAGAAGTGCTTGCAGTCGTCTGTATGGCATACAGTTTCCCGAGTTCCATAGCATCGGCCTGCTCTGCTGTGGCGACATAATTCTCGCCAGTCAGCCTTTTTATCGAGTCAACAAAAGCCTCGCCGCGTTCTCTCCAATTATCATACTTTCCAGCCTCTTCCACTTCTTCACAAGAGATAAAAGCACCCACCAGCAACAGCAAGAAAGGCAAAAACAAAAGGGACTTTTTCATTTACTATTTTACTATTTTACTATTTACTATTTCAGTTTGTTCACGCACCGGTCTATTCCATAACCGCTTTATTGCAAGGTTTTCAGCAACGATGTGATGCTTACACGGTCTGCAATAATATTATTCAGTTCAGAGATAGCCACGCGCTCTTGCTGCATGGTGTCACGATTACGCAGTGTCACACAGTTATCTTCCAAAGTCTGATGATCCACGGTGACACAGTACGGAGTACCAATGGCATCCTGGCGGCGGTAACGCTTACCAATAGAATCTTTCTCATCATACTGACAATGGAAGTGGAACTTCAGATTGTCAATGATTTCGCGCGCTTTTTCGGGCAGACCATCTTTCTTTACCAACGGCATTACGGCCAGTTTCACCGGTGCCAGTGCAGCAGGCAACTTCAAGACAACACGGGATTCACCGCTATCCAACGTCTCTTCACAGTAGGAAGCCGACATGATGCTAAGGAACATGCGGTCTACACCGATACTAGTCTCGATGACATACGGGGTATAGCTTTCGTTGGTTTCCGGATCGAAATACTTGATGTTCTTGCCGGAGAACTTCTCATGCTGGGACAAGTCGAAATTTGTACGGCTGTGAATACCCTCTACTTCCTTGAAACCGAAAGGCATCAAGAACTCAATGTCTGTAGCAGCATTAGCGTAGTGGGCCAGTTTGTCGTGGTCGTGATAACGGTAATGGTCATCACCGAAGCCCAGCGCCTTGTGCCATTTCAGGCGAGTAGCCTTCCAACTCTTGAACCAGTCAAGCTCTGTACCCGGCTTCACAAAGAACTGCATTTCCATCTGCTCGAACTCGCGCATACGGAAGATGAACTGGCGGGCTACAATTTCGTTACGGAAAGCCTTACCAATCTGGGCGATACCGAAAGGAATCTTCATGCGACCGGTTTTCTGTACATTAAGGTAATTTACGAAGATACCTTGTGCCGTTTCCGGGCGAAGGTATATCTTCATGGCACCATCGGCGGTAGACCCCATTTCTGTTGAGAACATCAGATTGAACTGACGTACCTCTGTCCAGTTCTTTGTACCACTGATAGGGCAAACGATTTCTTCGTCAAGGATAATCTGACGGAGTTCGTCCAGATTATTATCGTTCAAAGCCTTGGAAAAACGTTCATGCAAGGCATCACGTTTGGCCTGGTGTTCCAGCACACGACCGTTGGTACTGCGGAACTGAGCCTCATCGAAAGCCTCACCAAAACGCTTGGCAGCTTTGGCCACTTCTTTGTTTATCTTGTCATCGTACTTAGCAAGCTGGTCCTCTATCAACACATCGGCACGATAACGTTTCTTGGAATCGCGGTTGTCAATCAAAGGGTCATTGAAAGCATCTACGTGTCCGCTGGCTTTCCAGATGGTGGGGTGCATAAAGATTGCTGAGTCGATACCGACAATATTTTCGTGCAGCAGCACCATACTCTGCCACCAGTATTGCTTGATGTTATTTTTCAGTTCCACACCCATCTGACCATAGTCATACACAGCTCCCAGTCCATCATAAATCTCGCTGGAAGGGAACACAAAACCATATTCCTTACAGTGTGATACGAGTTTCTTAAAAACGTCTTCTTGTGCCATTTTCTGTTGTATCTAAATTAATTTGAATCTTACTTTCAGCTAAAAAGCGCCACAAAGATAGGGATTTATATCGTAAGTAGGACATGGAGGGTATTAATTTATCTTATTACCAAATAAAAGAAGAAGCTACCTCATAACTCCGAGGCAGCTTCTTTCCCAATTTTACCCAATTACAATTAATTTACCTAAGCACTACAAATCAACCTAATCACAACTAAGAATAATATTATACTCACCTTCAGCGCTTTATCGTATTAACAGTTTCTTGTGGTTTCAATATGTCATTTGTTTTTTCCACAACTGATACCACATCAACATCAAGTGCAGCCTTAATATCCTTGGAAGAGGTTCCAATCAAAAACTTATAATTTCCAGCATCCACTACCCATGAAGAAGAAGCTTCATCATAAGAAGCCAAATCCGTAGTGTTCAGTTTCAAAGTGGCAGTAACAGTCTCACCTGGCCTCAATTCCTTAGTTTTGGTAAAAGCTTTAAGTTCTTTTTCCGGTTTGTTCATCTGAAAACTATTGGGAGCGGAGACATAAAGCTGAACAACCTCTTTCCCTGCAAACTTACCAACATTCTTCACATCAATAGAAACAGTATATATACCATTATCAACTTTGACAGACGGATTGACATACTCGAATGTTGTATACGAAAGACCATAGCCGAAAGGATAAGACACTTGCTTTCCGAAACTATCGAAATAGCGATAACCGACAAAAATATCTTCTTCATAATCCGTATAGTCTACATTCTTCACTGAAGATCTTTTGTCCTCCTTATTCCTCACATCTGTATTAGCCCTAGCATCCATAGGAAAATTGGTCGAAGAAGCAACGTCCATCAACTTGTTCGGGAAAGTCATTGTCAACTTACCCGATGGAGATACCTTACCGCTCAACACATCCGTCACACTATTTCCACCCTCCTGTCCTGCCTGCCAAGCCAGCAAAATAGCATCCGGTAGTTTTTTCCAAGAAGCAGTTTCGATTACACCTCCGATATTCAATACCACCACCACTTTCTTCCCAGCAGCATGGAAAGCTTGGCTGACGGACTTCAGCAGTTGCAATTCTTCCTCACTCAGTTCAAAATCACTGACATTACGGTCTACAAATTCACCGGAAGTACGTCCCAGCGTAACCAATGCAACATCCGCTTTAGCAACTTGTTCTGACAACACCTTTGTAGTAGGGATAAGTTCTGTCGGACGAGGTACCGGCATAAATCTGGAGAAAGGCTGAGACGAGTCAGGAGTATTTTTCTTATTCTCGGCCTCAATATACTGTTCATAATCGGCCTTCAATGCTTCATCTATCTGGTATCCAGCATTCTTCAAACCATCCAATAATGAGACTGTATAGGCACGATTCACATTACCTGAGCCGGTACCTCCTGCTATGAAATCATAGGAAGTACACCCGAAAAGAGCTATATTTCTGACCTTCCTTTCAAATGGCAAGGTTTCGTTATTATTCTTCAACAAAACCATTCCTTCAGTCGCTGACTGGCGGGTAACTGCTGCGTGCGCCTTCAAATCAGGTTTATTGGAATATTTGTATTCTTTAAAATGAGGAGTTTGGAGAATAAGTTCAAGAACACGCTTCACATTACGATTCAGTATGGATTCATCCAATTTTCCGGATTTCACCCCTTCGATAATCATATCATACTGGTTAGCCCTTCCCGGTTGGAGCATATCATTACCTGCTATCATCTGAGCCACGGCATCCTTCCCTCCAAACCAGTCAGTTACCACCATACCCTCGAAATTCCACTCATCACGCAATAAAGTGGACAGCAAGTCTGTATTCTCAGAAGCATAGGTGCCATTAATATGATTGTAAGAGGACATTACTGTCCATGGTGCCGATTCCTTCACTGCAATTTCGAACCCCTTCAAATAGATTTCCCGTAAGGCACGAGGAGTGATACGAGCATCATTAGCATTCCGATTGGTTTCCTGGTTGTTAACAGCAAAATGTTTGATGGAAGTTCCCACTCCGTTGCTCTGTATCCCTCTAACATATGCAGCAGCTATCTTGCCAGACACCAACGGGTCTTCGGAATAATATTCAAAATTACGCCCGCACAAAGGATTCCGATGGATATTCAAAGCAGGAGCCAGTAAAACATCCGCACCATATTCCAACACTTCATTACCAATTGATTTTCCAACTTCCTCTACCAAATCCTGATTCCAAGTAGAAGCAAGTAACGTACCGATAGGAAAATGTGTACAATAATAAGTAGCAGAATCCCCTTCGCGGATAGGATCTATACGTAAACCTGCAGGTCCATCAGCCAACACAATGGCAGGAATTCCCAAACGGGGTATCGGATAAGTAGTACCTGCTGCACCGGGAACCAACTTCTTTGTAGTGCCAATCACCGTACTGTCACCCGAAGTACCCACCATTCCGGTACCGATAACCAAATGTGCCTTTTCTTCCAAAGTCATGGCACCAATAACATCCTCAACAGAATCTTTACCCAATTGAGGAGCCGCAGGGCCACAAGCGCTCAACACGCCTGCAGCCAACAGCAAATAAAACAGTTGTTTTTTCATAGCCTAGTCAGATTTATTTAAACAACTTGGGAGCAAATACAGAGAGATAAATACGCCAGCAGGTCCATACATGTCCACCAGGAGTTTCCATAAACTCATATTTATATCCTTTTTTATCCAAATCAGCGCGATAAGCTGCATTGTTTCTATAAAGAAAATCGTCTTTACCGATACCCAACCAGTAAAGTTTGGGAGCCTTATCAAACTGAACAGCTAACTTTTTATCCATATCCTGATAAACCGGACTATTTTTCTGACCTGCACTCTGGACATTAAGGGCCGCAGAGAATAAACCTACATAGTCGAACATATCAGGATAGTTCAAAGAAATATTGGCAGAATGAAAACCACCCATTGAAAGCCCCGCAATAGCACGATGAGCTTTGTCCGCTTGTACACGATAATTACTTTCTACAAACGTGATAATCTCAGGGAAATAGGCTTCAAAAGCACCGTCCATGGTTCCATTCTTCATATGGTAAGGTTTATAGTATCCCAGACTACTCTCACCCGGTGCAGCCTCCATGGCAGCATGCCCATTGGGCATCACGACAATCATCGGTTCAGCCTTGCCTTGTGCAATCAAATTATCGAGAATCTGTGCAGCACGTCCAAAAGTTGTCCACTCATCTTCGTCCCCTCCCATACCATGCAATAAATAGAGTACCGGATACTTCCTATCACCGGATTGTTCATAACCTGCCGGCGTGTAGATATTGATACGGCGATCCATTTTCATACCATCAGAGCCAATATAATCTTTTTCATTTCAGTTCTTCAAATTAAAGTTCATTGATTCAAGTTCATTCTGCCACTGTAATAATCAGACGGTGATAGCGGTTCATCTGTGGCGTACCGTTATCCGTAGCTTCCAAAATCAAGTGGATGGTATCACCGGGGTCGGCATCAGCCGGAACAGTAAAAGCTGTATTTGCAGAAGTAGGGTCATCTACTGCTACTTTGCCCCGATATGTACCGGCTGACACATATTGCCACCATTTAATGGCAAGTACATTCTTGTCCGGATCGGTTACTGTATATTTAAGTTTCAGCTTTTCACCCGGTTTGGCATTCATGGCAAGTGCACCTTTTATCACTGGTTCATGATTTGCATCAGTATAGCTTGGAGTAACTGACCATTTAAAACGGGCAGCCAATCCATTCATTACCGGAGCCGTAAAATCGGGCAAAGGATAGTGCTCGGCTCTATACTTCATCTGTTCCATACGAGGAAGATTCTTCACTGAATCGGGAAGAAGAGTCCTTCCACCGCACCAGCCACCATAAGTAGGATTCTCGTGACCACGCAGACCATTACCGATCAAATTCAGAAAACAGTAAGTGTCACCCTCAGCCAGATAAGCCCCTTTCGGCTGAACTCCAGTCCAAACTACATAGCCTTGCTCCTTCAGTTCATCAACTGTATAGCCCGACAAGCCGAAGAAATCGAACTTATCATCTTTCACCATCTGTTTTCCATCCCCCCAGACACGATACATTTCACCGAAAGGCCCTTTACTACGGATATTCTCCTGCATCCATTCCGGAGAATAGAAAACCTGGTTTTCTTTGGAAGCCCTCAACTGGGCATTATAAGCCAGCCCGACTGTCATGCCGCCCATCTCCATTTGTCTAAGTTCCGGCCAGAAAGGTTTGATATACCGTGCATACGTATCATCCTGATCACCAGAAAGGGAAAGAACCACTTTTTTTATTATCTTTTCCCGAATACCTTTCCAGGCATCAGTATGCTCATAAATATCCTGAATGGACTTCAAAGCACGAGCTATGGTGCTGGCACCTCCCCAAGCATTGATAAATACCGGATCTGTACAATCATCAAGCAGTACGGCTTTAATCAGCTCCGATCCCGGAGTATCCTTGGAAATATCACCATCGAACTCTATATTACCAATGCGTATTTTGGATTTCAGATATTCGGGAGTCGGATAAGAAGGATCATGTACCCTCAGATTGGGATATACCTCCTCATAAGCTTCCACAGCATCGTCAATGAAACGTTCTTCCGGATCCCAACGCCAACTTTCCATAGGCCCGTAGTCTATACCATTACGAGAATATTCCCGTCCAGGTACATACCACTTAGTACCGTGCCCGTCACCTTTCCAATGAAACTGACTGCTGGCATAAATCAAACCTTCCACGCGGAAATCCGTACTGAAAAGTAAGAAACGTATCAAAGAGTTCAGGTCATCAAGTTCCGGATCACAAGTAATGATAACACGTGGTTTTGACGGATCTTCACTGGACGTCTGCTGTCCATTCATACAAGCCGGCATCACAGCCATAAGGCCTGAGAAGAATAAGCATTTAAATTTATTCATACACTAAATTTTATTGATTAACTACCAACCCGGATTCTGGGTCATATTCTTATTGACATTCATTTCAGTTGCAGGGAATGGGAGCAATTCATGCTTACCACTTTTGAAACCAGCAGAAGCATTTTTCTGTTCATTCCAACTGACACGACCGTCTTTATAAAGAGCCGGTCTTTCCTGTCCTCTTTTGGCAAGTACCGTAGCAGCATCGCCCCACCGAATCAAATCCTGATAACGACAACCTTCCATCCAAAGTTCCAGACGCTTTTCTTTCTTGATATCATCCATAGAAACGCTACCCAATGCGGGCAACTGAGCACGATTACGCACCTTATTTACATAGTCGACAGCTTTACTTGCATTTCCAGACTGGAGACTCGCCTCAGCAGCAAGCAACAATACCTCAGCATACCGCATAGCACGAGTATTGTTAGGGCAACGCAACCAATAATAATTAATGACATCTGCTTCATAAACACGGTATTTCCAACTAAAGTAACCGGCATTGTCAGGCATATACGCAATGGCATCACTCAAAGATATACCAGTACTTTCCATCTGCTGGTATGTCTTTATGGAAGCATTCAAGCGATACGTATCTCCCATCTCAACAAATGCATCATAGCTTTCCTTGGTCGGATTAAAAAATCCCCAACCTCCGTGAGAATAGATTTGAGTAGGCTCATTAAATGCAAGCATATCTCCGCGCCAATGCACATATACCCAAATCATGTTACTCATAATACCAGTAGCATTATTGGCATCGTAGACATAGTTACTTTCAAATAAGCTTTCGCAATTTGCCTCTCCTTTAGTTGTCTGAATATTTTCATAATCACTGTAAAGGTCGTACTTTCCGCTATTAATCACCTCATCCAAAGCAGTGGCGGCAGCACCATAATTCTTCTGGAATACATATGCCTTACCTAACAGAGCTTGTGCAAATTGTTTGGTGATACGATAGGTAAAGTCATCCAAACTTGTCTTTTCCTCCAGATCACCACTGTTGACAGCCTCAGTAAGGTCTTGGTTCACCAATGCCCATAGCGCCTCAGTATCACCATTGGCCTGGGAATATTCATTTGGCGTTAACGGATGATCCACCAATGGCGGAGTCCCCCAAAGACTAATTAATTCGATGTAGGACATCGCACGGAAAACCTTTGCCTCTGCACGTGCACGAAGTTTAATTACCGAATCATCCCCTACATACTGCAAAACAATATTGGCGGCATAAATTACCTTATAAAGATTCGTATACAACGTTTTAATATGAGAAAAATCAGAGTCGAATGTATAAGTCGACAGCAATTGCGCACTAGCAGCTGTCCAACTCTCCCCTGCCGAATAGCAATCATCCGAAAGAAGATTCTTCAGCCAGAATGCAGGTGCATAAGTATCCTTCCAATTACTATAGCAGGCTATAATGGCTTCTTCCGCATCAGCATCCGTTTTATAGAAACTTTCAAAAGTGCTTACTCCATGCTGCGAGATATCCAGATTGTCTACACAAGAGGAAAAGAAAGTGCAGCTGGCAAGCAACAAACTTGATAAAATATATTTTGCTTTCATATTTCGTATTGAATTAAAGATTAAAATGCTACGTTAAGACCGAACACGACTTTCTTGCTGGACGGATAAGAACCCATATCCAACCCCATTGCACTACCTGTACTTGTAAATTCAGGATCAAATCCAGGATACTTGGTAAATGTAAAGAAGTCGTCTAAAGAACAATACAAACGAAGGTTACTCAAACCAATCTGCTTCAACAAATTCTTTGGTAAATTATAACCCAACTGTATCTGCTTGATTTTAAAGTAAGAACCGTCGAATACAAACTTGGAGCTTTTCAAGTACTTATCATAATTACTAGGATTGGAACGGGCATATTTTGCATTGTCTCCTGCAGTTGTCCAACGTCCATCGTAGAATTCCTTCAAGGTATTCGCTTTCATACGGGAAGTACGGTTATAACCGGCAAACACATCATTGCCATGAGAACCGGAACCAAATATCGTCAAATCGAAACCTTTCCATGCAGCAGTCAAAGTAATACCATAAGTAAAGTCGGGGATGGCTGAACCTATTTCCGTTTGGTCAGCATCTCCAATAATGCCATCGTCATTCATATCCTTAAATATCGGATCACCCGTTTGTGAATCAATGCCCGTACACTCATAACCACGCATGTACCAAATGGGGTGCCCTTCTTCAAAATAATTCATAACACCGATGCCTGCACTTGTCGTACTCTCAATGCGTTCCAAAGTTTCATGCAGATAAGTAACTTTATTCTTTAAAGTAGCAATATTTCCTTTTATGCTATAGTTGAAATCCTTAATATTATCACGCCATGAAAGTTCAAACTCAAATCCGCTGTTCTTGACATTTCCTGCATTCATAGGTGAAGTCGTGTTACCCACAATCAGCGAAGGAGTAATACCGGTTACAATTAAATCCTTAGTTTTTTTCTCATAATAGTCAAATCCGAAACTCAACCGGTCGTTCAGCATCCGAAGATCAATACCTAAATCAATTTGTTCAGAAGTTTCCCACTTCAAATCATAGTTGCCTGTTGCGGAAGGCAGTGAACCCGTTTCATAAGACACATCTCCGGACATTGGATAATTGATTTCAGACAGAATTGTAGCATCATACATATAGTCTGCCAAACCAGCAATACTACCATTCTGTCCCCAACTTGCACGTAATTTCAAATGAGAAATCGACTTGAGATTCTCCATAAACTTCTCATTGGAAAGTACCCAGCCAACAGATACAGCCGGAAAATAGCCCCAACGTTTCTGCAAAGGAAGAATAGACAAGTCGGCAGCATCCGCACGAAGAGTGAACTGAGCAAAATATTTACCCGCATAGTCATAAGAAGCCCGACCAAAGTAAGAAAGATTTACATATTTCCTTTTCTCTCCACCACTTACCGTACGGGTGGCAGTACCAGTTTGGAACGCAAAATAGGCATAGTTGGGATCCAACTTGGTAATACCTAAATCAACCTTGTCACCAGAACGGCTACCATTGATTCCTCCTGTCACTCCAAAAGAGGTATTGGAAGAATAAGACATACCAAGCATCACATTTACATTGTGCTTATCTGCAAATGTCTTAGTGTAGTTAGCAAAGTTTTCCCATTGCCAATACGTTGTATTAGAACTTGTAGCATTTACCGATACATAATCCTGATAAAGGTCAGAGCAGGTAATGTTAGGCATAACATAGCCGTAGGAATTACTGTAAGTATAACGGTATCCCAAACGTGAAGTGATGACCAGCTCTTTAATCGGAGTAAAATCCAGATAAGTGGAGCCGCTGAACACAAAACCATCTCTTTTCGTTGTACCGCGGTCACGCATGATATACGGATTGATATTATTGGAGTCACCATAAGGGGAAATAGAATAATAATTTATAATCTGCATTGACAGTGCCGGTAATGCGGTCAAAAACATCCTTATTGCCAACAATGGGACCATTATTACTTAAATAAGAGAGTGAGGCGAATAATGAGCCATTATCATTGGCACCTTGGAAATTGACATTGTGACGCTGCATCATGGATGATTCAAATGTCTCTTCTATCCAATCGGTATTTGTCTTTCCATCCCAATACCTATCTATTGTTTCTCTGGGAATAAGATTACCTTCAGTCATATAATTGACATATTCCTGAGCATTCAGAATATCAGGAGTACGACCTAAAGACTGGGAGGACAACTGGAAATCATAAGAAATACGACGAACTCCTTTTTTTGCCTTCCGGGTGGTAATCAAGACAACACCATTACCGGCCTGGGCACCATAGATAGCAGCAGAAGCAGCATCCTTCAACACCTCCATACTCTCAATATCATTCGGATCGAGGTTACTGATGTCTTTCGTACGCAAACCATCGACCACATACAAAGGATCTGAACTGGCATTACTGCTATATCCACGGATACGAATGGCGGGATTCGAACCAGGAGCCGCAGATGCAGAAATAATTTGCACACCGGCTGTTTTACCCTGCAGGGCCTGCTCAGCATTGGTTATGGTACGATTCTCAAAATCTTCTGCTTTTACGGAAGAAATTGCCCCCGTTACAGAACTTTTCTTCTGTACACCATATCCTACAACAACCACTTCATCCAAAGTCTTGCTATCTTCCTTCAGTATAATATTCATAGTACCTGCAACGGCTTTCTTTTCCTGAGTCACATACCCGATATACGAAAAGACAATAGTGGAACCCTCATTCACTGACAAAGTATAATTGCCATCCAAATCAGTTATAACACCATTTGTCGTTCCTTTTTCCAATACACTTACACCAATCATCGGTTCATTAAGCTCATCAGTAATTCTGCCAGATACATTTACTTGTTTCTGTGCAAAAACAGATGTCATACCTACCAAAAGGAACAGCACTAAGGCCATTAACCTTTTCTGTCTAATTTGTGTTACAATCGTTTTCATTTAATATTATTTTGGGTTAACAATGAATTTAAAATATCAGTTTGAAAGAGTAATCAGTACCAGCCCCACAACAAAGAGCACAAACATGGTTGCAATCATAGGTACAGTCCCCTTTGGAGCGCCTTTGAACTCCTTCCATACAAAGAATCCCCAAATCATGGCTACCACCGGTGCGGCATTACTCAATGCATAGGCTATAGCCGGATTGGCAGAACCAGCTCCCATAAAGCTGACTACCATACCACTCATCCAAATAAAACCTCCCAACATACCAATCAGATGTGTACGGGTGTCACCTTTCAGATAATCCTTCATTGTCACCTTGTTTCCCTGAGCCGGATGACTCATAGCAAACGTATTAAAGACAGGAGTCGTGATAAGGACACCGGCAGCAAAACAAAATACACCGGTATAGGGAGTCAGTGTTCCCGTACCACCCGTTACATACTGAGGATCTAGTGATTTTACAACCAAGCCATAGAAGAACATAATGGCCAACCCCGCTACAATAGCCAATAAGATACCTTTTTTAGGAGTAGACGCCTGACTTGCCGACATTTTTCCATAAGCCTTGCCACAAATGCAGATGGCTATCACAATAACAGCTACTCCTATCCAAAGCAATGTCTGGTTTCCAGGGTATACTTCGCCGGCCAAAGATATCAGTAGATAATTAAAAATTATACCGCCTATCCAAGCTAAGCCTCCACCAATGGGAAAACCTATCGACATCCCGGCTACAGCAATGGCTGCTGTCAGAAAGATATTACCGAAATTCCATACAATACCGCCTAGGAGCGCATACTTCATACTATTCCAGTCCATTACTGCCAAATCCCCAAAGAAAGTACGGCCTTCACCTCCCAAGCTACCCAATGTCAGGGCACCTAACAGAGCTGTGAAAAATAAACCGAAAGTCAAATCCCAATAGAAAAGCTCAAAACTCCAGCTTTTCGATGTCACCATCTTCTGCGTATTCGCCCAAGAACCCCAACAGAGGCAACAATAGACACAACACAGAATGGCTCCAATATAGTTGTCAACAAGTATCATAATTTATTTTCTGTTGTTTACCGTGTGTTTACCTATTTATTCATGCACATATAGATTCCACCCCAAATAACCCTCGATGGCCTCATTCAGAATATCCTTTACATCATTACGAACCATAGCCACATGATGTTCAAAACCATTCCTGCAAATATGTTTCATCAAAATCTGTAAGTTATCCACTTTGGTAACAGCTATACATCCATCCATTCCGTACGGATCATCCGTGATTTCACCAGTACCCAAATAAGCCTTGATAGTACCTTTAGTATCATCAGTGGAAATACGGAAGAATGTGAAATCACCTTTAGTCACTTTGCCATATACAGCACCGAATGTATTGACCTTACCTAGCGTACGTCCCAGAACGCCAAGTGTACCAAGCTTTAAGTCATTTCTGACAAACGATTTCGGGAAATTACCGCAATGAGTACACACACATTTATTCCGGTCTTCCGCAAAATTATTGTTCCAGTCAAGTAATGCCGATTGACCTTGCGCTGCCAATGTCAAAGCATACATGGATACAGCACCGGCAATATCAACCTCACAAGCGGCAGGTAGTAGTTTTTCACCCAGCATACTCATTGTCACACAAGCTGCACAACCATAGTTCTGTTCCAAAGAGTCCCAACACTGAACAGCCACAGCATCAATCTGATTGGCTTCAATCCACCGTTCCACAGCCACGCCAAACTTTGCCTGAAGCACCAGCTTGTCACTGTATTCTTTAGGAACTACTGCATAACACTTAATCTCTTCAAGTTTCTTCAGCAGTTCCACATCTGTATCCTCAATCTTACGGGCAGCACCGAGTATTTCAGAAA
>PPYE01320758.1_pt1 | contig 16055 bp, 13 predicted proteins | sample 1559881 | NCBI WGS metagenome assembly PPYE01 (sample SAMN08240022, study PRJNA423297) | Human gut metagenome, whole genome shotgun sequencing project. | reverse complement strand
GCATTGATCTTGCTGCTATCAAGGAAATCAAGGAAGTCAAACGTGACCGTCTCACCGCTTACAAAGCATACCGTCCCAATTCGGAATATCATGAGGGCCGGGGCGTATGGAGCATTAAGTGCGACGTAGCCCTTCCCTGCGCCACCCAGAACGAATTGCTGGAGGAGGATGCAAAAGCTTTGGTGGCAAACGGCGTCATAGCCGTGGCAGAAGGCGCTAATATGCCCACCACCATTGAAGCGACTAAAATCCTGCAGGACGCCGGTGTGCTGTTCGCCCCCGGCAAAGCTGCCAATGCGGGCGGCGTGGCCACTTCCGCGCTGGAGATGAGCCAAAACAGCGAACGCCTCTCTTGGTCCTTCGAGGAAGTGGATGCCAAACTCAAGGGTATCATGGAAAACATCTTCAAAAATGCCGACGAAGCAGCGGAAAAGTATGGCCATGCAAAGAACTATGTTGTAGGCGCCAACATAGCAGGCTTCGTCAAGGTAGCCGACGCCATGCTCGCCCAGGGAGTTATCTGATATTAATCTCCCAGGCGGAGATATGAAACAACAGAAAACGGAGGCCCACGTCAACTGCAAAAAGGACTGAATAGCGTCTCTGTTCTTCTCCATCATTTTATAACCACCCGTTGGGCCTAACAAACAGAAAGACAGGCTTGCTAAAAGCAAGCCTGTCTTTCTGTTTGTTAGGCTTATTCAATGCCTTAAACCGTTAAAAAACTCCCGCAGCAACGCCTTGGCTTCCTCCTCCAGAAATCCCCGGTAAACCTCGGGACGATGACTGTATGGCAAAGTAAATAGATCTGCTGCAGTCCCACAGCAGCCTGCACGTTCATCTTCCGCGCCATATACCACTGTATCAATATGAGCATTGATCAACGCGCCTGTACACATAGGACACGGCTCCAGCGTCACATACAGCTCGCAACCAGTAAGCCTCCAGGAATGAAGCTTCCGGCAAGCCTGGGAAATTGCCAGCAGCTCTGCATGACAGAGGGCGTCAGCCTCCGCCTCGCGGCAGTTCCGGCCTTCACCCAGCAAATCTTCCCCCCGCACCACAACAGCACCTACAGGAACCTCTCCCGCCGCAGCTGCTTCTCTCGCCAGCTCCAATGCACGAAGCATCCACTTCTTTTTTGGTAAAAAAGCAAGTTTTTCCATAGAGCTAAAAGAACAATGTCGCCGTATAGACTGCCATGATACTGAAAAGCACCCAGAACATAGCGGAACGCACGATGCACGAAACACACTCTCCGGCCCGCAGGGGCTGTACGGAATAACTTTCCTGACTGCCGGAAAAAAGCTCCTTCCGCTTGACAGTCAGCAATAGAACCAGAGCTACCAGCCCCAGAACAATCAATGCCCAGAAAACGATTTCCAACACCATGCCTCCCCTGTCTCCAAAGAAGTCAGCGTGACTGGAAAAAACTGCGTAACCGTTATTCAGCGCATGGATGAGAATAGTGAGCCAAAGATTCTTGGTCTTGGCATACAGAAAACCAAAGACCAGACCTGCAATCAGTGCAAACAGTACATTGGAAAAATCCAAATGGAGAAAACTGAAAACGAGTGCAGAGGCCACCACAGCAAAAGCCGTTCCATGTTTTTTCAGCCCGGAAAATAAAACTCCCCGGAAAGCAAACTCTTCCATAACAGGCACAACAATTGCTGTTGAAAAGAATTCCAAAGCAAACTCCTGCCAAGTGGTCACATTGGTCAGGGACCCGGCGGCTTCATAACCAAACATGCCAAAAAATCTCTGTACAGCCATCGCAGGATAATTTCCCAAGAAACAGATGGAGAGCCCCGCCAAAACACATAGCAGGCTGCTGACAAAACCTACCTTCTCAAACTTCAGATAGTCGCTGAGATCAGCATGAATGGCAAACAGATAGATTACAAAAGGCAGCGCAGTGGAAAGCGGTACCGCTACTGCTGACAGCCAGAGTTGAGCGGAACTGTCCAACAAAGCGTTGACGCCGCAGAGTACCATCAGTACTCCAAACAGAGCCCCCCAAAGCATGGCTAAGCCTGTCTGTCCCAGCACAACGAGTCCCAGGCGGTTCAGACTTCTGGTAGCCCCCTTCAACCGCGGATCCCTTCCTGCCTTTATGGCATAGCTGGGAGCCGGAGCATAGAGAGGAGCCGGATAAGCAGGCGGTACAGCATAAGAAGCCGGCATGGGTGCGGACGCCGCCTGATAGAAGGGCATGACCGGCGCAGCCTGAGAGTATCCCAGATAAGGCTGTACCGGGACGCTGCCCTGCGCCTGCTGCATAGGCTGAGCAGGGTATGGAACCGCTTGCGGAGCGGCCGGAGGTACCGGATATGAATATCCTGCCGGCGGCGTTTCAGACGCAGAATATCCGGCAATGGGCGGATAGGCCTGCGGTGCGGCCTGAGGCGGAGGTGGGACCTGTCCCGGCACGCTATAGGGAGGCTGGGTACCGTAATTCATCGGTTTCCTTCTTTCCTGAGTTTTCCGTCACATGATTTCGCAGAGCTTCTGGGAGAAGGCCACCGGATCCTCAATGGCAATTCCCTCAATAAGCAGTGCCTGGTCATAAAGGAGCTCTGCATAAGTTTTCAGCCTGTCTTTATCATGAGGATAAAGGGAACGGAGTTTTTCAAAGACAGGATGTTCAGCGTTAAGCTCCAGCACTCTTTGGGCCTTCACCTTTTCCTGGGCAGGCATAGCATTGAGCACTTTTTCCATCTCTGTGGAGATCATGCCGTCCGTGGAAATGCAGACCGGATGCTTTTTCAGCCTGCCGGAGATCTTCACGTCCTTTACCTTGCCCTCCAGCGATTCCTTCATGCAGGTAAGCAGCTCTTTATTGTCTTCCTCCAGTTGCTCTGAGGCCTTCTTTTCTTCCTCACTCTGAAGCTGCAAATCATCGGAAGAAATGTTGCGGAATTCCTTATCCTCATACTTTTCCAAAATTTTCAGGGCAAATTCATCCACATTGTCCGTCAGGCACAGCATCTCATAGCCTTTTTCCGCGATAGCGTCCGCCTGAGGAAGCTGAAGGATTCGCTCTGTGGTCTCTCCACAGCCGTAGTAGATGAACTTCTGGTCTTCCTTCATTCTGGAAACATATTCCTTTAAAGTAACAGGCTTTTTCTCAGTGGAAGAATAAAACAATACAAGGTCCTTCAATTCTTCCTTTTTGGCCCCATAATTGTCATACATGCCATATTTGAGCTGCAGGCCAAAGCTCTTGAAAAATTCCTCATACTTTTCCCTGTCGTTCTGCAGCAGGGCGGACAATTCAGAGGCTATTTTCTTTTCCAGCCTGCCCGCAATGAGCTTCAATTGCCGGTCGTGCTGCAGCATTTCCCGGGAAATATTCAGAGAAAGGTCCTGGGAATCCACCAAACCCTTGACGAAGCTGAAACAATCCGGCAGCAGGTCGGCACATTTTTCCATGATCATCACGCCGCTGGCATAGAGCTGCAGGCCCTTTTCATACTCCCGGGTATAGTAATCCATTGGGGCGGTCTTAGGAATGAACAGCAGCGCACTGTAGGTGGCGGCGCCTTCTGTAGATGTCCGGATTACCTTGACGGGATCCTGCCAATCATAAAACTTTTCCTTATAAAAGGCATTCAATTCCTCGTCGGACACCTCTGATCTGGATTTTTTCCAGATCGGCGTCATGCTATTGAGGGTTTCCACCTCAAAATAACTTTCATATTCCGGATCCTTGCCGTCTTTACCGGTTCCCTCCTTCAGCCTGCTTTTCTGCAGCTCCATCCGGATGGGATAGCGGATGTAATCGGAATATTTTTTGACCAGGGAGGTAATGCGGTACTGTTCCAGGAACTCACCGTACTGTTCATCCTCTGTGTCCTCTTTCAGATGAAGCGTAATCGCAGTTCCGCGGCTTTCTTTTCCGCTGGGACTGATCTGATAGCCGTCCAGTCCCTTTGATTCCCAGCACCAGGCCTCCTCACTGCCATAGGCTCTGCTCTCCACTTTGACATCGTCCGCCACCATAAATGCCGAATAGAAGCCTACGCCAAACTGGCCGATGATGTCAATATCTTCCTTCTGTTCCTTTTCATTTTTAAACTGAAGAGATCCGCTTTTGGCGATGACACCCAGGTTGTTGTCCAGTTCTTCCTTGGTCATGCCAATACCGTTATCTGTAATTTTAAGCGTGCGGGCTTCGCGGTCCACTGCCACTTCAATGGCAAAATCACTGCGGTCCAGTCCGGTATCGCCCATTTCGAGAGTCTGATAATAGAGCTTGTCAATGGCATCGCTGGCATTGGAAATCAACTCCCTCAGGAAAATCTCCTTATGGGTATAAATGGAATTGATCATCAGGTCCAGCAGTCGTTTTGATTCCGCTTTAAATTGTTTGAGCGCCATAAAATAATACTTCCTTTCTTCTCCTGCCTCCGAAAACAATGGCAGATTCACGGAACAGGGACATTTCTTTGATAACCGGCAGAACTTGACCCGCCGGGATAAGGCTGGACTACCTCTTTCGTGCAGAGACCAACAGCACCATCGGACGGCGCAGTTCGTCCTTCATACCGGGCACATCCATCAACCGCTCCGGAGGCTGAGGCTCTGCTACACGCAGCAGTTCAAAGTTGTTTGTCAGCAGCGTGTCCAGATAGGTAGTCAGCGTCCGGTGATATTTAACTACTTCTTCGCCTAAAAAGCAGGCATGGCGTTCTCCTTCATAAAAATAGCGATCCACTGGGAAATGCAGAATTTCTCCGTTTTCATCCCGATACCAGTCCTGTGTGCCAAATGCAGTAAATACCGGATGCTCCACGGAAAACAGAAAATCCCCGCCGGGAGAGAGCCAGGCTTTCACCTGTTTTACCACCTTATCGTAAGAGGCAAGGTAGTGAAAAGCGAGGGAGCTCAATACCACATCGAAGCTCCCAGGTGGGAAATCCAGATCCTCTATGGGGCTGCACCGGTAAGTTACCTGAGGAAGCTGTGTCTTCCGCCGTGCAACCTGCAGCATTCTTTCTGAAATATCTACTCCCAATACAGAAGCGGCCCCGCTTTCAGCTGCATAAATACAGTGCCAGCCATAACCGCAACCCAAATCCAGAACATGTTTTTCTGCAAAATCCGGCAGCATGGAGTGCAGCGTTTCCCATTCTCCCGCCCCAGCGAGTCCCTCCTGGGAACGGCTCATCTGACTATATTTTTCAAAAAACACAGGATCATCATATTTGTTTTCTTTCATAACCAATCTTCTTTCCTTTTAAACCCCAGAGAAATCCTTTTACTGCTCCCTGCCGAGTATCTCTTTTCCAGCTGGTTGTACTGCAGCAGAAAAAGTGCTATCCTGAATGCAAGCAGTATTTTAACAGAAAGGGTGTGCGTTTGACATGCTGTTTCTCGATACCTATCCAGAAATTCTCACCAGGTTTCCCGAAGGCCGGTTTTCCCTCTCCCTCTGGCGGGAGTATGCCGCCAACATAGCAGAGGAACTTCCTGATAAAATAGAACAGGATGTCTCCAGTTTTGATTTTCTTCAGATAGGGCTTCCCGTTGTACAGGCAGCCCTTCAACAGCAAGAAAAGCTTACACAAGCTCATGAATCTTTTCTTCTTGCTGTCCGCGGGCTTGAAGTCAACCTCGCACGACTTTTCCCTGACATGCCAGATGCCATCGTCCTTTTCTATCTGGGATTGTGCGATTCAGCCGGCTATGCCACCACACTGGCCGAAAAACCGGCCGTCCTGCTGGGTGTTGAAAAAATCATAGAGCTTGGCTGGTGCGATGAGAATGCCATGAAGGGCTTGCTCTATCATGAGCTGGGCCATCTCTGGCAATTAAGCCTGCGTTCTGTCCCAAGTCAGAACCTGCCGCAGGAACGCTGGCTATGGCAGCTCTATTCGGAGGGCGTCGCAATGGCTTTTGAGCAGGAGGTCTGCGGCAACCCCCTCACATTCCACCAAGATCAAAATGGCTGGCTGAATTGGTGCCTGCAGCAAGAATCCTGCTTGAAACGGGAATTTTACCGCCGGATACTGAAAAACGAAAGCGCCCAAGATTTTTTTGGAGACTGGAATAACTATCAGGGACACTCTGATGTGGGCTATTTTCTGGGAAGCCGGTTTATCCGTTTTCTCATGCGGGACCGCTCCCTGCGGGAAGCAGCCCTTCTCCCACTGCCTTGTCTCTTGCCAGAGCTGGAAAATTGGGTCCAGTCTCCTACTTTTCCCTGAGCAAAATCCCGAATATTATTATTGTAATACAAGACCGCCCTCTTTTCAAGGGCGGTCCATTTTTCTTTACAATTTCGAAATAAAGAGGTCAACTTTCATTCAGCCGCACAGGGGAAAACCCGTTATTTCAGTTCCACGATGGTCACGCCGCTCTCTCCCTCGCCATAAGTGCCCAGCCGAAAGCTCTTCACCTGGCCGCATTTGCGCAGATGCTGCTGAACTGCGGCCCGCAGTACACCGGTACCCTTGCCATGGATGATGGTCACCCGGGGCAAATTCATCCGGGCGGCCCGGTCCAGGAAAGCGTCCACCTCCATCAGCCCTTCCTCTACGTTCTGGCCCCTAAGATCCAAATCAGTAGAAACCTCGACGGAAACATTGGTTTTTGTCACGGTCCGTCCCTTCTGCTTCTGCTTTTGTTTTTCTCCCAGCAGCCTCAGGTTTGCAAGAGGTACCCTAGTCTTAATGATACCGGCCTGCACCAACGCCACACCGTCTTTCGGCGGTTCCAGCACTGTGGCGCTCTTATCGATATCAAAGATCAGCACATTGTCTCCAGGCACTAATTCCCGCGGAAGCTGATAGGAATCATTTCTGCGCTCCCTCACAGGGTCAGAAGCCTTTTCCAAATTTCTCATACCAGAACGCAGTCTGGCTTTCTGCTCAACTGACAGTTCCTTATTTTTCTGCCGGCGCAATTCCTCCAGCTCATTTAATAGGGCGTCTGCCTGTTGGCGGGTTTTTTGAACTATCTGTGCAGCCTCCTGCCGGGCACGCTCTATCTCCTGCCGGGCCTGGCGTTCTGCTTCCTCCCTGAGATGATCCGCTTCCTCGGCCTTCCGGTATGCTTCTCCGCTTTTCTCACGCAGCAGAGTAAGTTCATCCTCCATTTTCCGGCGACTCTCTTCCAAGGTGCCGACTACCTGCTCAAACAAGCTGCCCTCCTGGGAAACCAATTCCCCGGCCCGGTCCACAATCCGTTCTTCCAGGCCAAGCCGCTTGGAAATGGCAAAAGCGTTGGATTTTCCCGGAACGCCGATTAACAGCCGGTATGTGGGGCGAAGCGTTGCCACATCGAATTCGCAGCTGCCGTTTTCCACACCCTTTGTCTGCAGGGCATATGCCTTGAGTTCCGCATAATGGGTAGTGCACGCCAGACGCGCTCCCTTCCTTCGCAGCTCTTCGATCACCGCCTCTGCCAATGCCGCGCCTTCAATGGGATCTGTCCCTGCCCCCAGCTCATCCAGTAAAACCAAACTGCTGCCGTCCGCTGCAGCCAAAATACGGATGATGTTAGTCATATGGGAAGAAAAGGTGGAGAGAGACTGCTCAATGCTCTGCTCGTCGCCGATATCTGCCAGGATATGACGAAACACAGAGACCTCGCTTCCCTCCTTGGCTGGAATCATCAGACCGCACATAGCCATCAAGTTCAAAAGGCCGATCGTTTTCAGTGCCACGGTCTTGCCGCCAGTGTTAGGTCCCGTGATGATCAGGCTGTCAAAATCCTTGCCCAAGGTAATATCGGTGGGCACCACCTTGTTTTTATCGATCAGCGGATGCCGGGCACCGATGAGGGTAACCCTTCCCTGTTCATTGATCTGCGGTATTGTCGCTTTCATCCGGTATGCCAGGTACGCCTTTGCAAAAATCAGGTTCAACTCCACGGCATATTGGTAGCTCTCAATGATGGAGTCAGCGAAAGAGCCTGCCTCTGCGGAGAGTTCCAACAGGATACGCTGAATTTCCTCCTGCTCGTCCGACCTGAGTACCCGGATTTCGTTATTGGCCTCCACAACGCTCATCGGTTCGATGAAAACGGTGGCGCCGCTGGCGGAGGAATCATGCACCAGTCCGGGAATCTCTCCCCGAAACTCCGCCTTTACCGGTACCACATACCGCCCGCCGCGCTGTGTGACAATGCTTTCCTGCAGATGCTTTTGATGGGAAGCGGAATGAATCAGCTTGTCCAGCTGTTCCCGCACCCTGTTAGAAGCATTTCGAATTTTTCTGCGGATAGAAGCCAAGGCTGGGGACGCTGCATCAGCAACCTCTTCTTCATTCACAATGCAAGTGAATATCTTGTCCTCCAGATATTTGTTCGGCGCCAAAATTTCAAAACGGCCGGAAAGAGCGTTTTTCATACCCTCGTTCTTGCTGTGCCATTGGGTAAGCGAACGGATTGCCCGCAGTGTTTCCGCCACATCCAAAAGTTCTCTCAGCCCCAGTCCGCCGCCTGCCTGGGCACGGCGCAGGGCATTGGTTATATTTTTCATTCCATAGAAAGATGGAGCCCCAAATTTAGCCGTAAGAACATAGGCGGCATCCGTCTCCTCCAGCAGCTGCTGCGCCTGAGCAGCCGTATGCACAGGCGCAATCAGCGCGGCCTTCTCTGCCGCATCAGCACAGGTTGTCTCCTGAGCCAGCATCTCCAATATTTTGTCGAGTTCCAAAGCTCGGTAATTCTTATCCATTGTCTTTCTGTATCTTCCTTTCTCAGGACTGCAAATACCGCAGAGTCCCTGTGTCACACATAGCACCAGCGCTGCCAGAAGGGCCCGCTTGAACCCAACACAAAAAGAAGCAGAGCCCGACACGCCGCCCCAAAGCCCGGACGCACTCCTCCTTGAAAAGTCAAAGGCAAGGATTGGACAGAATGCTCCCTTTCCTTTTTCTCCGTAAATAAAGCACAAATTCCCCGCGCCGGAGACAGTGCGTTATAAGATGCGGTTCATGTTCCCTGACCGTCTCCAAAACTGTTTTCTCCTGCAACCAATCATAGAATTGTCTGTATCTGGAATTTCAGAGCAGGCTGTTATAAAAATCCAATGTTTTGGGACGTTTTTGCAGGATATGCACCGCGTAGGCTTCTGCAGCCGCGACCAATTCCTTCTGTGCACCCGATGTGATGGAAAAGGAAAAAACCTTTTCAAAATCCGAATAAATGATATGCCGCATCGCCGTGAGGGCGGCCCGGGACAACACGGCAAAGGGATCGCCCTTGGGAAGATAACATTTCTCACAGTAAATGGTTCCCCGATTCACCTTAAAAAACATGCGGTCCGCCTCATAGACCCCGCACTCAGCACAACATACCAGATCGGGCATATAACCTGCAATAGACAGCATGCGCAGCTCTACGATAGGCTTGAGCAGCGCCTCAGGCTTTGTCCCCTCACAGAGGAAATGAAGGCCGTTCAGAACCAGCCGCAGATACTCTGCAGACTCTACCCCTTCCGGCACCAGCTCAAAAGCCAGCTCACAGAAATACTGTGCCAGCGAAAGCCTGACGATATCCTTCCGCAAACCGAAAAAAACCTCGATGGGAAAGGCATCGTTAATTATGTATTTTTCCCGCCCCTTGTATAGGTTAAGGCGGGAATAGCAGAGCAGACCGGTAGCGGAATTCTTGCTGTCCTTCAGATTCTTCGCACGCCTCGCAAAGGCGCGCACCACGCCCTCATCACGCGTTAAAACCGTTACCAACCGGTCGCTCTCGCCGATTGTCTGTTCCCTGATAATCAGGCCCTGCGTTTTTACCTGCACCTTGGTCCTCCTGGACCGGAACGGAATTTCTCATTTCCGTCCGGCTCCTGATCTGCGAATACCGGATGTAGTCCTCTATCTTGCCTGTGGAGCAGAAATGCTGCCAGGCTGTTTTTTCGTCCACAAACACGTGCGCGGCTCCTTTCCCACACAGTTTTGCCCGTGCGGCCAAGATTTTGAGAGTTTAGTGCTCAAAAAGCCCTCGGAGCAGCTTATTACAAACGGCGTCATCCCTGCTGCGGAAAAGAGGCAGTCTTTTCTTCCTCAATCCGCCGCTTCTTCTGTAAACTGCTCTTAAAGAAAAGTATTTGCAGACTGCTTACGTCTATGACAGGAAAATAATTGTCTGTTCGACATGAAGCGACAGACATTTCCGGATCCCTGTGTTTTTGCATAGAAAAATCCAACTGTCTTTACACAACGGAACCTGCCGGCCTATTTTGGCAGAGCTCTCTATAACTCGAAATCCTTCTCCGAAAAACCCAGACTTTGCAATGTTTCCCGACGCTGACGCCAATCCTCCTTCACTTTCACCCAAAGCTGAAGGTTCACTTTGCAGCCGAAGAACCGTTCCAAATCTTCCCTGGCCGCTATGCCAATTTTTTTCAGCATGGCGCCGCCCTTACCAATAATGATCCCTTTATGGTTGCTGCGTTCACAGAAGATGGTCACATCCAAATCCAGAATCCCATCCCTTTCCTTCATTCGCTCCGTAACGGCAGCGGTCCCATGAGGAATCTCTTTATCCAGCAGCCGCAGCAGTTTTTCCCTGACAATCTCAGAAGCGATTACCCTTTCCGGCTGATCGGTAAGGGTGTCCTCTGGAAAAAAATGGCCGCCGGGTTCCGCCATCTTTTTCAATTCCTCCAACAGTTCGCCCATGCCGCTGCCATCTTTCGCCGATACCGGCACAACCGCCGCAAAATCGTAAAGGGCGGAAAATTCCGCAATCTGTGCCATAAGTTCACTTTTATCAGCAAGCAGATCGATCTTATTGATTGCCAGCACAGCAGGGATGTGAGAAGAATGAAAGCGCCGTATCAAATCTTCATCTGCCTTTGATACTTTTCCGCCAGCCTCCGTAACCAACAGGCAAGCGTCCACGCCATTTATCGACTGAGTAACTGACTTCACCATATAATCCCCCAACGGGTTCTTCGGTTTGATCAGACCGGGAGTATCCAAAAATACCAGTTGGTATTCCTCTTCCGTAAGCACTCCCATAATACGGGTACGGGTGGTCTGCGGTTTTTTCGATACAATAGCAATTTTCTGGCCAATCAGCCGGTTGAGCACGGAAGACTTGCCTACATTAGGCTTGCCCACAATCGCCAGAAACGCCGAACGTTCCTGCGGGAGATTCTGATATTCCATAGAGCAGGATTCCATCCTTTCTTTTTCCAGCCGGATTTTACTCCGGCTTCTAAGCAGGTATTCTTCACAATCCCTTCCTGCAAAACCAATTGCGCGTTTCGCGGAAGTCCCTGCACGGTTTTTTCCAGGGAAACGGAAGGCGGGGATACTCCCCGCCTATCTCTCTTTCTCATCAACTGCTTTGATCTGTCGAGAAAAAACTCATTGTCTTCTGCCGCCAAACCAACGCTCTGCCTGTTCCATCATCTTCACGGGACCCAAGAAAACAAACACCGCCGCAACAGCCAGCGAAAGCAGAAAAAGCGCCAGGGATACCGGGTCAGTACAGATGGCCCAAAAAGCTTCCCACAGCTCTGGACGAAACAACACCACAATCCCTACCAACGCTGCAAATACAGCACAAATCAGCACGGCTCCTGCCGCCATATCTTTAATCACACGGATCAGATGATTGGTATGCTTCTGGGTAAAATCACAAAGTTTTTCTACGGAAGTATTCAACGTCTCCGCCGTCATCACAGAACCAATCGCCAAAAACAGGCAAGCCATCTCTCCCCTGGTCAATTCTATTCTTGAGGCGAAAAACAGAACATAAACACACATGGTCAAATGGATGCGCATATTCCGTTCTGTCCTGATACAGTCCCCTACGCCGCGAAACGCGTCGGCAAAGCTACGGGCAATCGTCCGCTTTTTAGGATCAGTCGGCATCATAATAACTGCTACTGGAGGGAAGTCCCAGCTGCCGCATAACTGTCTCCTCTTTTTCCCGCATCCTTACCCGGGCAAGTCCGCCGTTTTCATGGTCATAACCCAACAGATGCAGCATGGAATGCGCCGTCAGATAACCGATTTCCCGTTCTAGGCTGTGCCCATAGGTTCTGGCCTGTTCCATTGCCTTAGGTACAGATATCACAATATCTCCTAAAATCTTGGCTCCGGTTTCATGGTTGATGTCGTAGTTCCCGTTTTCTCCCATTGGAAAGGAGAGCACGTCAGTCTCTGCATCCTTATCTCTGTATTGCTGGTTCATCTCTCGAATCTGATCGTTATCCACAAAGGAAACGCTGATTTCAGCAGAATCCTGAAAGTCCTCTAACTGAAGTACCGCATGGCAGCACCGCCTGATCAGCATACGGACACCCGTCGGTATTTTCACTGCCTTCTGCCGGTTTGAAATAATGACTCTGATCTTCTCCATTCTTTTTCATTCCTTTCTATATTGTTCATCAGACTGCAAAAACTCTTTTCCCTGCAGCTTAAACAGTCTTCCTCAGCCCCGTTCCTTCTATTTCGTGCGCTCTGCCCGCTCATAAGCCCGGATAATATCCTGAACCAGTCTGTGACGAACCACATCCTTTTCCGTAAACCGGAAGATGGCAATATCATCCACGTTTCGAAGGATCCGCACAGCCTCCTTCAGACCGGAGCGCTTGCCGTCCGGCAAATCGATCTGAGTGACATCTCCGGTTATAACCATTTTGGAATTAAAGCCAAGCCGGGTCAAAAACATCTTCATCTGCTCTGTAGTAGTATTCTGGGCTTCATCCAATATAATGAAACTGTCGTCCAGAGTCCTGCCGCGCATATAAGCAAGCGGCGCCACCTCGATGTTTCCTCGTTCTACAAAGCGCTGATAGGTTTCCGCCCCGAGCATATCAAACAGCGCGTCATACAGCGGGCGTAAATACGGATCCACCTTCTGCTGAAGATCGCCGGGCAAGAAACCCAGTTTTTCTCCCGCTTCCACAGCAGGACGCGTCAGGATAATACGGTTGACTTCCTGAGCCCGAAAAGCGGTTACCGCCATGGCCACCGCCAGATATGTTTTGCCGGTACCTGCGGGCCCTACCCCTATGGTGATGGTATTGTTCCGGATATCGTCGCAGTAAGTGCGCTGTCCCACTGTTTTCGGCTTGATGGGCTTTCCCTTGCTGGTGATACAGATACAGTCCCCTGCCAGCTTCTGCACCTTTTCTTCGCTGTCCTCTTCCACCATACGCATGCAGTATCGCACGTTCTGTTCCGTCAACGTTTCTCCACTGCCGAGAAGTGTGAGCAGACTGTGTATCGTACGTACGGCACGGGCCACATTCTCCTCGTCCCCTGTGATCTTCAGTTCCGAATCCCGGAACAGAAGCGTCACATGATATTCCTTTTCAATCAGCCGGATATTTTCATCAAAACTGCCGAACAGTTCGGCAGCCTGCTCCATTCTGTCAAAATTAATGTTCTGTTCCAAAATTTTTTCTTAAATCCTCGATTCTCCTCTAATTTGTTCTTATTATAGCATAGGACAAATCTATACTTCAAGCAAAAATCCTATGAAAAATGCATAATAATATTTATTAAATTTAAATCAATTAACCAAAATCGTCTTTTGCTCTCCTATTTCCTCTTCACAACGACATTTTGCAGTCAAAATGCACATTCCATCGGCAAACGTATATTGCAAATCCTCCTTTATCACTCTGCCCCCCTGCGCTACGGCTGCTTTCTGCGCTTCTCTCAATTTCAGCAAAGCAGCATCCTTCATTTCTTCTTCAGTGAGTCTGCGCTCTTTTTCGATGAGAGATTCATAGACCTGCCGTTTCACCGCTACAGGTAAGCGCACATCCAGCGCAGTAAGTGCATTTTCCTCCGTATATGTGTGGTATTCTTCCTCTGGAATTGTATTGAATCCCAGAGGGAGTTGCAGTCCGAAGAGTTCCAGGGACAGATTCACTTTCTTTTCCCCACTCGGCTGTTTGATCCGTTTCACTCCGGAAACCTGTACCGTGAACTCCCTATAGGTTTCCGCCTTTACACTGCCCCGGGCCGCCCCGTAGGTGACCAGAGGATGTTCCGGCTGCGGCCCGTAAGGATCTACCTCCTGGGTGTATACGCCGGAAATCAGCAGCTGTCCCGCCTCTACGGTATCTCCCAAAGAAACCTCCGGCCTGCCATGATGCGCTTCCAAAGCCACCACCTTTCCTTCCCGTGCCGCCACAATGTTGGAAAGCTTCGTATCGTCCGTTATTTCCGGTTTTTTCTCACCTTCCTTTACTGAAATTTCCACAAAGCATCCATCTGTGTTCACAGTGGCCCAGCTGATTCCCTTCACCTCGCCCATAATACCGTAGGCCGCCTCTTTGGGACGAAAGGAATCTCGCCCGGCTCCCACATATATCCCATTAGTCTGACCAGCTCTGAGGAGCTCCGCTTCCGTCAGCAATTCTTCCCCAGTTACAGAAACGTTCCAGACGAAAGTAGAAAGAAACATATACAGGAGAATTCCGCCGGCTCCACCCAGAATCAATCCCTTTCTTTTCCAGACCCGATTTATCTGAAAAGGAAGGCCCTGCCTGTGAAGGATATGAAGTCCTGCACCGCATCGCCTTTTTACCCCACGCAGTTTTTTATACTCTCCAGCCCTGATCCAGGCGGCTGAATCTGTTCCTTCTTTCTGAAACCCCCAGAGGCCCAACCCACTTTTAGCCGCTATATTGAAAAAACGGGCTGCGTCGCCGGTAACCTGAAACCGAACGCAGCCTGTCAGCCAATGAAAAATCTTTTCCAACATGGCAACTCCTCCTAATACTGATATTCTACCCGAATAATGAAACCTTCAATTACAGCAGAATTCTCTGTCAGGCGCTTGAGGCGCAGGGAACGCCCTTCAAAACGTACTGTCAGCCTACCTGTCCTGACTATTACCTTCTCTTCATCATAGTCCACAATGCCGTCACAACCGTCCACTACCGCTCTGCGGTTTCCCGTCAGCGCGATGAGCGCTCCACCTGTCCCCCTGTTTTCCACGATATTTCCCCCTTCCGCCACCCTGTCGGCTGAAGAATATTATGTTTTTTTTGCAGAATTAATAACAGCATACCCTCATATTTATCCATATGGGCAACTGTGCCACACTGATTAGCAGAAAAGAGAGGACGCCGTATGGAGGCCATAAAACGATTTTTTTCATTTGAGAGGTTGTCGGCCAAATTTTGCGGAGCCGCATTTCTCGCTTTGGGAGCGGCATTATTGGCATTTCCGAAAGAGGTACAGGAAGCCACCCTATCCAGCGTAATCTATTGCCTGACCGTACTGGTTCCCTCCCTCTTCCCCTTTATGGCTTTAACCAGCTTTGCCGTAACCTCTGGCGCCGGAATCGCGCTCAGCAGAGTGCTTGGATTTCTTTCCCGGTATGTATTCCGACTGCCCAAAGTCTGCACCGCTTCCCTTCTCATGAGTTTTCTAGGCGGCTATCCTGCAGGAGCCCGCGGCGTATCCCTGCTCTGGAAGCAGGGAAGCATAACCCGGGAACAGGCAGGGCGTATGATGCTGTTCTGCGTAAATCCCGGAATCGCTTTTGTTGTCACCTTTCTGGGCGGCACAGTGCTTGGAAGCTTTTCAGCCGGCTGGCTTCTATTCCTATCAGTGACTGCCGCGGGGATTCTTCTGGGAGTTTTCACCGGATTGTTCGCAAAGTTTCCAGAAGAAAAGTTCGTGCCGGTACCTGCTGTTCCCGGAGGCGCCGTCATCCGTTCTGCGGTAGACGCCTGTTCGGGCATTTTAAAAATGAGCGCCTGTGTGGTGCTGTTTTCAGTTTTCACCGCTATCCTCCACGGCAGCGGCCTATACCAGTTTTTCGTCAAGCTACTTTCGGGACCAGGTCCTTTTTCCCAACCGGAAGCAGCTGCAGCGCTCTCTTTTTTCATTGAAGTGACCGGCGGCGTAGGAGACGCTGCAAAATTCCAGGTTTCTCCTCTGTTCTATGCATTTGGGCTTGCCTTTGCCGGTCTCTGCGTCCATCTTCAAGTCTTCTCCTTCTTTGAAGAATTCCCGGTTTCCAAATGCAAGTTTTTCCTTTTTCGCTTTCTTCACGGCTTTTTGGCGGCAGGTATTTATTCTCTCTTATCCCGGGTTTTTCCGTCAGCTGTAAAC
>PPYE01627534.1_pt2 | contig 16057 bp, 8 predicted proteins | sample 1559881 | NCBI WGS metagenome assembly PPYE01 (sample SAMN08240022, study PRJNA423297) | Human gut metagenome, whole genome shotgun sequencing project. | reverse complement strand
AGGAAGGTTTGTTGGTAGGCATATCTTCAGGCGCAGCCGTATATGCTGCTACGGAACTGGCGAAGCGACCGGAAAATGCCGGGAAAATGATTGTTGCATTATTACCCGATACAGGTGAACGTTATTTATCTACCATTTTGTATGCTTTTGAGGAATATCCTTTGTAAAGATGAACTAATTTATGGCATGAGGATGGATGTGTCAAAACTAATATTTGATAAATAATTCATCCTCATGTATTTCGTTCCATTATTTTATAAGACGTTCGCTAATTCTTATTAAAACTACTGTAATAATCTCGTATGATATACCAAGCTTTTTTACGGTATCCTTGATCGGATACTAAGCCTTTGCGATTCCATTCACCTCCTTGATTGGGGTGAAAGCGAAAAGGAGAGCGAAAATCAAATAAGATCCATGGAGATATTCCGCGTAGATTAGGAATATGGCTGAACATTTTTAAATTATCCAGATATAATTGCGTCTGATAATCTTCACTCCATGAACTTTTGATATCAACTTTGCCTTTTTTCCCATACAACGCTTCCCCTCCGAATTCTGATATAATGAGAGGTTGTCCAGATGCGATATTCCATTTTACCTGCTCAGGTTTGGCAGGCCAATTGTGATACCATCCCATATATTTATTGATTGCAACCACATCCAGTTCTTTTATGAATGGATCTTTCATCTCGAAGGCTTTTGTTTCTTGATTATACCTTGCCAGATCAAATGCGGCAGTAATGAGTCTGGTAGTATCCAATTCATGGCAACAATTAATTAAATATCTGAGGAATTGGTTACGAGGTTCGGAAGTGGCTGTTTCGTTGGCAACTCCCCAAAATATAAGAGCACATCGGTTCTTATCACGCATGATCATTTCCTTAATCATTGTACCGGCTTTATTTTTGGTTTGTTCATTACCAAAGTCTATTCCTTGCCAGATAGGAATTTCTTCCCATAAAAGAAACCCCATTTTTTCAGCGTTTCTTACGATGTATTCGTTTTGGGGATAATGAGCTAAACGAATCATGTTAGCTCCTAATGCTTTTGCTTCCGATAATAGCATGATTGCATCGCTTTCTGAAAAAGCGCGTCCTTTGCGTTGTGGTATTTCTTCATGGAAGCTTATACTTCGCATGAAGATGGGGGCGCCATTTAGATAAACATCTTCTTCTTTCACATAGATATTACGAAATCCAATCTTTTCTTCTATTTTATCGGAATCGGATGAAATAACGACTGTATATAGTTTGGGAGATTCGGGTGACCAACGTTGTAACTTTCGGGTTGTGAAAGAGAGTTGTGCGCTACCTGAAAGATCTGTTACTAATTCTTTTCTTACTTTCAGTTCCGGTATTTCAAGTATTATTTTCTGCCCCTCTTTTTTATCTGACAAAGAAATATGCGCATTGATTTTATCAGAATTGAATTTATCCAACTGGATAAAATAATCTTTAATATACTTTTGAGGAACTGTTACAAGCATGACATCTCTTGTAATTCCTCCATAATTCCACCAGTCGAAAGACATGGCGGGTATTGCATCTTTGGTTCGGGTGTTATTCACTGCTACAGCCAGAAAATTATCATTCTCTTTAACTTTATCAGTTATATCTATTTGAAAAGGAGTGAACCCTCCTTCGTGCTGACCTATTTCATTCCCGTTTAGGTACACTTTACAACGATAACTGACTGCATTGAAGTATAATAACAATCTTTCGTTTTCCTTTTTCTTGATGTCCAAATGGCGAGCATACCAAACTGTTCCTTCATAAAATTTAAGTTCGGGAATCTGAGAGTTCCAGTCGGAAGGAACGTTCAAAATTAAACCTTCCTCAAATGAGTATTCATAAAAATCAGTTTTACCCACAGGCTTTTTATTCTTAAACATACCCATTCGGATGCCTTGGTCATAAGGGTCTATGATTGCATTCCATTTGCCATTCAGTAGTTGGTAGTTGCGTCCATAGACATTTGCGATAAGCTCCTGAGACCGACAGTTTTGACTTACCAGGATGAGTGACAATAACGTCAGGATGATGTGTTTTTTAGTTCTCATAAATGTTATTTATTTCAGTTATTATGTTGTATATCTGAATGAAGTCAGGCTATTTGTTGGAAGATATTCGTGTCTCCAGTAATTCAAAAGAGGTAGCCCGTAGGTTGTCGGAACTATTACCTGCAAATAGTTTAAACTCGCCGGGTTCAGTAATGAATACTTTTTCATGGCTGTAAAATGAAAGATCTTCCGTAAACAGAATGAATTCGACAATCTTTTCTTCTTTAGGTGCTAATTCTACTTGTCGGATGCCGCAAAGCTCTATGAGAGGACGTGTAATGGAACTTACGACGTCTTGTAAATAGAGTTGTACGGTTTCTATTCCTTTATATTTTCCGTTATTTCTGACTTTTACTTTTACCTTAATAGGTTCGTTAAAAAAATATTTCTCTTTCTCAAGTACTGGGGTGTCTATTTCAAATTGTGTGTAGCTTAGTCCGAAACCAAAGGGGTAGGCAGGCAAAGCTGTTTCGTCACAGTATCCGCTGACATATAGATTATTGGGAACCCAAGGTCTTCCGGTTCGCTTCTGGTTATAATAAATAGGACATTGACCTACTTGTTTGGGAAAAGTAACCGGTAGCTTTCCGGAAGGATTATATTTTCCGGTGAGTATATCTGCAACAGAGTTCCCTGCTTCGGATCCCAACCACCAAGTCATTAGTATGGCATCGGCATAAGGTTCCATATCTGAGAAAATCAATGGTCGTCCTCCCATTATGAGTGCTACAACCGGTTTGTTGCTTTTTTCTTTTAATTGTTTTACTAGCAACTGTTGATTTCTGTGGATATTGATATCCACTTTTGACCTTGCTTCTCCTGATTCCATTGCTCTTTCTCCTACCGCTACAATAATCATGTCGAAGCGGTCTAATGCCGGTAATGGTTTGAGTTCATTATTTTCCAAATCATATCCTTCGATATAACTTATTTGTGCGTGTGGGATAGCATTACGTAAACCCTCATCGACTGTAACAACCTCTTTTTCGTCTCCTACTGCTTTCCAATTGCCTAACATATCTTTGGAGGCTTTGTTGAGAGGACCGATTAGTGCGATGTTGGATATATGCGGCTGGATAGGAAGGACTTGATTGTTTTTGAGAAGGACGATTGACTTGCTTCCCATCAGGCGTGCTGATTTTCGATGTTCGTTGATTATCTTTTTATCACTTAGTTCCTGATATCTGTTGTTGTAACAATAAGGGTCGTCAAACAGCCCTAATTCGTATTTCAATGTCAGTATTCGTCTTACGGCATTATCTATCAGGTTTACATCTACTTGGCCTTCGTTTACAAGGTCGACCAGATTTCTTTTATAAGACATGGAGTGCATATCCATATCACATCCTGCTATGACGGCAATTCTGGTAGCATCTTTGTTGTCTTTGCCCATTCCGTGTCGGGCAATTTCTCCAATGGAACCCCAATCGCTTACGGTAAAACCTTTAAATCCCCATTTTTCTTTTAATAGCTCACTTTGAAGATATTTGTGGGCAGTAGCCGGAATACCGTTTATTTCATTGAATCCTGTCATTAACGTAGCTACACCGGCTTTTACAGCACTATGAAAGGGAGGGAGATATACTTGATGGAGTGTAGCATCCGAAATATCGGCTTCCGCGTAGTCTTTTCCGGCGAGGGCAGCACCGTATGCAGCTAAATGTTTGGCACAGGCAAGAACAGTATTCTGTCGGGAATAGTCTGTTCCCTGAAAGCCTTCTATGCGCGCTTTGGCTACCTGGCTTCCGTACCATGTATCTTCGCCTGCACCTTCCATACCTCTTCCCCAACGGGCATCTCTGGCTATATCTACCATTGGCGCAAAGGTCCAGTGAATACCGTATGCTGACGTTTCGGAAGCGGCTATCCGGGCGGTCTTCTTTATCATTTTCAGGTCAAAACTGGCAGCTTCTCCTAATGGAATAGGGAAGATAGTCCTCATCCCATGCACAACATCCAAACCAAATATCAAAGGAATCTTGAGGCGTGATTGCATAGCCAAATCCTGATACTGTCTGGCACGTTCTACCGTAATGATGTTGAACATCGAACCGACCATTCCCTTTTTTATTTCTTCTACATGATTTTGGTTTTTGATGGTAGGACCTGTCTGGAGTTTGTCATTGGAGTATTGGATCATCTGTCCGACTTTCTCTTCCAACGTCATTTGTTGAAGAAGAGAATCTACTTTCCGGCTATAATCTTTTTTTATAGGTTGTGCCGATAAGTCATTCAGCAATATGCTGTAATTAATAAGTAGTAGGATATAAACAATATACTTTCTCATTTTATTTTTTGATTGAATGGTGATTATGATTTTCCGTAATGATGCTTACAAAAGTAGGGCTTATAAACATAGGTAAGAAAGGCGTGCGTCTCAAAAACTTGCGGAATCGTCTCATACCCGAAATTTAGCCTTGCAACGCTTGTTAGCAAGGAATGAAATGTATAGTTTTGCTCTCAATCATTTAAAACCAAGTTATAAGAATAAATATGAAAAACATTACATTAATTTCTCTATTTCTGTTTTCGGCTACTTTGGGATGGAGCCAGAAACGCTATGAAGTATTCTCTCCTGACAAACAACTGAAGGTGTCTGTAAAAACGGGGAATGTTCTTTCTTATGCATTGTTACATAAAGGCGATACTTTGATTTATCCTTCTTCTATTTCTATGATATTGGGAGACGGAGAGGTGTGGGGACCAAACTCAAAAGTACGGTCTGTGCGTAATAATACGGTGAATAAGACGATAGCTTCTCCTTTTTATAAACGTGCTGCCGTTACTGACCATTTCAATGAGATGACACTGGTTTTTAAGAATGGTTTTAACCTTATTTTCAGGATGTATAATGAAGGTATGGCCTATCGTTTTGTATCGAGCGGGGATAAGCCTTTTACGGTAGTGTCGGAAGAAGCGCGTTTTCATTTCCAGACAGACCGGAATGCTTACATACCGTATGTCCGTACTAAAAGCGAAGACCGTGAGAAGCAGTTCTTTAATTCATTTGAAAATATATATACTTATGAGGCCATTAGCCGGATGAATCCTCATAAACTGTTATTTTCTCCTATGGTTGTTGAGACGGGTGATAATCGTAAATTATGTATTGCTGAGGCTGATTTGGAACAATATCCCGGTATGTTTCTGGTTAAAACGAAAGATCGGAACGCATTGGAGGGAGTATATGCTCCTTATCCCAAGGAGAAAAAGCAAGGAGGATATAATTCCTTGCAGGAAGTGATACAAGTGCGCGAACCTTATATCGCTAGTTGTCAGGCTAATGCTGTATTTCCCTGGCGTATTGTTGTCGTTTCCGAGAATGATAAAGAGTTGGCAGATAATGATATGGTCTATAAGCTTGCTGCTCCTTCGCGCGTGAAGGATATATCATGGATACGTCCGGGAAAAGTTGCCTGGGAATGGTGGAATGCCTGGAATTTGAAAGGAGTTGATTTTAAGACCGGAGTGAATAATGAAACTTATATGGCATATATTGATTTTGCTTCTCGTCATGGCGTTGAATATGTAATTCTGGATGAAGGATGGGCTGTGAATTTGAAGGCAGACCTTTTTCAGGTAGTACCGGAAGTTGATTTGAAGAAACTGATAAATTATGCCGCTTCCCGTAATGTCGGGTTAATTTTATGGGCGGGATATTATGCCTTTAATCGTGATTTGGAGAAAGTCTGCAAGCATTATTCCGAGTTAGGAATAAAAGGTTTTAAGGTTGATTTTATGGACAGGGATGACCAGCCGATGGTTGAATTTTACTATAAAGCGGCGGAGATTGCTGCAAAACATCGGTTATTGCTGGATTTTCATGGAGCTTATAAGCCGACAGGACTAAACCGCACTTATCCGAATGTGCTTAATTTTGAGGGAGTGCATGGGCTTGAACAATTAAAGTTTACTAGTAATAATATAGATCAGGTGACTTATGATGTGACTATTCCGTTTATCCGTATGCTTGCCGGACCTATGGATTATACGCAAGGTGCCATGCGTAACGCAAATAAAAAGAATTTCCGCTATATTACTGAGGAGCCGATGAGTCAAGGCACTCGTTGTCGTCAGTTGGCGGAGTATGTAGTTTTTGAATCTCCTTTGAATATGCTGTGTGACAGTCCTTCTATGTATGAGCGCGAAGCGGAATGTACGAGTTTTATAACTTCGATCCCCACTGTATGGGATCATACAATATCTTTGGATGGGGCTATCGGGAAATATGTGGCAATTGCCCGTAAGAAAGGAAAAGACTGGTATGTGGGAGCAATGACTAATTGGGATGAACGCACGTTGACACTTGACTTGTCGTTTGTCGGTGAAGGTGCGTTTGCGGCGGAAGTCTATCGTGATGGAGCAAATGCTCACAGAGTAGCATCCGACTATGTAAAAGAAGTGATTGATATTCCTGCAGACAGGAAACTGAAGATATCTATGGCGCCAGGTGGAGGTTGCGCAATGAAAATCTATAAAAAACCGTAGTTATCAATGGAAAGACGGAATAATATTCTTTTAAAGGTCCTTTTGTGGCCGTTTATATATATCGGTATGCTATTTTGCTTAGGCAACCATTCCATATATGCTAAGGAGACTTGTAGGATTGAAACTGCAAGTTATATTCTTCAAGCATCCGGTTTTGACGAAATATTTGTTATGAATAAACAATCGGAAAAGCTTGTCCGGTTGGGAAGTATGAGGTTGGGATGGTCACCGGCGATTGTTCCGGAAGCGTGTACTTATGAAATGGTGAAGGAGGATGGTTGTCAGGCTATTCGTGCTCATTTTACGTTTCCTGAAAGAGATGACAGTGGAAGGAAAATTCCGGAGACGCTGGTTCTTACGGGTACTTATATAGCACGTCCTTCTGCGGTAGATGTCCATTATACTGTTAGTGGGATGCCCGAAGGATATGTAGAAAAGAAATGGGGCGGTTCCCAATTCCGTTTCGTTTTATTAGGGGAGCGGAGCTTGGAACTGCCTGTAGCGAAAACTGGTCTTTGGCAACGTCATTCTGAAGGTGGGCTTCCCATTGAAGAGTTTGATGCAAAATTTGTTCCTTTTCGGAACGGCAATTATAAGATATGTTTGGCGTATAACAAAGGTAATTCTGCTAATCTTAATTGGAAAGACGAGGGATTCAGACATACAGTATTTACTGAGAAAAGTCTACAGGGAGAAAAGGTTCTGGATACTCGCTTTTCTGTTGTGATTGCTTCGGCAGACGAATCTTACGAGGTCATCAGCTCACGATGGCACGGGCGTCCGTTTGCACTGACTCTGACTACAGATAAAACCTACAACTGGTGGGAAGACGCCTTGGAGACTTTGGAAGTGAATGTTAACGTAACCAATACAGCTCAAGAAAAAAAGAACTTTAGGTTAAATTATTGGGTACGTGATTTTAAGGGCAATGTAGTTGTCAGACAGAGCGAAGCTTTGGTATTAGCTAGCGGAGAGTGTGTTGTTCGGCCTGTCCGGTTCAGGTCGGAGCAAGAACGGGATTTGTTTTTTGTAGAAGCCTCTCTGGTCGACAATGAGGGGCGTGAGCAAGTTTTTTCCAGAACTAATATTTGCGTATTGCCTCCTCATAAGTTTTTTTCTTCTCCTGAGAAAAGCATTATGGGGCTTTCTGCCTATTGGGAGATTCCTGATTTGGATAATTTGAGCCGCTTGTTGCAGAGAATGGGAGTAAAATGGTTGCGGAATGGAGATACGGCAAATTTTCCTTCTATATGGGCGATGTTCCATAATAATGTTAATTGGAAAAAGGAATGGGACGAACAGATGCGTAAAAGAACGGTTCGTGCTTGTCTTGAAAAAATGGTTTGCAATGGCAATAGGATATGGGAGTTTGGCAATGAAATCAACATGGATAATGCAGGTATTGCCGTAAGCAAAGATGGCATCGGAGGCGCTGTGTTGCTTGAACCTTATGTGGCGTGGCTGAAAACAATTCGCCGGGTGCAGCAGGAAAAACCGGAATGGCAGGCAATTAAACTGATTTCATTTGGCATGGCAGGTTGGGATGAAATATTTATGAATAAGTTGGTAGAGGTTGGTGGTTGGGACTTGTTGGATGGCATTGCATTGCATCCGGGTAGAGGAAATTATACTCCTGATTATCCTGTAGTTACTCCGTGGAAAAAATATCAGAAACCGGTTAAAGGATATCCTTATTGGAATTATTACGCTTCCATTCGATTGGCAAATGATTTTATAAAGAAGCATGGCGGAAATAAGGAACTGTATTTGACGGAGGTTTATGCGTTGGATTATCCCAATCATTCATGGAACGACACTCCTCGTGGTTCTGCCGAGAATGTAGTCTTGTCGTATGTATTGGCAGCGGCGGAAGGAGTGAAGAATGCTCTTTATTACCAATTGTTTAATTCAGTTTGGTTCGACCAACTGGGAGTGAATGCCGGCAACCGGGAGTATTTCTTCGGTCTTATCAACAGAGATCTTAGCTTTAAGCCTTCACTGATGGCTTATTGCACGATTGCCGAAGCACTGGACGGGGCAACATGCAAGGGATGGATTAAATTCCCAGATGAGAACAGCCATCATAGAGGATTGCTGTTCGACACTCCCAGCGGGGCGATGGCCGTCCTTTGGAATAGAGCGGAAGGGTTTATCCAGAAACACAATGCCCTGTCTCCAGAACCTTGGGTGGATACATGGCGTGTGCACACGGAGTTGGAACTCCCTGCTGCCGGAGAAAGTCTGAAGTTGGTGAACGTCATTGGACAGAAAATACGGTTGAGAGCTCCTGATCATAAGGCAACCATATCATTGACCGGGGCACCTGTCATCGTATATGGAATAGATACCGCAAGACTCAACCTTTACACTGTTGATTGATTCTTTCTTTGAGGTCTTTTGAAGTTTCTACTATAAAGAGGCATTTCGAAGGTTCATAGGTTTCACATTAGCCCGGATGATTGTGAATCGGTGTTTTATGGTGATTGGAAACGTAAAAGATGAGATAAATCGCTCTTCACCTCCTTCACATTGTACCGGTAAGCGTCTCCGCGCTGCCGTCTTGTTTTACCGCTCCCTGCAAACGATTTTTCATTTTCATTTCTCATATTCTCATTCATCAATCATAAGTAGCAGAAAGCTAATAGAATAGACTATGAGAAATGATTTCTAAAACAGCATTTCTCATAGTTTTTCCGTCAAATACCCCCGATTTTACCCTGTTTCTCATACTTGTTGGATTCATTTCTCATAGTGTCTTTCCTGCCAACCTATAACAAGAATAAAGAAACAACTAGTCAACCATTATCAGAGAAGTACATATTCTCTTTGTCCCATATATTATGGGAAAGTATTCTCTGATATTATGGGAATTTGTTCCCACAAAATAAGAGAATCTTTTCCCATAATATTAGAGAATACTTTCCCACAATATGTGGGACAATCGGAACTTGCTTGTCTTCCACCAGAAAAAGGGAGAAGATAGTATTCGACTATAAGAAATACCTTGAAAATGCCACCTGAATACCCACCCGGACAAGTCATGGAATACAGAAAGAAGCATATGCTCCCTATATTAAGCGAATTAAAAGATGAACTGTTGCAAATACAGACGAAAAAGACAACCCTGCCCAAAAGTAATTTGAGCAAGGCGGTCAATTATACCCTGAATGAATATCCGGCATTGTGCAATTATGTGCTCAAACCGGACTACAAGCTGGATAACGAGATAGAAAGGTTAAACAGGTATATCAGTTTAAGTAGAAAGAACTCGCTATTCTGCGGAAGTCATCAAGGGGCAAAGAGAGCGGCGCTGATATATTCATTGGCGTGCTCATGCAGACTTAACGGGATAAACACATTCGACTACTTCAAAGACATACTTAACAGATTTATTGGGATTAAACCAAACACTGACAAAAAGGTGCTAAGGGAACTGTTACCGGACAAATGGAGAAAGTAACGGCAACGCGGAGACGCTTACAGCTTAACTGCGTTAAATCAGGATTTTCCGTATTGTTCTTTGTATTTTTTAGGAGATATCCCGTATATACTTTTGAAGAAATCGCTGAAATGGCTGTAACTGCCGAATCCGACTTGTATTGCGATTTCGGTGGCAGTCAGTTGTGAGTTGCGTAATAATTCGGAAGCACATTCCAAACGTATATTTCTTATCATTTCCGCTGGTGATAAGGTAGTGATTGCTTTGACTTTCCTATATAAATTGGCCCGGCTTATAGCTAGTTCTTTACAAAGTTGGTCAATGTTGAAATCTGGATTAGAGATGTTTTCTTTGACAATGGCAATGTATTTATCAACAAAAGCTTTATCTATAGATTCTACTTCTATGCCGGCACTCTTCAATGATAATTGCTTGCCGTAAATCTTTTTCATCTTCTCTTGTCGGTTCAGAATATTTTTGATACGTATTTTCAGTGTAGACACTTTGAAGGGTTTGACGATGTAATCGTCTGCTCCGGCCTGGAAGCCTTCTTCTATATACAGATTCATGGCTTTTGCCGTGAGTAGGATGATGGGGAGATGAGACAGGTTATGGTCTGTTTTTATTCGTTTGCATAATTCGATACCATCTATTTCGGGCATCATGACATCGCTCACCACTAATGAGATATTCTGTTGTTGTAACATGCCCAATGCTTCCTTTCCGTTGGTGGCAGTGAGTATATTGAAAGATTTTCCAAGTTCTTTTTTCAGATAGTTCAGTATCTCAGGATTGTCGTCTACCAGCAAGATAGTTTTTTCGAGCAGATTTACCTTTAGCGGGAATTGTCCGATGTCTTCCTTTCTCACGTCTTCTTCATCAATGATAGTGGGCGAGATGGTGTATTGGGGATTGAATACCCAGGGAAGTTCTATATGGATGCAAGTCCCGTGCGGAGGATTGTTTTGAATTTGTATGGTTCCTTTGTGATGTTCTATAATTGTCCGGGTGATACTCAGTCCTACTCCACTGCCGCTGATATTTCCATGCAAGTCTTTACGTGATAGGGCAAAGGGACGGAAAATCTTCTCAACGTCTTCGGGCGAGATACCGATACCGGTATCTTTTATCTCAATCAGGATACTTTTGGATTCGACAGTTTTTTCTGTGGTGACGGACAGGTGTACCTCTCCGCCTTCAGGAGTAAATTTGAAAGCATTGGAAAGCAAATTGAAAAGTACCTTCTCCATGGCTTCTCTGTCAAAAGTAGCCATGATGGGAGTATTTGGCAAGTTTAACAAAAATTTTAGATGACGTTGTCCGGCAATTCCTTGAAAAGTATAATAAACTTCTTTGGTGAAATCGTTGAAATCAAAATTAGAAAGGTTTAGCTTATCCGTTCCGGATTCTATTTTCCGCAAATCCATCAGGTCGTTGACCAATGCCAGCAACCGTTGTGCATTTCTGCGGATAAGTTTCAATGCTTCTTGCACGCCTGCTTTGAAGGCTTTGATATGAAACCGGTAATGTCCCGGGCGCAAGTTACTGTAATATACCGTTTTCCGGTTGTTGGCATCAATCCACTCTTCATCTACACCATCCATTTTGTAAAAAAAGGTATTGTTGTCCGGATAGATGAAATTGGAACAGGTATAACTGATAGCGATATTAGTCTGATTGTAATTAAGGCTCAGTGTCCGAGTCTCATTAAAATTCTGTTTCAATACGGATTCGGGTGCCAAAGGGTGTTGAACACGGTTGTTTACCAATAAATCAGTGAAGATGATTGGAGAACGTGATGTATTTAGTGGAAAATTTTCGGTATCCAGCATTGCAATTCCCCGGTTGCCCGAAAACCACAGTTGCCGATTGATATCCATCCAGCAAGAATAGGCACTGAAGTCCTTCAGGTTAAGTCCGTTATGGCTGTCAAATGAACGGATGAGGCGCGTATTGGTATCATACAAAAGAATGCTTTTGTTGGTCATCAGCCATAGCTGGTTTTCTTTTCCTTCTGCTACGTGATACAAATCTTCCAGATAATTGTTTCCCGAATGGAATAAATGCTCCTTTATTTGAAAGTCCGTATCCAATAGGAACAACCCTTGATTTTCTGTTGTCACCCATATCTGGTTGTCTTTCGTTTTGCAGAAAGAAGTTATGCTGATGTTGGTATCTTCCGGAAGTTTAAAGAAACGATTATCAAATAAAAATCTCTCCCTTTTGATTGCTGCACCAGATAGAATCTCCGTCAATAAACAGAGATTTGAGGATATTGGCATAATAGGTTGATTTCTCTTTGCCGTGTACTAGATAATTTTCCTGATAACCGGTTTGCTGGTTGTAAGAGAACAATCCTCCGCCTTCTGTAGCTACCCATATATTGTTTTCTTGGTCCTTGCGTATCATCCCCATGCGTCCTAAAAACAGATTGGGATGGATCGTTTTGAAACGTTGATTGTAAGGATGACAAAAATTCACGCCTCCTGCATTAGTACCTACCCACAAAATGTTCTGCTTGTCTTTGTAGAGACTATAAATCGAGAAATGGTTTAAAGTGCCCTCTTCCTCTGTTTGTGGAGAAAGAACGTGAGAAGGATTCAAGGTTTCTTTATCCAATCTGAAAAGACCGTTAAAAGTTGCGATAAGCATATAATCTTTATCCATTTCAATCATGTCGCGTACGTCAGGATTGATAAATGATGTATTCGATAAGCTATATTTGGTGATACTCTTTGTTTGAGGGGTATACCGTTCGATACTTTGGTTTTTTATGCCATACCAAAGTCTGTTTTCCGAGTCTATACACAAAGGAAAAACCAATCCTTTGTTTGCCGGACCTTTTTGTTTTAGTGCAGACTGGATTCGTGATGTGATATTCCAGTTGCTGTCGCATCTTAGCACCTCATATTGTCGGGTACCAATGTAATATCCTCCTTGTTTATCTTTTATTAGAGAGAATAGGGAGTAGTTTTCAGGGGCAGTGAACAACCGTTTGTAAGACCGTGACGGTTTTATGTATTGCCATACTTCCTGATCGCAGAGGATGAGCAGTTGTTGATTATAGTCAGTGCAGATATCGATAACTGATTTTCCGATAGAGTCGTGCGCCCATCCATGTCGGACATTTCGGGTAATGTAATTGATTTCGTCCGTTCCTTTTTCGTGTTGTACCCAGATATTATTGTCGCGGTCTTGAAGAATCTTTTTAATGCCATTTCCTCTAATACTGTTGGCGGTGGATGAATCTCTTTTTTTATAGAGCCTGAAATTATGACCGTCATAGCAGTTCAGTCCTTTTTGTGTTCCTAGCCACAAAATTCCGTCCTTACTTTGGAAAATAGCTGATACATGATTGTTGGAAAGCCCGTCTTCCATAGTCAGATGTTGAAAGAAGAAAGGCTTGTCATGTGTTGTTGCTGTCATAGAATGAAAGCAGGAAAACAAAGTTATAATGAATGTAAACCACAAACGATACATGCTGCAAATATATTATTTTTTTCTTTTGTTTCTTTTCTATGAGACAGAAAAGAATGTTTTTGAGATATATAATTCTGTATCTGTGAAGAAGCATTTCTACTTTTACGGCAGAATTTAAAAATACAAATGTGATGAAAGTACAGCTATTGTTTGAAAAACACTTGAATAGGGGAAGAAAGAAGAAGTCTTTTTTTCTGTTGGGGTTGTTATTTCTTTTAGGAAAGACGGTGGTGGCTCAAGACACTTTTTATGGTTATTTAAAGAAGGATACATTGATTATGGGGAATAATCGGATTGAACGTACTTTTCTTTGGAATAATGGAAATCTGATAACTCATACACTGACTGATAAAACAAATCGGTATTCCTGGAGGAATACTTCACGTACTCCTGATTTTCAATTAAATAAAGAACTTGTGGAGGCGGAGAAAGCTTCTGTAGATATAGTACGGGTGGCGCAAACAACTATTCACCCGGCATATTTGCAGATAGAAGTAAAGTTTGCTTTACGGCAGTTGCAAGTTAAACGTGTTTATAAAGTATATAATGATTGTCCGGCTATCGCCTGCAACACCTATTTAAAAGGGAATGTGTCCATTCTGGGGAAAAGTGAGGAGTTGAATAATGCCGATCGAAAGAATATTGAGTTCCTTGAAGATATGCAAATTAACCAAACTGCATCTACGCTTGATAAATTGAATTTCAAAGGGCAACACTGGAATGTCGATTGTATTGAATTCTTTGATGCGACAGACTGGAATAATAATTTAGTGGTGGAGAGAAACTTCCTGTCTTATCGTAAAAATCATTATCGGGGAAATCTATTACAAGTTCGTGAAAATATCAGTAAGAACGGTTTCTTTTTTCTAAAAGAGGCTCCTTGCTCAAATGTACAGCTAGCCTATCAAGGATATGATTTTATGGCTGAGTTTGGGAGCTTTACTGTTACGGGCCTAGGGGTTTCAGAGAAAGATATTACTCCGGACAAATGGACTCCTGCTTATGGATGCGTTATCGGGGTTTATGGTCCGGAAGCGGTTGACAAGTTGGTGGCGTTACGTACTTATCAGAAACAAATACGCCGGCTGCTTCCTCAACGGGATGAAATGATAATGATGAATACATGGGGAGACCGCAGTCAAGATTCGAAAGTAAACGAGGCATTTTGCTTGCGGGAATTAGAGCGGGCGGTTCAACTGGGAATTACTCATTTTCAGATTGACGATGGCTGGCAAACCGGGAAGAGTCCTAATTCGGCAGTAGCGAAAGGCTCTTTTAAGGATATATGGAGTAATCCGGATTATTGGACACCGGATAAAAGCAAGTATCCTCGCGGATTGTCTCCTATCATAAAAAGAGGCAAAGAACTGGGCATTGACATAGCATTGTGGTTTAATCCCAGCATACAAGATAATTTTGCAGATTGGAAAAAGGATGCGGAAGCTATTATCAGATTATATAAAGAATATGGCATCTGTATATTTAAGATTGATGGACTGTCTATCCCGACTAAAGAAGCGGAAATGAATTTGCATAGGTTGTTTGACTACGTTTTGGCTGAAACCGACAATCAAGTGGTTTTTAATTTGGATGCGACGGCCGGTCGCCGTGGGGGATACCATACATTTAATCGGTATGGAAATATATTCTTGGAAAATCGGTATACAGATTGGCAGAATTATTATCCTTATTGGACTTTACGTAACTTGTGGCAGCTTTCCAAATATGTACCTGCTGAAAAGCTACAAATTGAATTTTTAAATAAATGGCGTAATGAGAAGAAGTATGCCAATGATCCTTTCGGGCCGGCTAATTATTCATTTGAATATCTTTTTGCCATTACTATGGCAGGGCAGCCATTGGCTTGGATGGAGGGAACTAATCTGCCGCAAGAGGCTTTGCTGTTGCGTGAACAGGTAGAAAAATATCGTGGTTTTCAACATGATTTTCATCAGGGAATCATTTTGCCGGTAGGTGATATGCCCGACGGCAGGTCATGGACAGGTTTCCAATCTATACGGGAGCACCAAGGATACTTTATTTTTTTTCGAGAGTATCATCCTTTGCAATCTTATCATGTAAAAACTTGGTTGGCTCCGGGAACGGAAATAGAATGTGTACCTCTGTTGGGACACGGTAAAGCGATAAAGACAATAGTGGATGAAAAAGGAACAATTGAGGTTTTTTTACCTTCAATGAATGATTATGTGGTGTATAAATACGTGATAGTTCAATCGCAAAGCCTGGTTGAGATAAAATAGAAAGTGTTTGAGACTTTAGAATGAGTGCATAACCTCATGAAATACTATGTTTGCATGGTCAATCAGAAGAAATGATGAATAATGAAGAGGTGCATGAATTAATATAATAGAAAAATATATGAAGTATACGGTTTTAATATCCTTACTCTTTTGGGTGTTCGATGGCATAAAGGCCCAGTCGGTTCGTGAAGTAGATATATGTATATATGGTGGTACATCCGCGGGTGTCATTGCGGCATATACGGCTAAGAATATGGGGAAGAGTGTCATTCTTATCGAACCTCGCCGTAATCTGGGTGGGATGACTTCCGGAGGATTGGGATATAT
>PPYE01434304.1_pt1 | contig 16057 bp, 18 predicted proteins | sample 1559881 | NCBI WGS metagenome assembly PPYE01 (sample SAMN08240022, study PRJNA423297) | Human gut metagenome, whole genome shotgun sequencing project. | reverse complement strand
TCAAAGTTGTTATTCCACTTGTAGAGCATGAAGATATACGTGAAGACCTTATCTTTAATCTAAACAAACTGGAATGTTTAGACCTTAGTTATCATGATATCGAAAGGTGTCTTTACATTAATCCTAAAGGTGTGACCAAGGCTAGTACTGTTTTAAACCACTTTGGTAAAGACTTTGTAGCTTTTGGAAATGATCAAAATGATATTTCTCTTTTCAAAAATGCTATATATGGAGTGCAAATTGGTGATTATCCCTACCTAAATAACTTTGCGGATGAGGTTATTCCTGCAATTAATGCAGTTATTGCTGAAAAAATTAGACTACTGTTTGAAAAATTCTAAACAAATGCTTAGGCTTATCCCTATATTTACAGTACAATAGTTAAAAAAGTATTGGAGGACTAACATGCCAACATTTATTGGAAAACCAGTTACAGTAGCTGAAGACAAGCAACTTCAAGTTGGAGATATCTTGCGTGACTTTAACTTGACAGCCACAGATTTGAGTCAAAAAACACTTTCAGAATTCGACGGTAAGAAAAAAGTTATCTCTATCCTTCCATCCATTGATACAGGTATCTGTTCAACTCAAACACGTACCTTTAACAAGGAATTGTCAGAACTAGATGATATAGTGGTAATTACTATTTCAGTGGACCTACCATTTGCACAAGCTCGTTGGTGTGGTGCTGAAGGTCTTGAAAATGCTATCATGCTTTCTGACTACTATGACAATAGTTTCGGAAAAGAATATGGTGTCCTTATCGAAGAATGGCACTTGTTAGCTCGTGCAGTTTTAGTTGCAGATGCTGACAACAAGATTACCTATGTTGAGTATTTGGACAATATCAATTCAGATCCAAACTATGAAGCAGCAGTGGCAGCTGTTAAAAGTTTATAATTAAGAGACTTAGGTCTCTTTTTTTGCCTTTATTACAGTTCTCACTTGCAAAAGTATTAGCTTCTTGCTATTATTGTATAGCAATACTCATTACGGATACTAGAATATAAAAAGGAGATCCAATGTCTGAAAAAGAAAGACCTCAACTTATTATCGATTATGAAGCTAATACAGATAAACTCGTTCGTTTAGGAGATGTTGTCGATCAATTTAAAGGAAAAGCCATTCCTGCTAAGGCAGAACCAGGAGAGTTTGCAGTTATTAACCTATCGGATATGACAAGCAACGGCATTGCCTACGATAACCTAAAGACGTTTTCTGAAGAACGCCGAAAATTATTACGCTTTCTTTTAGAAGATGGTGATGTCCTTATTGCTTCTAAGGGAACGGTTCAGAAAGTTGCTGTTTTCGAAGATCAAGGTAAGCGTGAGGTAGTCGCTTCATCAAACATAACAGTGCTTCGTCCCAAAGAGAAACTTCGTGGTTTCTACATCAAATTCTTTCTTGAAACTGAGATTGGGCGTGCCTATTTAGACTATGCTGATAAGGGTAAGGCTGTCCTAAATTTGTCGACAGCTGACCTCTTGGATATTAAAATTCCTGAGATACCGATTGTTAAGCAAGATTATCAAATTGCTGCTTACTTACGTGGGCGTGCCGATTACCACCGTAAGATGGTTCGTGCAGAGCAGGAGTGGGAAAATATCCAGCAAAACGTTACAGAAGCCCTATTTGGGAATTAACAAAGCCAACAAACTAAGATTTGTTGGTCTTTTTTTCATTCTTCTCGTGTATAATGGAAGTAATAAATATGTTATTAGGGGGTCATTATGACTACCAACACTATAGATTTATCACAACCTGTTGCAACAATCATAAAAGAGCATCCAGAGGTCAAGGAATTACTGATTAATCTTGGTTTCAAGTCCTTGTCCAACCCAGCTATGCTAAATACTGTCGGTAAGGTAACAAGTTTAAAAGCTGGCTCTAAGTTATCAAATATTCCCTTATCTAAAATTAAGCCAGATGCTGATCAAGAAGGTCATCCTGTCTATGTTTTCAAGCAAGAAAATCTAGCCCTACGTTCAGCTATACTTCGTATCCGTCGTATCATAGAAAACATCAGTAAACCTGAAAATAAGCCCTTTAAATCTGATTTATTAAACGGTCTTAAGCATCAGATGACTTTACTTGGGCAATTCCATAATCATTATACGCGTAAAGAAAAGCTTTTCTTTCCCATTATGGAGCGTTATGGTCATACGCGTAAAGAAAAGCTTTTCTTTCCCATTATGGAGCGTTATGGTCACGATTCACCTCCAAAGGTTATGTGGAGAGTAGATGACGATATCCGAAAACTCTTTTGAGATGCAGGGTCTAAACTCCAAGAACTTTCGAACTCTGATGCTGATATTGAAGAATTCTCAAAAGCATTCGAAACATTTTCGGAAGAATTTGAAGCTATGATCTTAAAAGAAGAGGCTATCTTACTTATGATTCTGCTTGAAACCTTCACACAGGATGATTAGCTTTCAATTGCCGAGGAAAGCGATGCCTACGGCTATGCAATTATAAAAAAAACAGTCTAGGACAAGGACTGAGGAAAATACCGAAAATACTCGAATCATCGACACTCCTGAGGGTCAATTCACTATCACCTTCACGCCAAAACCAAAAAATAAATCTGTCGCAAACAGAGAAACCACTCAGCCATTTGGTAATGGTTACCTTTCTGTTGAACAGGCTAATCTCATTCTTAATCATCTCCCTTTGGAAATCACTTTTGTTAATAAAGATGATGTTTTCCAATACTACAATGATAATGTCCCGGCGGATGAGATGGTCTTTAAACGAACACCTAGCCAAATTGGACGAAATGTTGAACTTCGTCATCCACCCAAAGTACTTGATAAGGTCAAGAAAACCTTTAACTTACTCAGAAGTGGGGAACGTGACCAAGTTCCAATGTGGTTCAAGTCTGAACGTTTAGGAAAATTCGTCTATGTAACTTATGCTGCTGTCAGGGATGACCAGGGGGATTTTCAAGGTGTCTTAGAGTATGTGCAAGATATTTAGCCTTTCTTTGAATTGGAAAGTGATCTAAATAGAGATATCGATTAAAATGAACAAGTAGTCCTGTGATTTCTTCTCATTATAAAAGTTAGGAGGTTAGAGATGTTGTTCTCTGCCTCTTTATGTTTCTACCTAGCTCTTTAGGATTGCTTTTGATATAATTAAAAGTATGATTTCAGGAATTATTAATCTAAAAAAAGAGGCTGGAATGACCAGTCATGATGCTGTTTTTAAACTACGCAAAATATTACATGAGAAAAAAATTGGGCACGGCGGAACTCTTGATCCAGATGTTACTGGTGTTCTACCTATAGCAGTTGGAAAAGCTACTCGTGTTATTGAATACATGACTGAAGCGGGTAAAGTCTATGAAGGCGAAATCACTATTGGATTTTCGACAACTACCGAAGATGCTAGTGGAGAAGTCGTCCAAACAACTCCAATAACAGAGCTAGATGGAGCAACTGTCGATCAGGCGATGGCTAGTTTTGAGGGAGAAATCACACAAATTCCTCCTATGTATTCAGCGGTTAAGATCATGTCACAAATTTCTGAAATGGTAGAAGCAGGAGACCAGTCCTTCCTACTCCCTATTGAATTTGGCGTTCAGGACCTGCCAGCCGTACAAGTCACTGAAGATGATGCCAAAGAAATCTTATTTGGTCGCTTTATTTCAATTAATAGCCAAGAGCCTTTGGTTGCTGCCTTTTTGGGCGACAAAGTTCTAGCTATTATGGAAAAGCGAGGTCAAGTCTATAAACCTAGAAAAGTATTAAGTCAATGAAAGTAACGCCGATAAACGATTATAAAGATATCCATCAGGATAAGGAAACCGTCTTGGTCTTAGGGTATTTCGATGCTCTTCATCGTGGTCACAAGGTCCTTTTTGATAAGGCACGCCAGATTGCTGATGAAAAACAGCTTGAAGTAGCTGTCCTTACCTTTAACGAGAGCCCTCAACTGACTTTCCAACGCTATACGGATGATCTCCTTCTGCATATCACAGCACCTCAGAGACGTTGTGATCTTTTTAAAGCCTATGGCACAGATCAACTTTACTTAACAGATTTTAATAGTGATTTTGCTCGAACAAGTTCTGACGACTTCATTACACGTTATATTAACCGTCTAAAAGCTCAAGAGATTGTAGTTGGGTTCGACTATAAATTCGGACACCATCGCACTGATACGGACTATTTAGACCGTAATTTTTCTGGTACTGTTCATGTCATTGAGGAACAGCAAAGTGGTGGCGAAAAGATTTCATCAACGCGTGTTCGTCAATTAATCCGAGAAGGCAATGTGAAAGAGGCCAATAATCTCTTAGGACATGAATTCTCTACGCGAGGGATCGTGGTACATGGTGATGCGCGTGGTCGGACTATTGGTTTCCCAACAGCAAATCTAGCACCTATCGATAGGACTATTCTACCAGCAGATGGTGTCTATGTTGCGGATGTCGTAATTGATGGTAAGCGCTATCGTTCCATGACTAGTCTAGGAAAAAACGTCACTTTTGGTGGTACAGAGTTACGTCTTGAAGCCAATATCTTTGATTTTGAAGGTGATATATATGGAAAAACAATCGAAGTCTTCTGGTTAGATTATATCCGTGATATAATAAAATTCAATAATATAGACGAGCTATGTGACCAACTGAAAGCGGATAAAAAAATTGCGGAAAACTTTAAGAAAGCGTAGCCAAAACTAAGAAAATAATGTATAATATTTTTGGAAAGTTAATGTGAAAGGGGTGTTTGCATGGTAACTTTATTTTTATCACCTAGCTGCACCAGCTGTAGAAAGGCACGAGCATGGTTGATCAATCATGAAGTTGCTTTTGACGAACGCAATATCATCACGAGCCCATTAACTCTCGATGAATTGATGAATATTTTGTCTCATACGGAAAATGGTACTGAAGATATCATTTCAACTCGTTCTAAAGTCTTTCAGAAGTTGAATATTGATGTGGATAATTTGACAATTGAGGAGCTCATTCAATTGATTTCTGAATATCCAAATCTTCTTCGTCGACCAATCATTATGGATAACAAACATATGCAAATCGGTTTTAACGAAGATGAGATTCGTGCCTTTTTGTCTCGTGACTATAGAAAGCAAGAATTGCGTCAAGCGACTATTAGTGCTGAAATTAAGGGTAATAATGACTAAAGGAAATTATTCCTACCCACTCGATCCATCATGGAGCACTGAGGAAATTACCACAGTGCTTCATTTTTTGAGTCAGGTAGAAAAAGCATATGAGAGTAAGGTTGACCGTGATCAGCTCTTGGAGGCTTATAAGGCGTTTAAAACAGTTGTTCCAGGAAAAGCGCCTGAAAAGCAACTAGACAAGGCCTTCCAAGAAGCAAGCGGTTTTTCAACCTACCAAGCTGTCAGAGCTGCTAAAGCAAAAGAAAAAGGATTTGTAACACTTGGAAAATAAACTTGTTTTTGCTAAAGAAATCATCAAGGAAGCTGGGGCGTTTATTAAAAAAAGTTTGAGTAAAACAATCACGGTAGAGGAAAAGTCTGCTTTTGATGATTTAGTAACTAATATTGATAAACAAACGCAAGATTTACTGGTAGCACGCATTAAATCAGCTTTCCCAACAGACAATATTTTGGCTGAAGAAAATGACATGGTTCATAATATCAAAGATGGAAACGTCTGGGTCTTGGATCCTATTGATGGGACAGTCAATTTTATCGTCCAACAGGATAATTTCTGTGTCATGATTGCCTATTACGAAAAGGGACAGGGGAAATTTGGCCTAATATACAACGTTATGGCTGATCAGCTTTTCTATGGTGGGGGTCAGTTTGACGTATACTGCAACGATAAATTGCTTTCACCATATAAGAGACGTCCTCTGGATCGTTGTCTAGTAGGTAGTAACGCTGCTATGTACGCTAAAAATTACCATGGTATAAAAGGATTCATTGACAAAACTTTGGGTGTTCGAGTGTATGGTGGTGCTGGTCTAAGTATGTCCAAGGTCCTTTCTGGTCAAATTTTAGCTTACTTTTCAGTTATTTACCCATGGGATTATGCTGCAGCAAGTATTATGGGAAAAAAATTGGGCTACCAACTTGAAACCATTACTGGAGAGCTACTTGATTATTCTAGTCGCCAAGCTGTGATGCTTGTTCCTAAAGATAGACTTGAAGAAATCAGAGATATTCTTAACTCAGAAAATTAACTTTAAAAATATATACTATTCTGGACAAATCAGAATAGCAAGTTCTCTTGAGTGGTCCAGTTTTTTTGATAGAAAGGAAACTATGAAATTTCCATCAGATTTTATAGAAAAATATAAAGACTTACTTGGTGCTGAAGCGGAGGAATTCTTTACATCTTTTGATCAAGAAGCTGTGTCTGCCTACCGCATTAACCCTCTTAAAAAGCAGCAGAAGGACTATCCTGATCCTATTCCTGGAACACCTTGGGGCCATTACGGTAAAATTTCAGGAAAATCTTCTGACCACGCGACTGGTTTAGTTTATTCTCAAGAACCAGCTGCTCAAATGGTTGCTCAAGTGGCAGCTCCATCAAAAGGAAGCCGTGTTCTAGACTTAGCCGCAGCACCAGGCGGAAAATCCACGCATCTCCTAAGCTATCTGGATAACACAGGTTTACTCGTCAGCAACGAAATCAATTTCAAACGTAGCAAGGTTCTAGTTGAGAATATTGAGCGATTTGGTGCTAAAAATGTTGTTGTGACTAATACGTCAGCTGATAAACTAGCCAAAGTTTTTAAAAATTATTTTGATATGATTGTCTTTGATGGACCATGTTCTGGAGAAGGAATGTTTCGCAAGGACCCTGATGCAATCCAGTATTGGCACAAGGACTATCCTAGTGAACTGGCACAATTGCAGAAGGACATCCTAGCAGATGGTTTGAAGATGTTAGCCCCAGGAGGACAATTAGTTTACTCAACATGTACCTGGTCTCCTGAGGAAAATGAAGGTGTTGTTGCTTGGATTTTAGAGAATTACCCTGACCTTGAATTGGTGGCAATCCCTAAATTGAACGGGATGAGCGATGGGATTGATTTTCCAGAAACAGCTCGAATGTATCCACACCATTTCAAGGGGGAAGGTCAGTTTGTGGCAAAATTCCAGGATAAGCGCATGCCTGAGCAGTCATGCATCAAAGAGGGGAAAACAAACCTCAATAAGGAGCAAAAACAGCTCTGGGATGATTTTGTTAAAAAACACCTCAAGCTACCTCTAGACGGTTTACTACAAGTCTTTGGCGACAACCTCTATCTACTTCCTAGGGGACTACCAGATCTTTCCAAAGTTAAAATCGCACGCAATGGCTTGCATCTTGGCATCTTCAAGAAAAAACGTTTTGAGCCAAGTTTTGCACTTGGAATTGCTTTAACATCGGATGAAGTAGTCTCAAGTATAGAGTTAACTCAAGAACAATTTGCACAGTATGCCTCTGGTAATGTGGTTACACTTGACCAAACGTTAGAAAACGGTTGGTATCAACTTTTGGTAGATGGTAATGGATTTGGCTTTGCTAAGGTTATTGGAAATACTTTAAAAAACTACTATCCTAAGGGTTTAAGATTCCATATTTGAAGCCTGTAATCAAACTGTAACATGACATAATTAACCTAGACTTGGTATAATTAATTTAATGTCTTTTAACAGTATATATTGAAGGCATTGGTTAAATTTTGTGACAACATATCGGAGGATAGAAATGAAAAAAACAAAAGGCCTTGCAGTGATTTTATCACTGGCAATGGCCATGCTAGTCTTAACTGGTTGTGCCTCTTGGATTGACCGTGGTCAGTCCATTACAGCAGTTGGTTCTACGGCTCTTCAACCCTTAGTAGAAGCAGCATCATATGGTTTTGCTGAAAAGAATCCTGAAATTGTGGTTAACGTCCAAGGGGGCGGTTCTGGTACTGGACTTTCCCAAGTGCAATCAGGTGCTGTTGAAATTGGGAATAGTGATCTTTTCGCTGAGGAAAAATCTGGAATCGATGCCAGTAAGCTCGTAGACTTTCAAGTTGCAGTTGCAGGTATTGCAGTTATCACTAATCAGAAAGTATCCGTTGATAATTTGACAACAGAACAACTTCGTAAAATCTTCACTGGAAAAATCACAAACTGGAAACAGCTTGGTGGACAGGATTTGGAAATTACTATCGTTAACCGAGCAGCTAGCTCAGGAACACGCGTAACTTTCGATGCTGTGATTATGGATGGCAAATCACCAATCCGTACCCAGGAGCAAGATTCTAACGGAATGGTTAAGTCAATTGTCGCTCAGACACCAGGTGCTATTTCATACCTATCATTTGCTTACCTTGATGATTCAGTTAAAACATTGAAACTAAATGGATTTGAACCTAATGCGAAAAATGTTGCGACTAACGATTGGCCTATTTGGTCCTACGAGCATATGTATACTAAAGGGAAACCTAATAGCTACACCAAACAATTCTTAGACTACATGATTAGTGACGAGGTTCAAGAAAATATCGTTAAAAAAATGGGATACATTCCAATTCATACTATGAAAGTTACTAAGGATGCTGACGGCAAGGTTACAAAGAAGAGTGAGGAGTAATCATGAAAAATGAAAAATTGATGAAACAATTAACTTCACCCTCTAAAAATTCACGCCTTGAGAAATTTGGTAAAACAATCACTTTCCTTTGCTTGGCCTTGATTGTTTTCATCGTAGCATTGATTTTACTTTTCGTTGCTCAAAAAGGCTTGGCGACTTTCTTTGTTAATAAAGTCAGCTTAGTTGAGTTTCTCTTTAGTGGCGATTGGTCACCGTCTGAAGGCAAATTCGGGGCTCTGCCAATGATTATAGGGTCATTTTTGGTTACCTTACTTTCAGCCTTGATTGCAACGCCATTTGCCATTGGTGCAGCTATCTTTATGACTGAGATTTCTCCTAAGGGAGCTAAATTCCTACAACCCGCTATTGAACTCTTAGTAGGAATTCCATCTGTTGTTTACGGATTCATTGGTCTGCAAGTCGTGGTTCCATTTGTTCGCTTCATTTTTGGTGGAACAGGTTTTGGTATCCTTTCAGGTACCTTTGTCTTATTCGTCATGATTCTACCAACCGTAACCTTTATGACAACAGATGCACTTCGTGCAGTGCCACGTCATTATCGTGAAGCTAGTCTTGCCATGGGAGCTACTCGCTGGCAAACAATTTGGCGTGTGACACTTAATGCGGCTAAACCGGGTATTTTCACTGCTGTTATCTTTGGTATGGCCCGTGCCTTTGGTGAGGCTCTTGCCGTTCAGATGGTTGTTGGAAATTCCGCAGTTATTCCTACGTCTTTAACGACACCAGCAGCAACGTTGACCTCTGTATTGACTATGGGAATCGGAAATACAGTCATGGGAACTGTTTCAAATAATGTCCTTTGGTCACTTGCCTTAGTGCTCTTATTGATGAGTCTTGGTTTCAATATGTTGGTGAAATTTATCACTCGTGAGAGAAAGAGAAATTATGAACGCTAAAAAAGTCGATAAAATTGCTATCAGCACGCTCTATGTGATTGCTGGCATTATTGTAACAATCCTAGCAGCCCTGATTCTCTATATCTTGGTTCGCGGGATTCCACACATCAGTTGGTCATTCCTGACTAGTATGTCATCATCTCACAAAGCTGGCGGAGGAATTGGAGTTCAACTATACAATTCATTATTTTTGTTGGTTATTACTTTAATTATTTCTGTTCCTCTTTCAATGGGAGCTGGTATCTTCCTATCAGAATATGCTAAAAAAGGCCGGCTCAGCAACTTTGTCCGTACCTGTATTGAAATCCTTTCATCACTGCCTTCAGTGGTGGTCGGACTCTTTGGTTATTTAATTTTTGTTGTACAATTCCAGTACGGATTTTCAATCCTTTCAGGTGCCTTGGCATTGACTGTCTTTAACTTGCCTCAAATGACTCGTACCGTTGAAGATAGTTTACGCACAGTTCACCACACTCAACGCGAAGCTGGACTTGCCTTAGGCTTGTCTAGATGGGAAACTATATGTCACGTTGTCATTCCTGAAGCTTTGCCTGGTATTGTGACTGGAATAGTACTTTCCTCTGGACGTATTTTTGGGGAAGCAGCAGCACTTATTTACACAGCAGGACAATCTGCACCAGCGCTTAACTGGAGCAACTGGAATCCGCTTAGCATATCTAGTCCAATATCAATTTTCCGTCAAGCTGAGACACTTGCTGTTCACATCTGGAAGGTCAACTCAGAAGGTACGACACCTGACGCCACTGCAGTGTCTGCTGGTTCAGCAGCAGTGCTTATGATTTTCATCTTGATTTTCAACTTTGGTGCACGTCGTTTAGGAGCTTACCTCCATAAGAAATTAACATCCGCTTAAAGGAGATTTCATGACAAAATACAATTGGGACGAGCGTCATATTATCACCTTCCCAGAGAAGAAGCTCGCTCTTGAAACCAAGGATTTGCATGTCTACTATGGTCAAAAAGAAGCCATCAATGGTATTGATATGCAATTCGAAAAAAATAAAATCACTGCACTCATCGGTCCCTCAGGATGTGGGAAATCAACCTTTCTTCGTAGCCTAAACCGCATGAATGATACTATTGATGTTGCCAAGGTTACTGGACAAATCCTTTATGAAGGAGTTGATGTCAATGCAAGTAATATCAATGTTTATGAAATGCGCAAACACATTGGAATGGTCTTTCAACGTCCAAACCCATTTGCCAAGTCTATCTATAAAAACATCACCCGTGCCAGTGATTATACAGCATTTTTCTACCTTGGTGATCTTATCGAATATGATGAAACCAAGAAAATCTTCCAAGATGCTGCTCTACAGTCAACCAGTGACTATGTATCAGGACGCTTTGGATAGAAAGGAGTACTTATGACTGAACCAATCATTTCAATCAATGATTTATCGGTGTATTTCAATAAGAAAAAAGCCATTAATAATGTGACTATGGATTTCTATCCAAATGAAATCACAGCCCTTATCGGGCCATCTGGATCAGGAAAATCAACCTTGCTTCGTTCTATCAACAGAATGGGGGACTTAAACCCTGAATGCACAGTTACTGGTGCAGTTTCCTACAATGGCCATAATGTCTACAGTCCTCGAACAGATACTGTTGAACTCCGTAAGGAAATTGGTATGGTCTTCCAACAACCCAATCCCTTCCCTATGTCTATATATGAGAACGTAGTCTATGGCCTTCGTATCAATGCTTGTCACACGTTCTATGCAACAGGCAAGCCGTATATCTCAACGAACAGCCTTTTTCCTCGATGGAGAACTTATTGAGTATTCATCAACTAAAGACATGTTCCTTAATCCACAACACAAAGAAACCGAAGATTACATTACCGGTAAGTTAGGTTAAGAAAGGACGGAGTCATTAACAATTATGATGTTACGAACACCCTTTGAAGAAGAATTAGAAAAGCTTCACAACCAATTTTATGCCATGGGTACTGAAGTTGCTGCACAGCTCAAAAAATCTCTGCGTGCCTTTATTAGTCATGACCTTGAATTAGCCAAGGAAGTTATCGAAAACGACGAAATCGTCAATAACTACGAAACCAAACTTGAGAAAAAATCACTTGAACTTATTGCGCTCCAGCAACCTGTATCAAGTGATTTACGTACTGTAATCACTGCATTAAAAGCATCTAGTGACGTCGAACGTATGGGTGACCATGCGGTGGCCATCGCTAAAGCAACCATCCGTATTAAGGGTGAAAGCAGAATGACAGATATTGAAACTGAAATCAAGAAAATGGGAAAAGCCGTCCGCCACATGGTCGAAGAAGCTCTCGAAGTTTACTTGAATGGTGACGAAGAACGTGCTTATGAAATCGCAGCTTCAGACGAGATTATTGATAATTATTTCCGTGATATCCAAGCTATGACAGTAGAAGGTGTCCGCGAAAATCCAGATGCAGCATTTGCTGCCAAAGAGTATATCCAAGTACTCGTGTACCTAGAACGTATTGGTGATTATGCCCGTAATCTTTGTGAATGGGTTGTCTACCTCAAGTCTGGAAAAATCATTGAATTATAGGCAAAGTTTAAAATCTATGTTATAATGAGCCTGTATTGAATAATTCAGGCTCATTTCTTTTGTTAAAGTACCTGATATCGAAACAAATATCAGTCTGTTTCGATACGAAAAGTTAGATTAGGAGTATTTACATATGACAGCATCTGTTGCTCGTTTTATCGAAAGTTTCATCCCTGAAAATTACAATCTTTTCTTGGACATTAATCGTTCTGAAAAGACCTTTACAGGGAATGTTGCCATTACTGGTGAAGCCATTGATAATCACATCTCTCTTCACCAAAAAGACCTTACCATTAATTCAGTTCTCTTGGATAATGAATCCTTGAACTTCCAAATGGATGATGCCAATGAGGCTTTTCATATTGAACTTCCAGAAACTGGGGTTCTAACAATTTTCATAGAATTTTCTGGCCGCATCACAGATAATATGACTGGTATTTATCCATCATATTACACTTACAATGGTGAAAAGAAGGAAATTATTTCAACACAGTTTGAATCTCATTTCGCCCGTGAAGCTTTTCCTTGTGTTGATGAACCAGAAGCAAAAGCAACTTTTGATCTTTCATTGAAATTTGACGCTGAAGAGGGCGATACTGCCTTGTCAAACATGCCAGAAATCAATAGCCATTTGCGTGAAGAAACTGGAGTTTGGACATTCGAGACAACACCTCGCATGTCTACATACCTTCTCGCCTTTGGTTTCGGTGCTCTTCATGGTAAAACAGCTAAAACAAAAAACGGCACTGAAGTTGGTGTCTTCGCTACAGTTGCACAAGCAGAAAATAGCTTCGACTTCGCTCTTGATATTGCCGTTCGTGTCATCGAATTCTATGAAGACTACTTCCAAGTCAAGTATCCTATTCCATTATCATACCACCTTGCTCTTCCTGACTTTTCAGCGGGTGCCATGGAAAACTGGGGTCTTGTTACCTATCGTGAAGTTTACCTCCTTGTAGATGAAAATAGCTCAGCTGCAAGCCGTCAACAAGTTGCCCTTGTTGTTGCTCACGAATTGGCTCACCAATGGTTCGGTAACCTTGTTACCATGAAATGGTGGGATGATTTATGGCTTAACGAAAGTTTCGCCAACATGATGGAGTATGTTTCAGTGAATGCTATTGAACCAAGCTGGAACATCTTTGAAGATTTCCAAACAACTGGTGTACCTAATGCTCTTCAACGTGACGCAACAGACGGCGTACAGTCTGTCCACATGGAAGTCAGTCATCCAGACGAGATTAACACCCTCTTTGATAGTGCTATTGTTTATGCCAAGGGTAGCCGTCTTATGCATATGCTCCGCCGTTGGTTAGGCGATGAAGCCTTTGCCAAAGGGCTTAAAGCTTACTTTGAAAAACACCAATATAACAATACTGTTGGACGTGACCTTTGGAATGCTCTTTCAGAGGCTTCAGGTAAGGATGTCTCTAGCTTCATGGACACATGGTTAGAGCAACCAGGATACCCAGTGGTTAGTGCAGAAGTTGTTGATGATACGCTTATCCTTAGTCAAAAACAATTCTTCATTGGTGAACATGAAGACAAAGGGCGCCTTTGGGAGATTCCATTGAATACAAACTGGAATGGGCTTCCAGATACACTTTCAGAAGAGCGTATTGAGATTCCAAATTATAGCCAGCTTGCTACTGAAAATAATGGAGTTCTCCGTCTTAATACAGCTAATACAGCACATTACATCACAGACTATCAAGGACAACTCTTGGACAATATCTTAGAAGATTTTGCAAACCTTGATACTGTAAGTAAACTTCAAATCTTACAAGAACGCCGTCTTCTAGCGGAAAGTGGACGTATCTCGTATGCAAGCCTAGTTGGTCTTCTTGATCTTGTCGAAAAAGAAGAAAGCTTCTTGATTTCTCAAGCTAAATCTCAAATCCTTGCTGGTTTGAAACGCTTTATCGATGAAGATACAGAAGCCGAAGTGCATTATAAAGCCTTGGTACGTCGTCAATTCCAAAATGACTTTGAACGCCTTGGTTTCGATGCCAAAGAAGGGGAGTCTGATGAAGATGAAATGGTCCGTCAAACAGCTCTTAGCTACTTGATTGAAGCAGACTATCAACCAACAGTCCTTGCAGCCGCAAATGTTTTCCAAGCCCATAAAGAAAACATAGAAAGCATTCCAGCAAGTATCCGTGGCCTTGTCCTCATCAACCAAATGAAACAAGAAAACAGTCTTTCTCTTGTTGAAGAGTATATTAATGCATACGTGGCAACAAACGACAGTAACTTCCGTCGTCAATTGACCCAAGCACTTTCATATCTTAAAAATCAAGAAGGTCTTGACTACGTACTAGGTCAGCTAAAAGATAAAAACGTTGTTAAACCGCAAGATTTGTATCTCTGGTATATGAACTTCCTCAGCAAATCTTTTGCTCAAGAGACCGTTTGGGACTGGGCTAAAGAAAACTGGGAATGGATTAAAGCAGCTCTTGGTGGCGATATGAGCTTTGATAGTTTTGTTAATATCCCAGCAGGAATCTTTAAAAATCAAGAACGTCTTGACCAATATATTGCATTTTTCGAGCCACAAACAAGTGACAAAGCTTTGGAACGTAATATTTTGATGGGAATTAAAACAATTGCTGCACGCGTAGACTTAATTGAAAAAGAAAAAGCTGCGGTTGAATCAGCTCTTAAAGATTATTAATATAAAAAACAAGCTTTCCATGAAGGAGAGTTTGTTTTTATTCACAATGATTTACATAATTTTAGTTCTGCTAACAATCGTAAATAAAATTAGCATCACATAATTAAATTTATGTATAATAAAAATAATCAACCTAAATCGGAATGGTTTTGATTGGTTAATTATAAATTATCTAGAGCATTTTTTTGCTCATCATTTACAATATGGGTGTAAAGATCAGTGACCTGAGTGGAAGCATGACCAAGTTGATGACTAACTAAAACTTGAGACTTAGTAGCATCATAAAGACGTGTTGCCAAAGTATGACGTAGTTTGTGGGGAGTGACACGAATCTTGAAATCCTGAGAATACTTAGCAACCATTTTTTCGATACTTGAAGCATCAATACGGTTGGGAACGCCTCGATATTCTGTTAAAAATAGAGCAACATCTTGCTTTTCAGCCTTATAGCGTTTATTACGTATGCTAAGATAGTTTTCAAGATAGGGTCTTGCAAAACTCGCCATATTAACCGAGTCCCGTTGACCACCTTTTCGAGTAACGTCAATAACCATCATTTTTAAATTGATATCTTTAAGGTCCAGATTTACAGCCTCAGAGAGTCGAACGCCTGAAGACAGCAGCAGGGCAATGATGGCTAAATCTCGCTCTTTATTCTTATAAAACGAAGATTTCGCACGATTTGAGAGTTTGACTTCGTATTCATTTTCTACATAATCAAGGAACTTCATGGTTTCATCGCCTAGAAAAAGTTTTTGTTTGATATTCTCAGCACGTGCAGCCAAGGTCTCTTTCTTTTTCTTAGTCGAAATTTTTTTCATGACGTTACGATAGAAATATGGTTCACCATCAGGTCCCTCGACCTCCTCAGTTAAATACTTATAGAGACTAGATAGAGCTGAAAGCGTACGATTAATGGTTGTTTGAGAGACACCCTGTTTCTTTGAATAGGTATTTAAAGATGGACGTTCACGTAGATAGAGGACAAACGATTCCATATCTTTTTTAGTTAGATTCTCCAAGGTTTTGATATGAATTGAGGCAATATCATCAGCATCTGAAATACCTGAGTCAATTAACCAGTTAAAAAAGCGTTTATATTCCTTGAGATATTCATATAAGGTCGTGAAAGAATACGGTACCGATAGTTTAGATTGATAATACTCCAAAACAAACCAAGGCATAAGAGATTTGTATTCTTCAATTTTTTCTAGTAAGAGTTCACGTTTCATTAATCTTATTCTCCATAATTACTTAAATTACTTAATAGAAGTATATCACACCCTTATATTTCTTTCAAGAAAATTACAGTTTTTCGGAAAGATGTTA
>PPYE01294494.1_pt1 | contig 16058 bp, 20 predicted proteins | sample 1559881 | NCBI WGS metagenome assembly PPYE01 (sample SAMN08240022, study PRJNA423297) | Human gut metagenome, whole genome shotgun sequencing project. | reverse complement strand
CTTTGGAGGTATTTTTGGAAACACAAAAAGAAAGTGAAGGCAAGATACTTCGATGGACATTGACAACATCTTGTTGGGATACTATCTGTAACGGAGACAGAAGAAAAACGTAACTTCGCTACAATCCCTTCGGGAAAACAATTTGCAGGAAAGGAGAAAACGCAGATGAGGAACAAGACATAATGGTCGTTCTGGGAAAGGATGATATCGAGTTGATTGAAGGCTCAAAAGGTTGGATGGAGCGATTGCAAAAATTAAAATGCAATGCAGAAAGCGTTGGAAGATTAGAAACAGAAATTGTTACAGCCAGAGACAAAAAGGGTTGCAGTACAGGAGATTAAGAAAGAAGTGAAGCCGTCCATTCTCAAAAGGCTAGCAGAAAAATGTGCTTCAGAAAATGGAGAAGTTAGTAGACCGAAAGGCAGTCAAAGCAATTCGAGACACTTTGGAAGGGACGGACAAAGGAACAATCCGAGGAACGATGCAGAATTACATGACCGTTCTTCGGGAGGACCCGCTTCTTGCCGGGAGGGAGAGCAGATGGGAATCCCCTTTTGATAGCCTGACAGAGAGAAATGCCGGTATTTGAGGTCATAAAGTTGTATTTTGTGCTTTACGTGGGAAGAAAGAAACTCGTGAAACGAAAACAGTTTGAGCAGTTTATAGAGAAGAAGACAGAAATATAAGAGTTGAAAGCGGTTGAAAAAAGAGCCCGATTATGATATGATTTATAAGTTATATTAGGCTCTTTTCTTAATATAAGAAGGGGTTAGTAATATGGGTAAAGACTTAAAAGGTAAGAAATTACCTGCGGGAATCTATCAAAGAAAGGATGGGTCGTATTTCGCAAGGTTTACAGATAAGTCTGGAAAGAGAAGGGTTGTCTGATAAATTGACATGGAATTGGAGTAAAATTGGAGTAAAGAAAATACCCAATATGCCACAAACCTTTTAAAATAAAGGTTTTTAAGGAGGATATATAAGAATATGAAATTAGGTATCGTGGGGTTACCCAATGTTGGAAAAAGTACATTATTTAATTCATTGACGAAAGCAGGAGCGGAATCCGCCAACTATCCGTTCTGTACCATTGACCCTAATGTAGGCGTTGTAACCGTGCCGGATGAGAGACTGAATGTACTGGGCGAGATGTATCACACCAAGAAGATCATTCCCGCGGCAATCGAGTTTGTGGATATTGCCGGACTTGTAAAAGGTGCATCCAAGGGAGAAGGCCTTGGCAACCAGTTCCTTGCCAATATTCGTGAAGTCGACGCGATCGTCCATGTGGTACGCTGCTTCGAAGACGGCAATATCGTCCACGTAGACGGAAGCATCAACCCGCTGAGGGATATTGAGACCATCAACTTGGAATTAATTTTTTCAGATTTGGAAATACTTGAGCGTAGAATTGCAAAGACTACCAAGGTGGCAAGAAATGACAAGACGGCTGCGAAGGAACTGGCTTTACTTGAAAAGATCAAGGCGCATCTGGAAGAAGGAAGACTTGCAAAGACTTTCGAGGGCGCTGAGGATGAGGAAGAACTGGCCTGGCTAACGGGATATAATCTGCTGACCTATAAGCCGGTGATCTATGCGGCGAATGTAGCAGAGGACGATCTGGCCGACGATGGCGCCGGAAACGTCGGAGTACAGGCTGTAAGAGAGTACGCCGGGAAAGAGCAGAGCGAGGTGTTCGTAGTCTGCGCTCAGATCGAGCAGGAGATTGCCGAACTGGATGATGATGAGAAGAAGATGTTTCTGGAAGATCTGGGATTGGAAGAATCCGGGCTCGAGAAACTGATTAAGGCTAGCTACCGGCTCCTGGGGCTGATCAGTTATCTGACTGCCGGAGAGCCGGAGGTACGGGCATGGACCATTACCAAGGGCACGAAGGCTCCCCAGGCAGCAGGGAAGATTCATACGGATTTTGAACGGGGCTTTATTCGGGCAGAGGTTGTCGCCTATGATGACCTGATTGAATGCGGAAGCCATAATGCAGCAAAGGAAAAGGGATTAATCAGGCTGGAAGGCAAAGACTACGTCGTACAGGACGGAGATATCATGCTGTTCCGCTTCAATGTATAGGAAGGAAGACCGAAGATGCACAGAACTATTGATTTTCCGAATATAGGGATACATCTTAAGTCAGTAGGCGATCACATTACTATATTTGGCTTTGACATCGCGTTTTATGGGATGATTATAGGACTAGGAATACTGACGGGGCTTTTGATTGCCGCGGCAGAGGCAAAAAGAAGCGGGCAGAATCCGGAGGATTATTTTGATCTGGCAATCTATGCGGTGATATTTTCCATCATCGGGGCAAGGCTTTACTATGTGGCTTTCTCCTGGGATATGTACAAGGATGATCTGCTGAGCATCCTGAATATCCGTCAGGGGGGACTTGCAATCTATGGAGGCGTGATCGCAGCGGTAATCACGGTATTTGTATTTGCAAGGGTCAAGAAGATGTCGGCGACGCTGATACTGGATACCGCAGGCCTCGGACTTGTAGCCGGGCAGATGATTGGACGATGGGGCAACTTTTTTAACCGGGAAGCATTTGGCGAATATACGAACAGTTTTCTGGCTATGCGGCTCCCGGTAGATGCAGTCAGAGGCTCAGACATTACTGAACTGATGCGCAAGAACATGGAGACGGTAAAAGGTGTATCCTATATCCAGGTACACCCCACTTTTCTCTATGAGTCGTTATGGTGCCTGATGGTTTTGATTATCATGCTGATATACAGAAAGCATAAGAAGTTTAACGGCGAGGTATTCCTGGTCTATCTGCTTGGATATGGCTTGGGACGATTCCGGATCGAGGGACTCAGGACAGACCAGTTGCTGATCCCGAAGATCGGGCTTCCGGTATCCCAGATACTGGCAGGAGTGCTGGTGGTAGTATCGCTGGCGCTTATTATCTATAAACGAATTGAATTGAAAAAAGTAGAGAAGGAATAAAAGGATATCATAGATATCCCCTGCAAAGAATGCGAAGGCAATGTGCCTTAGGACTCTTTGCAGGGGATATTTTCATATAGGAATATGCTATCGTTTCAATATTGCCAGAATGATAAAGAGGGCGCCTCCTATAAAGGACAGATCCTTTGGGCATCGACTGCTGATCTTACGCCCGAGGAACAGGCCGAGATAGGTGAAGGCCTCTCCCATGGAGAATGTGGCAGCCACCGTCAGAGGAACGGAGATCTTGAGGAATGCGGCCATCGTGCCTGCTATGAGACTGTCAATGGACATGGCAAGGGAAAAGAAGATGGCCTCCTTCCAGGACAGGCAGTGACTCTGGTCGGCGTCTGCCTCCATAGGATCGCTGTAAATATTAATGATGAAACGTAACTGTGAAAACGTAAAATGTATATCTTTTCGGACTTCCTTATGGTGCCTGAGATACTGCCGGATGCTGGAGTCCGTCAGTTTCAGGCACCCAAGGAAGAGGAGGCTGAAAAAACAGATCTCACGGGTGAATGTCTCCGGGATGATCCGGTCAAGGAGATTGCCGAACAGCAGGGATATGCCCAGGCATAGGCTGCATATCCCATTGACCGCAAGGATCTGCTTCCAGGAAAGCCGAACCTGGTTGGCGCCATATGCGGCGCTGGCAACAAAAGTGTCCAGACAAAGGGCAGAAACGAGAAGGAAAATATGAAGAAACATAATAACATGCCTTTTTCCCTATTATATTCAAAAAAAGTCGTTCCGACATAACCCGGGATATATTTTGCGGAAGAAAATCATATATTTGCAGAGAAGATTCTTGTTCATAAGACGGAAAGTGGGCAAAATATGACGGTGGGGTACTATATTCTGATTTTCTTGTTTGGGCTGGTGCTCCTGGTATGGGGGAGCAGCCTGTTTGTAGACAGCGCTGTGTCTGTGGCCGGACGGCTGCATCTTCCTGAGGTGCTGATCGGGGCTACGATTGTAAGCCTGGGAACGACGCTTCCGGAAGTGTTGTTTTCAACCATGGCATCTGTGCGGCACCTTCCGGAAATGGCAATTGGCAATGCACTGGGCTCCATTCTGTGCAATACCGGATTTATTGCAGGAATGATGCTGGTTTTGCGGCCGATTTATCTGAATGGCAAGGCAGTGGCAAACGTCGTATCCGGGACAGTGTTCCTGGGCTTGTCATTTGCGGTGTATGTAGCGGGCGCTGTCATGGAGCAGGGACTATCCAGGGCGACGGGTGGCATGCTTCTGCTCGTCTGTATTCTGTTTCTTGCTTATAATGTACGCAATGCTTATAGCCGGCAGCAGGAGGAGAAGGAGATGCATGCCCAGGAACAGGCCTTTGGAATCAGCGATATTATCCGGCTTGCGCTGGAAGCGGTAGTGATCTATATCGGCGCCAGCATGCTGGTGGAAGTAGGGCCGAAGCTTGCCAGGGCTTTTGGCGTCCCGGAAATGATCATTTCTCTTATATTCGTGGCCTTAGGAACCTCTCTGCCGGAACTGGTCACATCCCTTATGGCTCTTAGAAAGAAGCATGCATCCCTGTCTATGGGAAACATCATAGGAGCGGATATTCTGAATTTTGTGATGGTGGGGGGGCTGTCGGCGGTCATCTGCCCGATCCCGTTTCAAGAGAGTATTTTGAAATTAGAACTGCCGGTTATCTTTTTCATGCTGTTTATACTGTGCATTCCATCCATTACCAGGAAGAAGGCTGGCAGGCTGCAGGGGCTCCTTCTGCTGGGAAGTTATATCCTGTATCTGGCAGTTCTGGCGGCATAAGGTGGTTTTTTCTTGGAAAGAAGTAACCATGATTTGTGCAATATTACTAAAAAGATAAGGTAAAAATATAGCTACGCAACTAAGGTAGTTGGAAAAGGATGAAAGAACTTTCAGAAGGATTCAAGTTGCTTGAAAATAAAAACAATGCTGTTATACTAAAGTCAGAAAAGACAAGGAAGGTGCACAAAAATGAATGAGAGAGTGAGTAATCTACAGGGGAAATTAATTGTATCCTGTCAGGCGCTGCCGCACGAACCCCTACATTCTTCTTTTATCATGGGAAGAATGGCTGTTGCGGCCAAAGAAGGCGGAGCGGCAGGCATCCGTGCCAATACAAAGGAAGATATTAAGGAGATACAGTCACAGGTCGATCTTCCGGTCATAGGCATCGTAAAGCGTGATTACGAAGGGAGCAAAGTATATATCACGCCAACCATGAAGGAGATTGATGAGCTGATGGAAGTAGGGCCGGAGATCATCGCAGTGGACGCGACGTCTGACCTTCGCCCGGGTAATATAACGATCGACCAGTTCTTCGGACAGATCAAAGAGAAATATCCTGACCAACTTCTTATGGCTGACTGCTCTACCATCGAAGAGGCAATTCATGCAGATGAGCTTGGGTTTGACTTTATCGGAACGACAATGGTAGGGTACACAGATCAAAGCAAGGGCGATCGGATAGAGGAAAATGATTTTGAAATATTGCGCAAAATCGTATCCAATGTAAAGAATAAGGTCATTGCAGAAGGCAATATCAATACGCCGCAGAAGGCCAGGCGCGTAATCGAGCTGGGGGCATTCAGCGTTGTTGTAGGCTCCATCATCACAAGGCCGCAGTTGATTACCAAGTCATTTGCCGAGGAATTAGAGAAATAAGAACATTATAACATTACATAAAAATAAAAAATGAAAAGGAGAAGAGAATTATGAGAGACTTAGACAAGTACAAAGGTGTCATTCCTGCATTCTATGCATGCTATGACAAAGAAGGAAACATCAGCCCCAAAGGTGTGCAGGCACTTACCAGATATTTTGTGGAAAAAGGGGTAAAAGGAATCTATGTAAACGGATCTTCCGGAGAGTGCATCTACCAGAGCGTGGAGGACAAGAAGATTGTCCTTGAGAATGTGATGAAGGCGGCAGAAGGAAAACTGACGGTCATCGCTCATGTTGCATGCAATAACACTAAGGATAGCCAGGAACTGGCGCGCCATGCGGAAAGCCTTGGAGTCGACGCGATTGCGGCAATCCCTCCGATCTACTTCCATCTGCCGGAATATGCCATTGCGCAGTACTGGAATGATATTAGTTCTGCCGCACCGAATACAGATTTTGTAATCTATAATATTCCGCAGCTTGCAGGTGTCGCGCTTACCATGGGCCTGTTTGAGGAAATGAGAAAGAACCCAAGAGTGATCGGCGTTAAGAATTCCTCTATGCCGGTGCAGGATATCCAGATGTTCAAGCAGGCGGCTGGAGAAGACTATATTATCTTCAACGGTCCGGACGAGCAGTTTATGAGCGGCCGCGTGATCGGAGCAGAAGGAGCGATCGGAGGTACTTACGGGGCGATGCCAGAGCTGTTCCTTAAACTGGACGAGCATGTGAAGAATGGAGAGATTGAAAAGGCAAGAGAACTTCAGCATGCGATCAATGCGATCATCTATAAGATGTGCTCTGCCCATGGAAATATGTATGGGGTGATTAAGGAAATTCTTAAGAAGAATGAGAATCTGGAACTTGGCGGGGTCAGGAAGCCGCTGCCCTCATTGATAGACAGCGACATGCCGATCGTAGAAGAGGCGGCCAGAATGATCTGCGAAGCGAAAGAAAAATATCTGGCATAATATAAGCCAGCCCGGACACGAATGAGAGAGTTTTAGGAGGAAAAGACATGCAAGGCTTTACAGTAATTGATTTGGTTATTTTGATCGTATATCTGGCGGCAGTCCTGTTCGCCGGCCTTCACTTCGCGAAGAAGGAGATGAAGGGGAAGGAGTATTTCAAGAGTGACGGCACCGTGCCGTGGTGGGTAACGTCCGTATCTATCTTTGCAACCCTGCTTAGTCCGATATCTTTCCTGTCGCTTGCGGGAAACTCCTATGCAGGAACATGGATCATGTGGTTCGCCCAGCTGGGCATGCTGCTGGCAATTCCGCTTACCATCAAGTTCTTCCTGCCAATCTACAGCAAGCTGGATATTGATACGGCGTATCACTATCTGGAATTAAGATTCGGAAGCAAAGGACTTCGCGTACTAGGCGCTGTTATGTTTATCATCTACCAGGTGGGACGTATGTCTATCATCATGTACCTGCCGTGCATGGTATTGGGAAGCCTGACTGGCATCAGCGTGAATCTGCTGATTATCATTATGGGAGTCATCGCAATCATTTATTCCTACACAGGCGGATTAAAGTCCGTACTTTGGACAGATTTCATCCAGGGATCTGTATTGCTGATCGGCGTTACATTTGCGCTGGTATTCCTTCTTTCACATATTGACGGAGGAATTGGAGCCATCTTCACAGCATTTACTGCAGAACACAAATTCCTGGCAGTTGACCAGCCCATCTTTGATATCAATATATTAAAAGACAGCGTTTTCATTATGATTGTGGGCGCAGGATTTAATACGATGGGCTCTTATGTATCCAGCCAGGACATCGTACAGCGTTTTACAACAACGACAGATACAAAGAAACTGAATAAGATGATGCTGACAAACGGAGCGTTATCTATCTTTATTGCTACTGTATTCTACCTGATCGGTACAGGACTGTATGTTTTCTACCAGCAGAACGCACTGCCGCCGGCAGCAGCGCAGGATCAGATCTTTGCATCTTACATCGCGTTTGAACTTCCGGTAGGCATCACGGGACTTTTGCTGGCGGCCATCTACGCAGCATCCCAGTCTACGCTGTCAACAGGCCTTAATTCTGTGGCAGCCAGTTGGACCTTGGATATTCAGGCAAGGCTTAGCAAGAAAGAGTTAAGTTTTGAGAAGCAGACCAAAATTGGACAGTATGTTTCCCTGATTGTCGGAATCTTCTCTATCGTGGTAGCCATGGTTCTGGCAAACGGCGGGGTTAAGTCCGCATACGAATGGTTCAACGGATTTATGGGACTGGTACTTGGAATCCTGATAGGAACATTTATCCTGGGGGCATTTACAAAGGTAGCGAATACTTTTGGGGCAACCCTTGCATTTATTGCTGCATCAGCGGTCATGGTTGGTATCAAGTACTTCGCTCCGGCAGGCTCCGTATCCATCTGGTCCTACTCCCTGATCTCCATCGCGGTATCCTTAGTCGTAGGCATTCCGGCGAGCCTGATCTGGAGAAAGGTAAAGAACGATACATCCGTACCGGCTCCGAATACTACGGTTTTCAAAAAATAAGCCAAGGGAGAATAGAAAATGATATTTGGAAATGTTGGGAATTTAAAAGAATTCCCGTATCTGGAAAGACAGGTACAAGAGTGCTTTGCGTATTTTAAGAGCCACAATATGGCAGACTATGAAAAGGGAAGCCATGAGATTGACGGAGACCGGCTGTTTGTAAACGTTGTGGAATATACAACGACGACGCCGGAGGAGAGATTCTGGGAAGCCCATAAGAATTATCTGGATGTCCATGTGATGATCCGGGGCACAGAGGGCGAGGCAAACCAGAGAGACTCTCTGGATTTGCCTTTTTGCAGTATAGACGAGGTGACAGGATATGGACTTAGTGCTTTTAATTGGACAAAGTAATGCAAAAGGATGCGGGAATCCGGAAGAGAGCGAGGCTGCCTGCAGACATGCATGGGAATACCTGGAGAACTTTACCGGCCAGGCCCTCATTCCTATGGGGAGGACGCTTCAGCTGTCTGAGGGAAGAGGAACCATCGCCCCGGCATTTGCTAACCGTTATTATGACATTATGGGCGAAGACGTATGCGTCATTCATTACGCGGTGGATGGCAGCAGGATTAAGAATTGGGTCCATGACAAGAATCATTTTCTTGACGCAGCCATGGAAAAGTTCCGGCATGCAGAAGCATATGTGGGAATGAGGGCGCCGATCGGGCGGAGATTCGCCATATGGATACAGGGAGAAAGCGATGGAAAGTACGGGACAGACCCCATCTATTATTTAGAACGCCTGAAAGAAATCGGATGGATACTGAAAAAGGAATGCAAGATAGAAGAGACCTTCGTAAGCCGGACAGGAAGATGGCTTCCGGATGAAGAGAACCTGGCCCGGTGCCGCCGCATTGGGGCGGCCCAGGAGCAGGCATGCATGGAATACGACAATCTGATTCTTGTGAGCAAGATGGCATCCGCATTTTATGAAAAAGGACTGCTGCAGGACGAGGTACATTACTGCATGAAGGCGCTGAATATGCTTGGCAGCGAGATTGCAGAAAATATAGGAATATACTATAATGAGAAAAGAAGGCCCGTGCTTGAAGAGACAGATGATATGGAGCGGGCCAGAGAGGTTCTGAATATACTTAAAAAAGCAGAGGTATCGTTATGAAGAAATATGTAAGCATTGACATTGGGGGAACAGAGATCAAGTATGGACTCATCGATGAGGAGGGGCAGATTCTGACCCGGTCTAAGATGAAGACGGAGGCCTACAAAGGAGGGCCATCCATACTGGAAAAAGCGGTAAGAATCGTGGAGGCATACCAGGCGTCTGAAGAAATCAGCGGAATATGTATTTCAACGGCAGGTATGGTAGATACTGAAAAAGGAGAGATCTTCTATGCGGCGCCGCTGATTCCTCAATATGCGGGGACAGAATTTAAGGATACGATGATTCAGAAGTTCAGCCTGCCGTGCGAGGTTGAAAATGATGTGAACTGCGCAGGGCTTGCGGAATATATGTCTGGCGCGTCAAAAGGCACGAAGGCCTCGCTTATGCTGACCGTGGGTACAGGAATCGGCGGATGCATCATCATAGACGGGAAAGTCTACCATGGCTACAGCAGCAGCGCCTGCGAGATTGGGTACATGCTCATGGACGGCAGCGATTTTCAGACGCTTGGCGCAGCAAGCATCCTGTCAAAGAAGGTGGCTGCATGGAAGAATGAGCCCGAAGAACAGTGGGATGGATACCGGATATTCGAGGCGGCAAAAAAGGGCGATGAACAATGCTGCCGTGCGATTGATGAGATGGCGGACGTGCTGGGCAAAGGGATTGCGAATATCTGCTATGTGCTGAACCCGGAAGTGGTGGTACTGGGCGGAGGAATTATGGCTCAGGAGGAGTACCTGGCAAAGAAGATTCGCGGCGCGGTGGACAAGTATCTGGTGGCAAGCATTGCGTCCCGCACGAGAATCGCATTTGCCAGGCATAGGAATGACGCGGGTATGCTCGGAGCATTCTATCATTTCAAAAGTCTTCATGCCAGGTAAAGGGGATAACGAATGGAATACTATGTAAAATCCGTAGTACCGACGAAGTATCTGAATGAGGCGGAAAGAGTCTTCGTATGCGGAAAGGGAAGTTCCGGCCTGACAGCAAGCGAGATGGAGATCCGCTTTATGAGAATCGGCGTGGATATCGATTCGCTTCAGGACAGCGACCTGATCCGGATGCAGGCGGTATTCCAGGATAAGAAAAGCATGGTGTTCGGCATCAGCATCAGCGGTGAGAAAGAAGAAGTGCTGTATCTGCTGCGGGAAGCAAAAAAAAGAGGCGCAAGGACGGTGCTGATTACAGCGAAGAATAAGGATATCTTCGGCGAATTCTGCAGCGAGGTCGTACTATTGCCCTCGCTTAAGCACTTAAACCATGGAAATCTGATCTCGCCCCAGTTTCCGCTCCTGGTGATGCTGGATATTATATATTCCTATTACGTGGAGCAGGATAAGTATGAGAAAGAAGTCCTTCATGACAATACATTGCGGGCACTCGAGGAAGGCAGGACAAAGCGCCGGGATATGTTTGAATAGACAACAGGAGGTAGAAATATGATTATAAAAAATGTAAAAGTATTTACAGAAGACAAGACATTTATAGATGGACAGATCGCCATCCAGGACGGCGTGTTTGCAGCAGGCTGGCAGGAAACGGATGAAGTGATTGACGGGGAAGGATGCTATGCGATTCCAGGACTGATCGACATCCATTTCCACGGATGCAAAGGATATGATTTCTGCGATGGGACAAAAGAGGCCATTGAAGAGATTGCCAGATACGAGGCTTCTATCGGCGTAACCGCCATTGCACCGGCAACCATGACTCTTACGGTGGAGGAACTGGAACGAATCTTGTCTGTCGCCGCATCTTATAAAAAAGAGAACAGAGAAGGCGCGGATCTGGTAGGCATCAACATGGAGGGGCCTTTTATCAGCAAGGTTAAGAAAGGCGCACAGGATGAGAGGCATATAATTCAGTGCAATGAAGAGATCTGCCAGAGATTTTTGGATGCCTCCGAAGGCCTGGTCAAATTTGTTGGAATCGCGCCGGAAGATAATGCCGATGCTGTCAGATTTATAAAACAGATGAAAGACAAGGTGCGCATTTCCCTGGCGCATACCAATGCAGATTATGATACGGCGATGGCAGCCTTTGATGCTGGAGCGAGCCATGCAGTCCATCTGTATAATGCTATGCCAGCGTTTACACATAGGGCGCCGGGAGTCGTAGGCGCCGTGTCAGACAGCGGCCATGTGATGGCGGAACTGATCTGCGATGGCGTGCACATTCATCCATCGGTGGTTCGGGCAACCTTTAAGATGATGGGAGAAGATCGAATGATTCTCATCAGCGACAGCATGCGGGCGACCGGAATGCCAGATGGGCAGTATACGCTGGGCGGCCTGGATGTAAACGTGGTAGGCAACCGGGCAACTTTGGTATCTGATGGAGCCCTGGCAGGCTCGGCTACCAATCTGCTGGACTGCATGAGGACGGCAGTTAAGAAGATGGGATTGCCTCTGGAGACGGCAGTCGCATGTGCCACCATGAATCCGGCCAGAAGCCTGGGAGAGTATGACAAGTATGGCTCTATCGCTCCTGGTAAAAAGGGAAACGTAGTGCTGCTTGATCAGGAACTGAATCTGAAAGCCGTAATTAAGGATGGAAAGAGGATATCATAGCAATTTTGGATACAATCATAGCAGAGAAAATAACCTGCTCCAGAGGTTAAAGTAGATAAGGAGAAGCGTGAAGATGATTGCAAGAGGAGAAGGGGCCTGCCTGGTATGCGGCAAGCCGATCGTATATTATGAAAAGGCGCGGGAAATGGAGTGCATAATGTGCCATAAAAGGTTTGAAAGTCATGCCAGCTGTGAGGATGGGCATTACATATGCGATGCCTGCCATGCCAAGAAGGGAATCCAGGTGATTATGGAAGGATGCGCCAAGAGCACATCCAGAAATCCCATAGCCATTATGCAGGAATTGATGATGAACCCCTATATATACATGCATGGGCCGGAGCATCACGTGATGGTGGGAGCAGCCCTTCTTACGGCATACCGTAACAGCGGGGGAAAGATCGAGCTGGATGCGGCGCTTCAGGAGATGAAGGCCAGGGGAAGCGAGTATCCCGGCGGAGCCTGCGGCCTGTGGGGATGCTGCGGAGCAGCGGTAAGCACGGGGATGTTCATGAGTATTATTACAAAGGCAACGCCGCTTACGGGACGATCATGGAAACTGTCAAATCTTATGACTTCCAGGGCGCTTAAGTCTATTGCGGAACTTGGAGGCCCAAGATGCTGCAAGAGGGATTCCTTTACCTCTGCCATAGCCGCGGTAGAACTGGTAAAAGAGGAATTGGGAGTAGAGATGGAACTTCCGGAAAAGATTACCTGCGATTTTTCAAATGAAAATGAGCAGTGCCTGAAGAAGCACTGCCCGTATCATAGATTATGCCAGTTTGGCCAGTTTAAACTGCTGCAGACCAAAGGGGATGCCGATGATCGTGGCACACAGAATCGCCCCGATGACAGCTGATTCCACAGCCAGCCAGAAGCCGGAGACGATCAGCCAGATTATGTTTAGCAGGAACGAGCCTGCGCCTCCGCCATAGGTTACCTCTTTCCCAAAGGGGAAGAAGCTTAAGGCGGCGAATTTAAAACACTGCATCCCCACTGGAATGCCAACGATGGTGATGCACCACAGCAGGCCCGCAAATGCCCAGCTAAGGCCGCTTAAGCATCCGCCGAAGATAAACCATAAAATATTTCCCAGACATCCCATATAGAACGCCTCCTTTCTTGCATTCTGTGATAAAAGACAGCTGCTCTTGCCGTGGCAGAAGCAACTTATGATTCAGATAATAAAAAAAGACCATTATCATGACTTCCGCCACGATAAAAGTCTTGCACATCTCATTTGATACGGATACCTCTCGGTATCGGGTGACGCTTTCAAATACACATGTAAGTGTTAGGCTACTCCCTTTTATCTGCATAAGAAAAATATACTACGAACGAATCAAAATGTCAATAGGGGTACAGGAAAGATGAGGAAAATATTGTTTTTAGGAGACAGCATTACCTTACCCGGGAGGGCGCGAAGATAGTAGCGGGGAAATGGATGGAATGCTGGAGGAAACGAAGGCATGACAATTAAGATATAATGCGGGAGCGTGCCTGGCATATTCTTGAAAATTGTGTCGGCTGCGTCTTGACAAAGAAGGACAAATAAGTTAGTATTTCAGACAAGCGAGTATATATTGTAAAAGGCTGTGAAAAGAAGAAGTAGTAATCGTTACACCCATACAGAAAGCTGCCGGCAGATGAGAGGCGCATGAAGGAAGGGATTATGAATACATCTTGGAGCCGCGTACCGAAAGCGTTCCCTTACAGAAAGACGCAGGGAAGGATCAGTAGGCTGCGACGCAAGGCATACGTTACATGCATAAGCTGCGGCACGCGTAAGTTAGGGCACATATAATTTGTTGCGCGCAGGCTTAATAAGACTGGTGATGCGAGTTGCCGGTGAACAAAGGTGGTACCACGGAACTATCCGTCCTTATCTAGTAATTGACTATTAGATAGGGACGTTTTTTGTATTTGAACCAACAATAATAAGAAGATTTCAGAGAGAAAAGGAGAGAAGAAACATGGGGATTTATGAAGAATTGCAGGCCAGAGGCTTAATCGCCCAGGTGACGGATGAAGATGAGATCAAAGAACTGGTAAACACAGGAAAGGCGACTTTCTACATTGGGTTCGATCCCACTGCGGACAGCCTGCATGTAGGACATTTTATGGCGCTGTGTCTGATGAAGCGTCTGCAGGAGGCGGGAAATAAGCCGATCGCATTGATCGGAGGAGGTACCGGCTACATTGGAGATCCATCCGGGAGATCGGATATGCGTTCCATGATGACGCCGGAAACCATCCAGCACAACTGCGACTGCTTTAAGAAGCAGATGAGCCGGTTCATCGACTTTTCCGAAGGAAAAGCTCTGATGGTCAATAATGCCGACTGGCTGCTGGACTTAAACTATATTGATCTGTTAAGAGAGATCGGCCCGCATTTCTCTGTTAACCGCATGCTCACGGCAGAGTGCTATAAGCAGAGAATGGAGAAGGGTTTGAGCTTCCTTGAATTCAATTACATGATTATGCAAAGTTACGACTTCTACATGCTGTTCCAGAAATACGGCTGTAACCTGCAGTTTGGCGGCGACGACCAGTGGAGCAACATGCTGGGTGGAACCGAGTTGATCCGCCGCAAGCTCGGAAAGAATGCCTGCGCGATGACGATTACGCTGCTTTTGAATTCCGAAGGGAAGAAGATGGGCAAGACCCAGAGCGGAGCCGTGTGGCTGGATCCGAACAAGACCTCTCCGTTTGAGTTCTACCAGTACTGGAGGAACGTGGCAGATGCGGACGTCCTGAAATGTATCCGTATGCTGACATTCCTTCCATTAGAAGAGATAGACAAGATGGATTCCTGGGAGGGCGCCCAGTTAAATGCGGCAAAGGAAATTCTTGCCTTCGAACTTACGAAACTGGTTCATGGAGAGGAAGAAGCCCAGAAGTCGCAGGAAGCGGCAAGAACCTTGTTTAGCCAAGGGGCGGCAGCAGACATGCCTACAACTGAACTGAACGAAGAAGACCTGACAGATGGCAATATTGACATTCTGTCCATGCTGGTAAAGAGCGGCCTGGTTCCGTCAAAATCCGAAGCGCGCCGTGCCGTACAGCAGGGAGGCGTAGCCGTGGATGGCGAGAAAGTGGAAGACATCCATGCCACGTTTGCAGGAGAAGACATGGCAGGAGAGGGAATTGTCCTAAAGAAGGGGAAGAAGAACTTCCGGAAGATCGTGATGAAGTAAGCATTTGCGATGTTTGGATCGCATAGAGATACCGTCCATGTTCCCTAGGTGACATGGGCGGTATGAGTTTAGAAACATATGGAATAGAAGGGAGGGAGAAAAGAGGGAAAATAGGAATAAAATTCATAGCATGCAATGGAAACGCTATCGATGGAAATATTGAAACAGGTATTAGAATTAAGAAGCGTTTGCAAAATAGAAAAAGCGGATGCATAATGAAGATAAAAGAAAAGACCAGAATAATAGGAGGAGATTGCTATGGCATTTCAGGAGATATCAATTGACAGTCTGGAATTCAACCCGTTTCATAAAATATCAAAGGAATGGATGCTCGTGACTGCCGGAGATGAGAAAAAGAGTAATACAATGACGGCCAGCTGGGGCGGGCTTGGTATTATGTGGGGTAAGAATATTGCTACCGTATATATCCGCCCGCAGCGCTATACAAAGGAATTTGTAGATGCAAATGATCTGTTTACCGTATCATTCTTACCGGATGATCAGAGAAAAGCATTGAATGTATGCGGCTCCATATCAGGAAGAGAAGTAGAGGATAAATGGGAGATGGCTGGCCTTCATCCTTTTTATGTTGATGGGGCCACAGCCGTCCGGGAGGCCGATCTGGTATTGGTGTGCAAGAAGCAATACCACCAGGAAATGAAGCCGGAATTCTTTGATGTACCTGAGAACGATACGAAATGGTATCCGGACAAGGATTATCATGTTATGTATATGGCGGAGATCGTAAAAGTATTGAAAAGGGAAAGATGAGGTAAGTTTTGGGAAAAGGAATCGCAAGGCTGATGCACATGGGTTGAGAGTCCATATGGCATCAGCCTTTGTTTGATTGATTTTTTGGATATTTCATGATAGAGTATTTATAAAAATATGAACAGACATTTTCTTATGTCTATAGCGCTCCTAATGAGCACATCGGAACTCTTACCGCAGTATCTGCGGAAATAGCGGCTCAGGAGATCGCCGTAAAATTGATGGATAAG
>PPYE01311648.1_pt1 | contig 16060 bp, 11 predicted proteins | sample 1559881 | NCBI WGS metagenome assembly PPYE01 (sample SAMN08240022, study PRJNA423297) | Human gut metagenome, whole genome shotgun sequencing project. | reverse complement strand
AGATGTCACCTCTGCTTTCAGCCTCCAGCAAAGCCGAAAAGCATTGTTCCATATTAGTTATGGAAGTATCCAGACGCTGCGCAAAATAAGAATGCGCGCATAATGCTAAAATGGCCACACATAAACCGCTGGCAGTTGCAATTAAGGCTTCACCAATGCCACCCGTAATTGCCATTGGTTGTCCTTCCTGCAGATTAAAAATACTGAAAGAACCAATCATACCAATAATAGTACCTAATAATCCAAGTAAAGGAGACATTGTAACGATAACACCAAGATAATGCAGGCGGTTACGCAATTTAGCTATAACAAGCCCAGCTTGAGATTCCATATAGGCAGAGTGCCTTGTACAGTCGCCAGACAAAACCATAGTCTCACGAATAATACGTGCGCACTCACCAGCAGACGCTGACGCCAATTGTTCAGCACCTACTACATCACCTTTACTGATTAAAGTACAAAATTCCTGCGTAAATAACGAACCAGAATCAGCAGTTTTATAATACAAATACCGCTCTATAGCTATAGTAACAACTATTATTGAACACAATAACAGCGGCCACATTACCAGCCCGCCTTTATGAAAATACTCAACAGCTTCCTTAATTGATTCCATCAAAAATGCCTCCTAAAATTTTATATTATTAATAATACCAAATTTGATCGAGTTTGCCAACGCTAACTTACTGAACGAATTAAAATTTTACATTTTATTAAAAAATAAAAACCTTTCCGCAAAACAGAAAGGTTATACCTACTTCATACTACCTGTTCCTGTCACTCGCTGGATTACAGTAGAAAAATCTAGGCAGTTCTTCTGACTCTGTTTCATTGCTTACCCCGCCTTCCCAGTTTCCCAGTGGCAATCATTGAGGTTTGCTCGACATTACAGCGGCGTGACCGTATTGGCTTCCAACCAATTTTTCTATTAAGTATTCACACCTAGATTTCCGCTTATTAAGTTTTGTTACTGATTGGAATTATATCACGTTAGATTAATATTTGCAATAAAAACTATAGTATATTCAACACTAAATATTTAAAAAACATCACTCTATTCCTCTTTTTTCATTTTCAGCAAATGACAGGCATAACTAAAAAATATGAGAAAATATATCGCCATAATAACCGGCCAATGCCATTCTACAGGCATTTTATTTGCCGCTGCTCTTAATGCACTACTAGCAGGAGTCAACGGTAAAATACTTAAAGACCACTTTATTATTTCAGGAAAACTGTCAGCTTTGAAAAATGTCCCACATAAAAAAGACATCGGCACTAAAACATACGTGCTAAAACTACTCATCTCTTCATGGCTGTCAATAGTCATTGCCGCCACTACTGCCAGTGCTGCAAACACAAAACAGTTAAGGACCAGCACTGGAATAAACCAGCCGCCCAAATATAAATGTACCTCTAATAATTCCGCAATAAGCACTATAATTACAGAAGAAATCAGTCCACGCACTGTACCTGATAAAACCTTACCAAAAACGAATGCAGCTCCTGAAATTGGCGAAATCAAATATGTTTCCAGAGTATGATGATAAATACGTGACATATTAAGAGGAGCAGCAATAGTATTAAAAGAAATATTCATCGAATTAAGCGCGATCATACCTGGAATGAGAAAACTCAAATAACTCCCACCATCAACAGAAACATTTCTCCCCAACCCGATCCCAAATGCAAAAATATACAAAAAAGGCGTAATCATGCGCGAACATAAGAATTTAAAAAATATTTTTTTAAAAACCACCCAATCACGCCAAAAAACGGTATAGACGTCATAGCAAAAATTACTAATCATTTACTCGCCTCCCCGTTAATTCAATAAAAACATCTTCTAAATTTGCTTCGCGCACAGTTGCATTAGAGTCTAATCCTGCCACATAAGATGCAGCCTGCTCACGATTATCAAAAAAATTATTAAACATGCCGTCTGCTTCCATATGTTCAACAACAACCCTGCCAACTTTTTCTTTCAGCTTCTGCGGTGTATCAACAGCTATAATACGACCTCTATTCATAATTGCAACACGCCTGCATAACTGATCTGCTTCTTCTATATAATGAGTAGTTAAAAGCACTGTCATTCCAGCTTCATTCATTTTACGGATCAAATCCCACATCTTACGCCGTACTTGTGGGTCTAATCCAACAGTTGGTTCATCTAAAAATAACATTTTAGGTTTATGCAAAAGTGCCATGCCAATCATCAAGCGCCGCTTCATTCCTCCTGAGTACCTTCTGGATTTGTCATCAGCCCTATCTGTAAGTTCCACAAATTCTAAAATTTCATTGATTCGCTGTTCCATAGCAGCTTTATTCTTCAAATGATGCAGCCTTGCCTGCAAAACTAAGTTTTCCCTTCCTGTAAGATCCTGATCCAAACTCATATGCTGCGGTACAACGCCAATTAGTTCCTTAATTCTCTCGCTGTCTTTTTCAATATCGTATCCGCATATTTTTACAGAACCGGATTTTTTCTTGGAAAGTAAGGTTAATATCCTGACTGTAGTAGTCTTCCCAGCTCCATTAGGTCCTAAAAGGCCAAATATCTCACCACTTTTAATTTCCAAATCTATTCCTGCTACTGCAATACGCTCGCCAAAACGTTTAGTTAAATTTTCTATTTTAATCATCAAATCACCTATTTGTCATCAGTCTGTTTCTGAGCATTATATAGATTATAATACAGACCACCCCCTGACATCAAGGTAGAATGTGTTCCAATTTCTGCAACTTCACCATTATTCAAAACGATTATTTTATCTGCATTTTTTATTGTCGACATTCGATGAGCAATAATAAGAGTTGTTCTATTCTCCGCCAACTTGTCCAACGACTCCTGTATTAATTTTTCTGTATAATTGTCTAAAGAAGAAGTCGCTTCGTCTAGAATTACAATAGGCGGATTTTTCAAAAATACTCTGGCAATAGCAAGACGCTGTTTTTGTCCCCCGGATAGTTTCACGCCACGTTCACCAATTTCAGTAGCATACTTATTGGGGAGCTCCTCAATAAATTTGTCAGCCGCGGCCAGCCTGGCAGCGTTTTCTACTTCACTTTGCTCAGCTTCAGGTTTTGCATATGCAATATTATGCGTCACAGAATCTGAAAATAAAAAAACATCCTGCTGCACTATTCCTATATTACGACGCAGTTCCTGTTGTTTATACTGACGTATATCGATTCCATCAACTAAAATCCTGCCGCTAAGCGGATCATAAAATCTTAATAATAGGCTTGCAATCGTTGTCTTACCCGCACCTGTTTCTCCAACAAATGCTACAGTCTGGCCCGGAGCTATTTTTAAATTAAATCCTTTAATTACCTTTTTCTGATCAGAATAACCAAATACTAAATTATCAAATTCTATTTCTCCACGTATTTTTTTACAAACAACCGTATCTTTCTGATTGATAATTTCAGGTTTCATTTCCATAATTTCATAAAATCTCTGGAATCCAGCCATTCCACGTTGGTACATTTCAGTAAAAACCGTTAGACGTAAAAGCGGTTTCATAAATAAATTGACATATAACAAAAAAGCAACAAAATCACTCAACGACAGCTTATCCTTGGCTATTAACAACCCTCCACAAGCCAAAATAAGTAAGTTGGTAATATTTGTAAAAAAATTTACGCTGCCAGAAAAATAAGCCAAAATTTTATAAGATCTTCGTCTTGTTTCCAAAAAATCCAAACTTTTTTCCATAAATCTCGCCAGTTCATATTCCTCTTGAGCAAACGCTTTTACTAACCGTATTCCACCTAAACTTTCTTCCGCCCTGGCTGTTATTTCACCGCTTTTTACCCTATTCTCTCTAAAAGCTGCTTTCATTTTTTTATTTACATACACAGTATGCAGCGTTTTAGCAATTAATAAAACAGCAATCAAAATCCCCAAGTAAACATTCATCCAAAAAAGGATGCCAATTGTACCAATCATAGTAATACAGCAAACAATGATGTCATTGGGTCCTCTGAATGACAATTCTCCTATTTCAGCTATATCACTGGTCAATCTTGACAACAGCTGCCCCGTCTTGGCATTGTCAAAATACTTAAACGACATTTGCTGTAAATGCTCAAACAAATCGCGGCGCATATCATTCTCTATCTTTGCACTCATCAAATGTCCATAGTAATTAACAAGATAGAGCAAACCGTAATTGCCCAAATATAAAATAAACAGTATACCTGTATCATGTAATAATCTATCAGTGTTTTTTTGTGGTAAGACTTCATTCAATATTTGCCGCACCAACATAGGAAAGACCAAATCCAGTAATGCAGCAACAAGGGAACCAATTACCACACCATAAAGTATGCTCTTGTACGGTTTATAATAATGTAAAAAATTATGAATCATGAAATACCCCTTTGTTTTCAACGCTGCCAGATATGCAGTCTATAGGCCCCAATGATCTTACCTTCAGGAGTTACAGCAGGAGCCTCTATTCCAGCTATTTTTTTTCCATTACTACTTATTGCAACTGCTTGTAATGGTCCTTCAGTATGAAAGAAATTCAATTCTGTCCCATCGTTTAAATCAAGCACTACCGCTCCATGAGCAGCGTAATTATGAGTTCTAACATTGCGTCCAACAGCACACGCCGCCATATTATTAGAAAAATCTATCTGCTCCATTGTCCCCAAGGCTCTATATTTATATTTAAATGTTCCATCATAATTAAATACGAACATACTATTATTACTTGGATGTTCAACCGGAGTCGGTAACTGCCAGTTTTCTCTATTAAATGTATTGATCGTTGTAAAAATAACGCCAGCCTCTGCAGCAAACCCATCTCGACCAGATGCATTAATCCAAACATTATCTATTTGAGCAGGTTTAGATAACTCACGCTGCCATAAAGCTTTTCCAGCAGCATCAAAAAGCATTCCTCGTCCGTCACTGCAGGCTGCAGCCAAAAACTCTCCATCTTCAGAAAAATTAGGGCTACCACGCATAACAGTGTTCTCGAACGGAGCAACAGGCGGTACTTCAATAGAATTAATCAGTTGACCTGTTTTTTTATCTATCAAATACATTGTATCACGGTATTTCATATCAGGTCTGATTTCATAAGCAGAAGTTGATAATACGACTTTATCGTTATTATCATTAACATCACACCAATTGATCCAACTATCAATATTTTCACTCTTTGGGAATTGCCAAAGCTGCTCACCGTTTTTATTAAAAGCAACAGCTTTACCATTATAGCCGCGCCCTCCATCTTTCGCTGTAACAAATCGATAAGCATTTGCGTAAACATTATCATCTTTATCAATACAAATATGTACGATGCTTGGATAAGAACGTTTGTCAGGTTCAACGCCAACAACCTTTTCAGCAGCAAATTTCCACAATATATCACCGCCATCAAGATCAATTGCATATAAGTTACCAGCCGGACTTTGCTCACCTACAAAAGTAATTTTTTCATCATGAGATACACACAGTGATACCAGTTTGCCAATCCCCAAAGAACGTTTCCATATCTGCTTGCCACTATTATCAAATAAAAATAATTCACCTCTATCGGTTCCAACTAACCATGCATTTTTAGAAACAATATATTCAATTAACCCTTTAGTAAAACCCATTCGATCATAATTTTCACTTGGAATATCACCTAAAAAAACACTTACTCCATCGCCCTTGTCTGTAGAAGAAAAAGCTTGCCATGGTGTTCGGTTGCCTGTTATCCAAAACATCAGACACCAGGAAATTATTAAAATGACAATTGCAATAATACTTTTTATTTTGCTCATAAATATAATTTCGTCCAATCATACACTATTCTTAAATTACCAAAATACAGACCTTGTTCAGAAAGTAAATATACGATTTTACTAAAAGTTATACCAATAGTAAAAATAATCAGTAAGCAACAGACAAATTTTTCTTTGGTGTGCCAAAACTCATCTTTCCGCGCTGTAGCCAGAAAGAACCCTCTGCTGACAACAGAAAGTGCCAAAGTCTGAGCTCTTCTAAGACAGCGAGCCAATAATGGTTTGGCAATATAAGGTAAATGCCTGATAATACTTTTGCGGCCAACTCTTGTATCAGAACGTAAACGTAAAGCGATAATAACCTCCCCTGCTTCAGCAGCCAGCACTGGCAAAAATCGTATCGCCGTCACAAGCATAAACGCTATCTGCGGAGATAGTCTCCAGGTGATAAGAGCTTTCAGCAATTGACGTGGATCGGAAGTCCAACAGACAAATAACCCTAAGGACAACATCATAGCTGACCTTAACCCCTGTACAGCTCCGTAAATAACCCCTTCGCGGTAAATATACAAACCGCCTGTTATTTGTCCTAAAACAGGCATAGTTGGTTCAATTATAACAAATAAAGGAGTCCTTGGTGTTTGCGCAAAAAACAGCGCCTGGCTAAACATAGACCCCCATAAACCCAGTAATAATAAAATTGCTAAAACCTGCCACTTATAAATAGATGTACGAGCTGACAAATGCAGTAATAACGTCGCAGTAAAAAGTAAAAACAATGTTCTGGGGTTATCAACAACTATAGCCAATACCGCAACTAAAAACAAAATAAGCAATTTAGTTCTTCCATCCAATTTCCGTGCCCATACTGCAGCATCACAACCTTCCCATAACTGCCGTACTGACATAACGTCCAACCCCCTCTACTGTAATACATTTGGGTAATAACAACGCCTCGGAAACTTCTAATAATGGCGGAACAGTTAAACCGCCGGCTGACAGTATCCATCTATCAGATAGAATAACTTCCGGCGCTCCATTTGCAATAAATTTACCGTTTGCCATAATAATCACTCTATCTGCAATTTCTGATGCCAACTCTATATCATGCGTACAAAAAAGAACGCAGCCGCCCATTTGAGAAAAATATGCTATTAGTTTTTTTATTTCTTCAAGACTTTGTTGATCTTGACCCGTTGTTGGTTCATCCAAAAGCAGTAGTTTGGGATTTCTTGCCAGCAAGGCTCCCAAAACTACCCTTAAACGCTGCCCTTTACTTAATGCGAGCGGAAAATCATTCGTATTATTTTCCAGTTTTAGTTTTTCAAGAAGCTCCCATACAACCTCTTTCCTAACTTTTTTATTTTTCCATGTTAATTCTTCCCAAACACTGTCAGCCAACAACATTAAGTCAGGTTCCTGACGTAAATAGCCTATTTCATATGCTCGTTCTCCAACCGTTCCACCCAACAAATCCAGTTCGCCTGACGACAGTTCTGCTAATCCACCCAACAAATTGATCAATGTGCTTTTTCCTGCACCGTTAAACCCCATCAGCGCTACAGTTTCACCTTTATAAAGCTCAAAATCTATACCTTGCAACGTATCGCTTGTAGAACCAGGATAACGATACCTTATGGCCTTGCCAGTTACGATTGCTTCACTACAAGCTTTTTTTGATCTTACGGTCAGTGCTGTTTTTTCTATTTTACATTCGCTTTTGATCAAATCAACAACTTTACTCGTTTCGTCTATCAGTTTAGACAAATGCAGAAACCGGCACAATTTAACTTTTTGCGGCTCTCTCAAACCATATTTCTCTGCAGAACCAATTTTTTGCCAGGCTAGTTCTATTGGACCATCATAAATAACTTCACCTTCAAACATCACTGCCAGACGCGGAAAATATTTTGCAAGTTCATTGACACGATGTTCAACTACAATGATAGTTATACCGTCTATACGATTTAAAGATACTAATAATTGCAAAAAATCCTCAACACCCTGTGGATTCATCTGACTTACCGGTTCGTCTAAAACCAAAAGCTTAGGTTTCGTGATGAGTACTGAAGCCAGAGCCAATCGCTGCCTTTGTCCTCCTGATAAAGTATGAATACTATTTTGTTCAAAACCGGCAAGTCCAACTCGCTCTAATACTTTTTGTACTTCAACTGAAATTATATTCTCATCAAGCCCCTGATTTTCAAGCGCAAAACCTACTTCGTCAGAAACAGTCATCGCAAAAAGCTGATCATCCGGCGATTGATAAACAGTACCAACCAATATTCCAATATCTTCAGGCGTCATCTCCGCTGTATCTTTATTATTCAGATAAATTTTCCCATCAAGTTCACCGGCGCCGGCAGTATTTAAAAGACCGCTGACAGCTTTAATGAGCGTAGACTTGCCGCAACCGCTGCAACCGGCCAAAAGCAGCATTTCGCCTTCTGTTACATGCAGAGACAAATGTTTTAATGTAGGAATTTTGCGTGTTTTATATCGGTATGAAACGTCACTTATTCTCAGCATATCATTCTCCCATAACCTGCTGCAATTTTATTCCAACCTTATAGCCAAGCCACGAACCAATACTGCTGTAGAGTAAACCGTTGATAAGCATATAAAGACCGATATACCAATCAGCATAATATAATCTGTAAAAAAACATCATTTGTTCTAAATTAATCATCGTTATAAATGCATCCGCAGTACCAATCAATATAGCAACTATAAAAACATATCCCGAGGTCAATTCTTGTTTTCTATAAAATCCACTGATATACAAAATGCTTTCCAACACAACTATATATACCATATAACTTAGTATACCAAGAGGAGTAAAGCGGCCAAACATAAGTCCTGCTAACATCCACTTCAATAAAAACATGAGTGCCACTATACCCGGCTTTCTGTAAATAACCAGTAAAGACATAACTAAAAGGTATAACAAAACCCCGTTCAATACTCCTGTAAGCAATCCGGAAAAAGGCCCTAAAAACACATGCAGCAAATCACCAAATAAAGTCGTCGGCACAACAATGCTGCCAAAAGCCACAGCCGCAAACAACGCAATAGTAATAGCGCCTTTAGCGCCAATATCAAAAATACATTTTTTTAATTGACCAATTGTTAAACAGACTAAAATAAAACAACCAAATGAAAAAGCTACAGCAAATAAACCCATACTACGTTTTTTAGCAATAGTTATGGGTACCTCCTGTATTTTTTCCTGCCCATTACCGAATACAGTCACACGTAAATTATATTCACCTTCCACAACTCTGAAATAATCTACATATAAGGGTATAATAAAAGCCTGACTTTTCTTGCCGTCTAATGATATCATCGCCGTAGACGCATCTTCTATTCCTGATTTCCCAGACCACCCATGCTCAGTTTCATTATCACTCTGACTGGCAGTACATAATCCAACAGCTGTTTCTCCAGTAGACTTATCTATCAACTCAGCTCTAAATTTCAAGATTCTTGTATCCTGCTGCGGATTACGCATCTCTAACAGCAGATGTGCTGCCGGATGATTAAAAACAGCCGCCCAATTAGTAGCACCATCCCCAGTCATTCTATTACGAAAAGATTCTAAGGCAGTGTCTTTAATATAAATAGTTCTCTCTTGGATACGATCATCTTTATTTCCCAAATTATCTACAGGCAAAGTAACAGATTGGATATACCAGTTAAATTTGGAACTGTCCAACTGTTTTTCTTGTAGGTTTATAGCATCTGCGTTTTTTTCTCCAAATTCATGAGTAAAGGTAATATTATTATTCTTTTGCCAACTCTTGCCGCTAACTTTAACAACAATGTCATGTTTTCCTTCGGTAAGTTTTTCATTAGCCCTTAAATAAAGTAAATCAAAATTCTGTCCATAATTAGCTGGTAAAGTCCAACTTCTTTTAATAATCAGCCCTTTACCTGTTTTCACTCCCTGCCAGTCATCGTCTTCATTAAAAGTCAAACCTTCCGGCAATAGAATTTCTACATTGACATCCTGAGGTTCAGGTGCATCATAGCTTTCAATATTTATATAGAATGGATTAGTTGCACTCCCCACAGTTTTATAAATATTTTTATGTTCCAAACTATAAGGATAAACGGTTTCTAAATTTATACCTTCTGCAAACGCAGTCTGCGAAAGCATAAAAACAGCTATCACAATCCAACAAAAATTCCTTTTTATCATACATATCCCTTGCAGCAAATAAGTTCCAGCAATTCTCTATCGCGCTGGTATCTGCTGCTGTCCTCTTTTGTACTTATTTCAATTATCTCATTTGTGTTGTGGCTACGAATAACTCTGACTGGAGCATGATAAGCTTTACTCAAAACAGTCTCCGTAAATACATCGTCAGGCTTTCCGTCAGCAATAACAGTACCGTCTCCCAATAAAATTATTCTACTGCAGTATTTAGCAGCCAAATTCAATTCATGAACTACCATTAAGATAGTTTTTCCCATTTCAGTTAATGATTTACTAAAGCGAAAAATCTCTTCCTGATAGACCATATCTAATCCTGTTGTAGGTTCATCTAAAAATAAAATCGGCGTTTGCTGCGCCAAAACCTTAGCCAGCAAAATCCGCTGTTTTTGCCCGCCGGAGACTTCATTTACTGGCCTCTCTGCTAATTCTCTAGTACCGGTATATTCCATACATTTTAGCGCTAATTCTTCATCGGCGATACTTTCGCCTTTCCACCACTTCATATAAGGATAACGTCCTGCAAGCACTATATCTTTACCAGTATAGCCAAACCCAACTTCTACACTTTGCTGCAAGTAAGCAACCTCACGAGCCAGTTCTTTTTCAGCAAAGCTTTCCAGATTACGACCAAAATACAAAATATCACCGCTTTGCTTTGACAGCAAACCGCGTATAGTTTTAAGAAGTGTACTTTTGCCAGCTCCATTACACCCTATAATACCAACTATCTCACCTATGTTTATCTTTGTGTTCACATTTTGCAAAACTTTTTTATTACCGTAGCCAATAGATAAATTTTTCAGTTCGATAATTGTGTCTGACATAGTGTCCTCCTGTTAGCTTATATCGCTATTTTCATTCAACTTATATATAAAAATCAACGTGTATCGTGTTTTCAATTTTATTATAAATAAATTACTAAAAATTATATCAGGCGGTATTTAAATACCGCCTATATTATTCTGATTTAAAATTTATATGTATATACCACTCTTATATTACGTGGTAATGAATAATATTCTGTTGATGTGGAACTAGTCCAGTTTCCAATAATATCTTTTCTATTAAATAAATTTTCACAAATCACTTCAATTTTACTATTCTTATCAACATTATATCCAGTATACAGATTGACAGGAATCATATCCGTCCAATTACCTGCACGATCAGCTGTAATACTACCTATTAATGAAGCAGCAAATCCACGATTATTATATTTCAAACTTCCTGTATATTGTTGACGAGCATACTTTCTATTCCAAACCCCTTCATCTTTTGCTTTAGGATTTGAAAAATCTGCACCTACTGAATATGCAAGATGTTCTCCTATTGCCTTTTCATAGTTTATTTCTAATCCAATATTCTCAAATGGACTGTTAATAGGCTTATTTTTGTCTCCATCTACAGTTTTATAACTCCAAGCATCCATATCAATATAATATAGTGCCGTTTTGAACATACTACTATTGCTAGCTTTCTTATAACCCAGTTCATATGTCCATCCTTCCTCTGGCTTCAAATTAGGATTAGGAACAAAACTTTCAGAACCACTGCCATATAACGCTGTAAAATTTGGCATTTTAAAAGCTTTAGCCGCATTTACGTATACACTGCTGTTTTCATCTAACTTCTTAATTAATGCAAATTCTGGTGTAAAAGCATCATAGTCATCATTCGCTTTCATTATTTGTTCTCTAGCACCAATCGTAACTGTAAAATCGTTACCTAAATCTTTTGTTCCTTGTACAAACAAAGCATAGGTTTGAGAGTTTTTGTCCACCTTTTGATTGACTAATTTGCCAGCACTCCAAGGATTATCTAACGAATAGTTTTGTCTTTCAATGGTTGTACCAACTATAATATCTGCAAATTTTGTTTTAAATTCTTTTTGCAAATCCAACCCATAAGTATCAAAAATAATATGTTCTATTTTATTTGGTGTGTACTTAGAATTATTTACTTTAAATGTATTATTCTTTCTATCACTTCTATTATAATAAAAACTGCCTTTTACAGAATCATCTTGATACTGTAACCGTGCAAAATCTTCATTGTATTTATATCGTGCATCTTCTTTCAGTATATTCCAAGTTTTTGTATCATATTGATTGAAATTATAATCATTTAAAGTATGCTGATGAGTAAGAGTCCATTTATCATCAAACTTATATTTCCATAAAATAGAGTTTTTCTTACCATCATTCATAGCCCTGCCATTACTTGCTAATTTTTTTAACTCTTTTCCTTGTTCAAGGTTGGCCACAAACCCAAATTTTCCAAGTCCAATTGAAACGCTTTCTTTTGTTTTTCCATATTCACCTTTACTAAAAGAGATGCTATTGGCCATTACCTCTTTTGTAATAATATTAATTACACCAGCGGATGCCTCACTACCATAAAGAACAGATGAAGCGCCTTTTACAATTTCAATCTTTTCTATTGCATCTATAGGTAATGTATTTAAATAATAAACATTATTCATATTTATCGGAGAGCCATCGATCATCACCAAAGTTCCCTTGTCATTACCACGAATTAAAACTTTACCTGCCATACCGCCCCAAGCCTGGCCATTAGCACCAAACCCATATGCTGTTACACCATTAGTCAGTCTTAATGCATCAAACAAATTTGTTGCACCAGATTCGAGTAATTGTTCTTGCGATAAAACATTTACAGACGCGGGAGTATTAATATCATCTTTTTCCGTCCTTTGTGCTGTTACAATCATTGGATCAAGTATAAACTTTTGATTAGGTTCTTCAGCATGTACTACAGTGCCCCCCCAGATGACATTCCCCGTTATCAATGCTAACAGAAGAGTATTTAGCCTAAAATTTCTTTTCATCACATTTTCAGCTCCTTAAAAATTTTATATTAAATCCAAGTGATTTAATGCTGCATAAACTACAATAATAAATGCTTTTATAATAATTAGACGGTATATTTTACCGCCTAATTATTATAAGTTTCAGAAAGTACGAGTATAAGTAATTCTCCAATTATAAGGTAAATCAAGATTACCATATCTGTTTGAATAATTATCTCTATCCAACAAATTATTCAAAGTTAAAGTAATATTATCATTTTTTGTTAAATCATATGATGTATTCCAAGTAAGCCTATTCCTTGAAGGTATATCATGCCCACTATAATATTCTCTATCACCTAAATATTTATAAGTCAAACCACTAGTCAATTTATTAATAGAATAGAATACAGAAGCTGATATATCTATTCTGCCATCATCCTGTACCCATTGGGAATTTTTGCTCGATGGGTCTTTTACTTCCGGATTGCCATATCCAACTCCTAACGTATAACGCCATTTATTACTGACCCGATGGGTAAATTCTGCCTCAACGCCGGTATTCCTGAAATCGCCTTTATTAATTGCATATTGTTCACCAGTACCTGGATCTTTATCACTCCAGCCAATTTTATTTTCAAAATCCATATGGTAAACAGCAAATTTAATGCTCTTATCATTAAAAATCTTTTTAATACCAGTTTCATAAGTCCAGCCTTCTTCAGGTTTCAATGTACCGGCTGCAGCCTTCTTACCATAATAAGAATCTACTGTTGGCATTTGAAATGCCTTGCCGATATTAGTATACCAAGAAGTTGTATCGTTTATCTTATACAATGTCTGAAACTGAGGATTCAAAATCCTTTCACTTTTGACAGGATCATCAATAATTTCGCCGCGTAATCCTACTGTTGCACTGAATTTATCACTGAATACATTATTATAAGACAAATAAACGGCATTACTTGTTCTATGGGCTTTATTGGATTTGGCAACCAGGTTTTCATAATTTTCACGTCGCAAACTATAGCCGCTTATCAAGGTGTTTTTACCTAGATTCCATGTTTTCTGGATATCTCCAATATAACTTGATAAATCAGCTGAAGAACTTACTGGACCAGGAGTAGCTGCAGCAAAATCATAACCTTCAGTTCGACGATAATTATAGCCAACCATTGCTTTTATACCATTATCTTTACCATCATAGGTTAAACCTGTAGTGATTCTTTTATCATCATATCTATAATCATATCTAGTATATTTTTTTTCAACTTTCTTAGCATCATTATTACTTCCGCGGGTAATATTCCCATCCTGATAAATAAAATTAAAGCCTATTTCATCAGTTAATTTTGCAGCTATGGCAGCTCTGTTCTTCTGTCCCTTTCCAACCCACCAATCAGTAGATGAACCTTCTGGATAAGCGTTACTGTGTTTTAAACTATTTGAATATTCCTTAGATGCACTGACTATAAATTTATCGTCTGAATATGTCACGCCATAATCTTTATAATAATTACCAACTGTTCCCTTTACTTTTACCTGTGTTTTCCCGCTAGGACATTTTGTTATAATATTTACTACACCACCCATAGCTTCACTACCATATAATGTGCCTGCAGCACCCTTGATAACTTCAATTTGTTGTACCATATCAATAGGAATACCATCTAAGGAATTATAATTTTTTAAGTTCATAGGAATTCCATTGACCATAACCAAAGTACCACGATCATATCCACGTATTACTGTGCGACCAGAACTAAACCCAAAATCCTGCCCTGCATCACCATATCCAGTACTTGTTAAACCAACTTGATGCTCGATGGCATCAAAAACATTTTTATATCCTGCTTCTTTGATATTTTGTTCTGTTATAATATTTGTAGTTGCCGGAGTATCTAAATCTCTTGTTTCAGTTCTTTGCGCTGTTACTACCATAGGATCTAACGTAAATGCTTGACTTGGTTCTTCAGCATGTACTACAGTGCCCCCCCAGATGACATTACCAGTTATAAGTGCTACCATTAGAACACTTTTCCTCATACTCTTTTTCAACATACTCAACTTCCCTTCACAACTTTTTTATATTATTGAAATAAAGACGTTTCCTGTACCCTTTCTTTATGGCCGCACAGTACTTGGCCTTTAATTGCAATAAACAAATAAAAAATACCTCTCACCTAAGGCAAAAGGTATTAAACGACTTAATTATAAAAACAAAAGAAGCCGACACATTACCTAACTGTCTCACGCAGTAGTAAAGTAATCATCAGGCAGTTCTTCTGACTTAAGTTCATAGCTTATCCAAGCCTTCCCAGATATTTCCAGTGGCATTAGTTTGGATTCGCTCACTTTTACAGCGACGGGATCGTGTAGGAATTACACCCAACTTATCTATTAAGACATACGTCACCTGACAATAAGTATTTAGTTATGATACTAGATTATATATGAGATTAAGTATTATTTCAAGTTGATGTACCAATTATTTTTCTTATTAATTTCATATTTAGTTTTTTGATATTTCATATCATTAATAGGATTTATATTTTAATTTTCGGATGTATTATTCACTGCTTGCAAACAAATTTCCAGCATCGCCTCTGCAAACGTTTTCTCTGGCACAGGGATAAGTTCTCCGTTATTTATTTTAGTTTCAAGCTTCGTTCCTTTGCTGCCATAAACGTCCATTTGTTTTACACCATAGGTTTTATCTGCCACATTAAATTGCATCAGCATTTCACAATACTGAACTTTTTCTTTTTTCGCCAGTTTTTCTGCATAGGTTTTATTCATTCTTTTTAGTAATTCTTTGTCTGTAAAAACAGTTTTCACAATAACATTAACTAAATCTTTGTTTACAACCCCGTTTTTTTCTTCTGGGAAATACAGTGAATCCATGTCATATGCATAAACGCCCATGGTGTTTTCTAAAACAATTGACCAACGTGCTGCTTCTATTTCCTCGGCCGTAGGCTTGGGCATCATGCTAATTTCCCAATTGATAGGTAGTGCTTCATCATTCTTTCCTGCAGCACTGGCTGAAACCGCCAATAAGCACATCATGCAAATTGTCAGCAGCATTATTGACTTTTTCATCATATTACCTCTTACCTCCTGTTTAAACATCTAAATTACGTACTATTCTTAAAATCTGTTCCTGAGATAAACTGCGAAGGCTATAATAAGTTGCTCCCATTGTTTTGGCAACAGCTTTGGCCACACCCAGTTTAATAAAATCTGTTTCAGTATCGATAACAACGGAGGTAATTTTAGCCTTC
>PPYE01208067.1_pt1 | contig 16072 bp, 9 predicted proteins | sample 1559881 | NCBI WGS metagenome assembly PPYE01 (sample SAMN08240022, study PRJNA423297) | Human gut metagenome, whole genome shotgun sequencing project. | reverse complement strand
CCCTCGGCCAGCGTGATTGCCGTGCCGCTCGGGGCGTCCTTCTTCTGGGTGTGGTGCACCTCCTCGATGCGCACGTCGTAGCCGCCCACGCGGTCGATCATCGCGGCCAGCTGCCGGTTGAGGCGGAACATCAGGTTCACGCCCAGACAGTAGTTCGAGGCGTAGAACAACGCCCCGCCCCGCTCGCGGCACAACTCCTGCAACTCCCCGAGGCGGTCGGTCCAGCCCGTCGTGCCGCTCACCGCCGCCACTCCGCATTCGATGCAGGTGCGGATGTTCCGGTAGGCCGTTTCGGGCGTCGTGAACTCCAGCGCGACGTCGATGCCCGCCAGATGTGCGGCGTCGAGTTCGTGCGCGTTGTCCGTGTCGATAATCAGAGCCGCTTCGTGCCCTCTTTCCGTGAGAATCCGTTCGATTTCGCGGCCCATCTTGCCGTATCCTATGATCGCTGCTTTCATTTGTTTTGTCGAAATATTCGTACAAAGATACGAATTATTTATGAATCTAAACGCAGGAGAGCGTACAATAGTATTCCGGAATTTCGTATATTTGCCGGACAAATCATTTCCGGTATGCGCTATTTTCTCGAACTCCGGTACAACGGGGCCGCCTACTGCGGCTGGCAGCGGCAGCCCGACCAGCCGTCGGTGCAGCAGACGCTCGCTGCTGCCGGGCGACATTGCCGTGGGCAGCATGACGCCCGTGGCGGAGGATGCACACGCCCGCTTCCACGCCCGCGAACGGGAGTACCGCTACTTCATCGAGCCGCGCAAGAATCCCTTTACGCGGCACGAGACGTGGCAGTATTACGTGCCGCTCGACGTCGGGCGGATGAACGAGGCGGCGGCGATGCTGACCGCGTACGACGACTTCACCTCTTTCGCCAAGCTCAATTCGAACAACAAGACCAACATCTGCCGTGTGAAGGAGGCCGTCTGGACGATCGACTCCCGCGGCACGATGTGTTTCACGATCCGTGCGGACCGGTTTTTGCGGAATATGGTGCGGTCGCTGGTAGGCACGCTGGTCGACGTGGGGCGCGGACGTTACACGCCCGACGGGTTCCGCTCGATCGTCGAGAGCCGCGACCTGTCGCGGTCGAGCGCCGGCGCGCCGGCCCAGGGGTTGTTTCTCTCGGACGTGGTTTACCCGGCGGACATATTCGAACATCAATGTTTCTCTAAATTCAAAATGTTATGATTGGAACGATTGTTTGGCTGATCGGCCTCGTGTGCGCAATCTGGTGCGTGCTGGACATTTTCAATCTACGGCCGCGACCATTTGCAGGAGTGGTTCAAATAACCGTCCTGTGCAGGCGAAAACATGCGGCGGACCCACAGAGGAACGGGATTAAAAAGCTGTAATGATTCGATTTATCGGGTCGTTACAACTTTCATATAGGAGAATAGGTAACGAGAAGGTAACGGTTTATTTTCAGCTTTTTGCGCTCAAATACCGCATTTCAAATAACTAATTGCAAGATACGAAAAAAATACGGATTTGACAAATTTGCTAAAAAGGGCGGCATTCTAACCCATGGAGCCCATTGTCATGGCAACGTACAATTGTCGGGTTCTTTCGTCCGAGGACAAATTGAAGTTATTCAGCATCAAAAAACATGATCGAACATGGCACTGTAAAGTCCGTCGACTCTCTCCCATCGGCTACTCCTGCAAATAGACACACCAGCGGTATCATAATCTACCCCGCCCTGAGCAGAAAAAGGAGCATTGCAAAATAGTGGGAAAATTTATTCATTATAAAAAGAGTGCGAAAAAATGTGCCATATGACGCTCTCAAACATACCTATTTGTTGGTAAAAATAGTCCATTCGGGCAGTTATTAAAAAAAATTCATTATATTGGCATCGCGAAAATCGCAAAATTCTTGCCCCTCCGGAGTCTGCATACAATCCGTTCTATTGCTAAGATTTTGCATCCGGAAGATTTAAGAATCATTTATTAACCCAAAACATTCTGCTTATGAAGGTTTTTTTCGCCAAATTAAGTGTGTTAACGAGTATGCTGCTGCTTTACGGTGCCACCTCCGTGTGGGCGCAGGGCAAAGGTAAGATCTCGTTCAGCGGCACGGTCCAAGCCTCGGAAACTGAGGGGGGGGGAAATTCTAAGATCACTCCGCTGGCCTACGCCGTTGTCTCCCTGCCCGAAATCGGCGTAGCAACGACCACCGACGTCAAAGGCCGGTTCGAAATCCAACTCTCCAATCCGGGGAAATACAAGGTCGAGATCAGCTCCCTGGGTTACGAGCCGCTGTCTCAGACCATCCAGCTTCCCGCACGGGACTCGCTCAAATTCACCCTAAAGGCCACCTCGTTCTATCTGGAAAACATCGTGGTGTCGGCCGAGTCGAAAAAGACCGGTGCGGCAACCGCTTCGAAGATTTCCAAATCGGCCATGGAGCACATTCAGGCCACATCGCTGGCCGACATCATGTCGCTCCTTCCGGGCGCCAGCACACGCACGGCCGAAGAGATCGCCCTCAAGAAAGTCAGCACATTCTCCGTCCGCAACGGCCAGAGCTTCGGCACGGCCATCATCATGGACGGCGCTCCCCTTTCGAACAACGCCAACATGCAGACCCTGTCGCTGGCGTTGGGAGCCGGCGCAGGGCCCAGCATATCGACCCCCAACTCGGGCGTCGACATGCGAACCATCACCACCAACAACATCGAATCGGTAGAGGTGATCCGGGGTATTGCCTCGGCCCAGTACGGCGACATCGCTTCGGGCGCCGTCATTGTCAACAGCAAGGCGGGACGCACGCCGCTGTCGATCCAGCTGGATGTCAATCCCAATGTCTACATGGCTTCCGTATCGCACGGCGTGGGCCTCGGCCGTAAAGCCGGCGTGCTCAACTACGGCGTAGACTACACCTTCGCCCAATACGATCCGACCGAAGGATACGACACCTACAACCGTGTGACGGGACGCGTAAGCTACTCGAACACCGTCGGCAAATGGTCCACCAACACCTCGTTCAACCTGTTCTACACCAAGGACAAGGCCGAACCGAATCCCGACGACGCGAGGGATCTGGACCTGATGACCCAGCGCGACCTGGGCCTGCGCTTCAACACCAACGGGTCGTTCAATTTCAACAAGAACTGGCTCAAAAACCTCAAATACACCGTCTCGGCGAACTATACGAACAAAAAAACGTACCGGGAGGAGTTCGCCACCAACTCCGACTGGACCTACTCCACCTCGAAAACCGACGGAGCCATTCTTTCGAGCATGCCCGGACAGGATATTTACCTGGCCGACGGTACGAAAATCACGAACATCCCCGATGCCGACAAGAACGGCAAAGCCTGGCGCCTGCCGTCGGACTATACGGCCATATACAACCTGTACGGCAAGGAGCTCAACACCTTCGCGCAGCTGTCGGCCAATTTCGCCGGCGACCTGGGACGCACTCACCACCGGCTGATCATCGGCGGCGAGTACCGCGCCACGGGCAACCTGGGCGAAGGCAAGGTCTTCGATCCGGAGACTCCGCCGCGCCGGAAGGTGAGCAGCAATTTCACCACCCAGCGCGAACGCGCCTTCAAAGACGTGCCGTTCATGCACCAGTTCAGCCTCTTCGCCGAGGAGTATTTCTCGATGGACATCCTGCGCCGCAAGCTGGAAATCGTCGCCGGCGTCCGCTATGACCATATTTACAACATGGACGGAGGCGTCGCACCCCGTATCAACGCCTCCTACGACCTGATTCCCGAGAAACTGAGCGTCCGCGGCGGCTACGGCATCACGTACAAAGCCCCCTCGCTGGGTTATCTCTATCCCGACAACGCTTATTTCGACATCCTGAACTTCGACAACACCACGGCGAGCGGCTTCAGCGACGCCCAGAAATTCCAGATCGCCACGACGCACGTCTATTCGGCGGAGAATCCGGATCTCGAACTGGCGAAAACCACCAAATGGGAGGTCGGCGTCGATTTCAAGATCGGGCAGGTGCGCGGTTCAGTCACCTATTACGAGGACAAGACCCGCAACGGCTACATGACCAGCGCAACGTTCGACACCTTCAAATGCGTGGACTACAATCAGTATTCGGCGGCCAAACCGGCCAATGAGACCGATATGCCCGAGTTGTCGCTCAAGTCGTCAGACAAAATCCTGCTCCAGTATTCGATCCCGACCAACTACTTTGCCTATAACAGCCGGGGCGTCGAGTTCGACATCGATTTCGGACGTATCAACTCCATCCGCACCTCGTTCGGACTGAACGGAAGCTGGACGCAGTACAAATCGTGGAAGAACTACTACACGTTCACGAACCATACGACAGGCAGCAGCGTAGCCGGTTCCTATCCCCACATGGGCGTCTTCGAACCGGGCAACAAGGCGGAGCATTCGTCGTCAACGACGACCAACCTGCGTATCACGCACAACATTCCGCGAATCGGTTTCGTCGTCACGCTGACAGCCAGCGTCAAATGGAAGGAGCGTGAGTACACCACCTACGGCAACGACTCGATCCCTGTGAAATACATCTCGCGCCTGGACGGTCAGGTGTATGATTTCGACGCTTCGCGCATCGGGGAAGAGGAGTTCCAGGCCCTCGACATGCGCGGGCGCCTCGACGCACGCCGGCTGATTCCCGAAGGTTCGATGCCCCCGATACTCTGTATCAACATCAATCTGACCAAGGAAATCCGCAATTTCATGCGCATTTCGTTCTTCGCCAACAATATGTTCCGCAGCACGCCGATCTGGGAGAGCAAAGTCTATCCGGGCAAGTACACCCGGCGCAACGCAAAGACCTTCTTTTTCGGAGCTGCGCTGTCTGTCAAGATTCGATAACCCTACAACGCAAGTACAACCATGAAAAAGACATATATAGCCATACTGACGGCCGCTGCAGGGCTCTGTTCGTGCATCGAGATGATGGACTCCGCCAGCCAGGCCGATGTTGTGAATCCGTTGAACGTCTCCTTCAAGGTCAAGGCCGTGACCGGCTTTGTGGATGCCGACGGCAACGGTACCATCAACACGGATTTCCCGGTGGATGGGCTCACCGTCCGTTTCACCAATTTCGAGGAGGACGCCGTCATCGAAACGCTGACCGACGAGAACGGCATCGCACAAACCGAGGTCGCACCGGGCAACTACACGATCTCGGTATTCGGCGAATCTGAATCCGAAGGCAATACCTATTACCTGAACGGATCGGTGCAGAACAAAGCCATCACCAAAGACATCACGCCGGAACAGGCCGAGGCGTCGAACGACTTCTCGATCGCCATCCGTCCCGCCATGGTGGGCCCGCTCTGCTTCAGCCAGATCTTCTACTGCGGAAGCACCAATCCCGAGACGCAGGCGACCTATTTCCGCGACCAGTTCTACGAAATCTACAACAACGGCGACGAGACCTATTACCTCGACCACCTCTGTTTCGCGCGTCTCGTGCCCGAATTCGCAACGGCGACGCTCCCAGAATGGCCCGCCGAGGACGGACTGAACAACTACGTCTATGCCGTGACGGTCTGGCAGCTGCCGGGTAACGGAACCGACTACCCGCTCAAGCCGGGCGAATCGTTCATCATCACCCAGGAGGCCGCGAACCATGCCGACCACAGCAAATACGGCGGACTGATCGACACTTCGCTGTCCGAATTCGAAACGTGGGCCGGCAATCCGCAGCGTGTCAACCCGGACGTTCCTGATCTCGAGTACGTTTTCTGGTCGGGATACATCGTGACCATGCAGTGGCTGAACACCGTCAGCGGTCCGGGACTCTGCATCTACCAGCCCGGCAAGCACCTCGAATTCCCGACCATCAATACGGGCGTGGTGGGAGAGACGACCCAGAGACAGGTGGGCAAAACGCAGGAGTACGTCCGCATTCCGGCCGAACAGCTGATCGACGGCGTGGAGATGCTCCCGACATCGAACAGCCTCAACATGAAGCGTATTCCCGGATTCGTGGACGCCGGAGCGGCTTCGACGGAGGAAATTTACGTCGGCAAGAGCGTGTGCCGCAAAGTGATCGGCCAACGGCCCGACGGCACCCCGATCTACCAGGACACGAACAACTCGACGGAAGATTTCGAAACGCAGGTCCCGCAGTTCCGCCGCAACGGCGAAAAGATGCCCGCCTGGAACTGGTCCCTGAAATAATAATCCCCCTAAATCGAATGAGTTATGATAAAATATAGCTACATCAAACTGACGGGATGCCTCGTGGCTGCGGCCCTTGCGCCGCTCTGCACCTCGGCGCAGCGGATCAATACCGAGGCCTCCGTCGAACGGCTGAAAAGCGAGAGTCTCCAGTTCAGCTACTCGGACAACGCGTCGGGCATCCAGCTCGACCAGATGGACTACTACAGCCAGGTCGGACTGGGATACGATATTGAGAAAGGTTCGTTCAAACGGGCGCAGGAGGGGGAACACAACACCGGGTACCGCTTCTTCACCGACGGCGGCGGCACGATGAAGGCCCTCAAGGGCGCTTTCATCTGGGGTAGTTTCGAATATTCGCGCGACCAGCTGCGCGATGCCGAGTACAACGCCTCGCTGATCGACCCGCTGCGCGGCACGCCCTTCTTCATCGCCGACACCTACAAAAGCAAATGGATCAACCAGCTCTACGACATGACCGTGAAGGCTGCGGCGCCCAAATTGTGGGACCGCCTGATCTTCGGAATCGAAGCCACTTATCAGAACGGCCAGGGCGCCAAACAGCACGACCCGCGTCCGCTGGTCAGCCTTTCGAAATTCGAGATCAAACCGGGTGTGACCGTCACGCTGGGCAAGCACGCCATCGGCGCTAACTACCAGTATTACTCCCGGCGCGAAGACGGAACCGCCTCGAATAAAATCTCGATGAGCACCAACCCGGTCTATATTTTCAACTTCCCGGGATTCTACGTCGATGCCTCCATCTCCAGCAGCACGGATGACAACCAGCGCATCTACAACGCCAACTGCATGGGCGTCGGCGGCCAGTACTCGTTCACGACCCAAAAACTGCGCCTGCTCGTATCGGGCAAGTACACCCGGGAAATAGAGGATGTCACCAACAGCTACACGACGCCCAAAATGGTCGGCACGACCCGGGACGAACGCTGGTCGATCGGCTTGAACGCCGTCTACAAGCCTTCGAAGGAGAATACGTTCTTCCTGAATGCCGCTTACGGCGACCGCAGCATCGACGGCATCCAGTATGTACAGGAGTGGGACAACTCCTTCGAGGTCGCCAAGTGGATCATAAAATCGAAATCCGTCCGTTCGAACAGCTCGAAGGCCGGTTTCGAGGGGCGTTTGCAGTATATGCGCACCACCCGCGGCGATTCCTACAACTGGACTGCCGGCGTCGAATTCTCCACCGAGAAGCTCAGCGACATCTACTATTTCCCGCGCAGCACCCAGGACATCGAAAACTGCAAGATCGGCATCTTCGGACGCAAGAATTTCATCTTCAACGAAAAGCACTCGCTGCTCGTCGGAATACGCGCCTCCTACAAGATGAACAACAGCAGCGACATCGACTACAACGGCTACAAGGCCGACACGAAATGCTACACCGATTTCACGCTCCGCGACTATTACTACCTCGGGTCGGGATACGCTGCGTTCGGCGGTGAAATCACCTATTCGTTCGCCCGGCTGTTCAAGGGCCGCGGTTCGGTCTTTGCCGCAGCCTCGGGCGACTATGTGCGTGCCGACGACCACCGCGACCTGTTCGACCGCCGCTTTTACGCCAATTTTAAAATCGGACTGATGTTTTAAAACCGGAACCCTCCGGAGAGGACGACACATATCCTCCCCGGAGGGTTTCAAATAACTGCTCCATATGAATTATAGAAAACCGTTTTTTGTCCTGCTGGCCGGAGTTCTGCTGCTTTCGGCCGCGCCGGGACGATCGCAGACGTTCGAAAACCCCTCCATACAGGGATCGAGTTCCTTCGCCGTGATCACCGACTCCCGAACCGCCCGGGAATGCCGGCCCCAAATGACAGCCTACAAACAGACGCTCGAAGCCGAAGGACTGCCCGTTTACATCGTTTCGCACGACTGGACGACGCCCGAACAGGTGCGTGACGTCCTGCGCAAACTTTATGCGGAAAACGCTTTGGAGGGATGCGTATTCATCGGCGACGTGCCCATCGCCATGATCACCAAGGCGCAGCACCTCACCTCGGCCTTCAAAATGGACGAACGCGACCACCCGCTCCACGAAACCTCGGTTCCTTCGGACCGCTTTTACGACGATTTCGATTTGCAGTTCGTCCCGCAGGGCACTCCCTCGCAGGGACTGTTTCATTATTACGAAATGTCGCCCGATTCGCCGCAGTACATCTCCTGCGACATCTATTCGGGCCGCATCAAGGCGCAGAAAGCCTACGGCGATCCCTACAAACAGATTGCCCGTTACCTAGAGAAAGCCGTGGCCGAACACCGCGACGCGACGCCTTTCGACCAGTTCGTCTCCTACACGGGCCACGGCTCCTACTCCAATTCGCTCATCGCCTGGCGCGATGAACAGCAGCTGCTCGACGAGCAGTTCGGCAACGTGTTCAGCCGCACCCACAACGCCAAATTCCTGCGTTACTCGATGCAGCCCTTCGTCAAGGAGTCGCTCATCCGCGAGGTCCGCCGCGACGACGTGGACATGATGGTCTTCCACGAACACGGAATGCCCCACCGGCAGTACCTTTCGGGGACGCCCTATGTGGAATCGGCCGAAGATGCCGCCGCCGAGATGCAGCGCAGCCTGCGCGAACTGGCCCGCCGTCCCGGCAGCGGCCGGGAATCGGCCGCCAAACGCGCCGCGGAGAAAGGACTCGATTCCACGTGGTACAACCGGGCCGAGGAGCCCGAAATGCTCCGTCTCGACTCGATCGCCGACCTGCGCACGGGCATCATCCTCGAAGAGGTCGAAGCCATCGCCCCGAATGCCCGCTTCGTGGTCTTCGACGCCTGCTACAACGGCGACTACCGCGAGGACGATTTCATCGCAGGACACTACATCATGGCTCCGGGACGCTGCGTCACGACGTTCGCCAACAGCGTCAACGTGCTTCAGGACAAGTCGGCTTTCGACCTGCTGGGACTGCTGGGCGAAGGGCTGCGCATCGGCGTCTGGGCCAAGAACATCCACATCCTCGAGTCGCACGTGATCGGCGACCCGACCTACCGCTTCAAGGCCGCCCATCCCGAACTCGACATCAATTCGATGGCGCTGAAGCGCAACAACGGCTTCTGGCTCGGACAGCTCGACAATGCCATACCCGACATCCAGAACCTGGCGATGATCCGGCTTTGGGAAAACGACTACCCGCAGCTGCCCGCCATCCTGCTCGACAAGTGCTCCGAGTCGCCTTACAGCGTCGTGCGTTACAACGCCTTCCGGCTGCTCGAGTCGCTCAACGGCCCCGAATACAAGCAGGCACTGATGCTGGCCGCCTACGACCGCTTCGAGTTCCTGCGCCGTATCGCCGTCACACGCATGGGACGTATCGGCGACGAGGCGTTCATCTCCGTGCTCATCGACGTATATGTCAGGGACCGCAATGCCGCCCGCATCGTTTTCAACATCAGCGAGGCGATCCGCTGCTTCGACAAACAGCAAGTCGAAAAGGCAATCGAGACCTATTTCGCCGACAAGAATTTCTACCATGCCCGGGAGGAGAAACAGGAGCTGCTCGACAAACTCATCGAGCGCAACGAGCTCTCGCCCGGCGAGTCCTCGACGCGGGAGATTCTCGACCCCCAGGGCAAGCCCCGCTGGCGGCAGGCCCGCATCAGTTTCCTCAAGAACCGCCCCTATCACCAGCACGTCACGGAATACCTCACCCTGCTGGGCGACGAGCAGGTTCCCGAGATTCTGCGTGTGCGGATGGCCGAGGCGCTGGCGTGGTTCAACCTCTCGGTGCGGCGCCATGAAATCGCCGATGCCGGACGCAAACTGCTCGCCCGCGGCAACTGTTCACCGGAACTGGCCAAAGAGGTGCAGCGCATGATTAACCGCGTAGAATCCAAGAAATAATCCGTAATGAAAGCTATGAAAAGATATTTATTGGCAATCGTCCTGCTGCTGCCATTCATCCTGCAAGCCAAAGTCGCAGTCGAAAAGCCCCGCAGCAAACAGCCGACGGCGTTCGCAATCGTCGTCGATCAGGCGACCTACGACAAAACGGCGCCCCAGATTCATGCCTACCGCGATGTCCTGGAGGCCGACGGACTCTCGACCTACATTCTCCGCGACAACTGGCAGACCCCCGAGCAGGTGCGCGAACAACTCATCGCGCTGATGCGCAAAACCGCCAAACGCTCGCCGCTCGAAGGCGTGGTCTTCGTGGGCGACATTCCGATCGCCATGGTGCGCAATGCCCAGCACTTGACCACGGCGTTCAAAATGGACGAGGACAATTTCCCGATGATTCAGTCGTCGGTCCCCTCCGACCGCTACTACGACTGCCCGGACCTGCAGTTCGAGCTGATCGCCCGCGACACGACCGACCGTCTGCTCTCCTATTTCAACCTCGCCTGCGACTCGCCGCAGCGGCTCGACCCGGCCTTCTATTCGGGACGCATCCGCTATCCCGAACAGCTCGGAGGCGACAAATACGAAGGGATTGCCCGCTATCTGGAAAAGGTCGTCGCCGAACGCGGCAAAGTCGACCAACTCGACAATCTGGTGACCTACGCCGGCGACGGATACAACTCCGACTGTCTGGTCTGCTGGATGGACGAGCGCGTTGCCATCGACGAAAATTTCCCGCTGACCGACACCCGCAAGGCCGGAAACCTGCGCCAGCTCAATTTCCGGATGGACGATTACATGAAATACCGGGTTTTCGACGAGTTGGTGCGCCCGGAGGTGGATGCCATGTTCTTCAACGAGCACGGTTCGCCCGACAAACAGCACGTCGGCAGTTATACGACGGAACCCGACAGTTTCGACGGCCAGTACAGCCAGCTCAAAGCCGAAGTCATGATCGCCCTGTATATGGAACGCCGCAAGGGCGACAAAGCCGACGTGGAGGGCGCCAAACAGTATTTCAAGGAGAAATACCACCTGACCGACGCCTTCTTCGAAACGAAAAAGACGGAGGCGGACGACGACACGAAGGCCAAGGGCGACCAGACGATCGTCAGCCTCGAGGACCTCGAGACGCTGGCCGCACAGCCGCGTTTCGTGATGCTCAACGCCTGCTACAACGGTTCGTTCCACAAACCCGGCTACATCACGGGCTACTACATCTTCGGCCCGGGCCGCACGGTGGCCACGCAGGGCAATACGGTCAACGTACTGCAGGACCGCTGGACCTACGAGCTGGTCGGCCTGCTGTCACACGGCGTGCGTGTCGGGCAGTATAACCGGCTGATCGCATCGCTCGAAGGACACATCATCGGCGACCCGGCCTTCCGGTTCCAGCCCGTCGAGCCGAATACGCTGGCCACCGACATGACAACCCGCAAGGGAGACGCCGCCTACTGGCGCAGCCTGCTCGCAAGCCCGTGGGCCGACGTGCAGAGCCTCGCGCTGCGCATGCTGACCGACGCCGGTGCGATCTCGGCGGGCGAACTGCTGGAGTTCATGAAACAGTCGCCGCTGGCGACGACCCGTATGGAGTGCCTCAAACTCATCGGACGCTTCGGCGACGAGGAGATCTTCGCGCAAGCCATCATCCGGGGACTGAAAGACCGTTATGAACTGCTGCGCCGCAACGCTGCGACCTATGCCTGGCAGTCGAGCCGTCTGGAGCTGCTGCCCGCGCTGGCCGATACTTATGTCAACGACAGCGAATCGAAGCGTGTAGCCTACATTGTCATGAAGGGGCTGGAGCTGTTCCCCGAAAAAGAGGTCGAACAGGCGCTGCGCACGGCCGTCGAGGCTTCGCCGTATGCGGACAGCGAGGCAAAATTCACCGAGCTCTGGGAAGAGGTCGCCGGCGAACAAGCGATGAAGGAGCGGCAGCGGAATCAGCTTTTCAACGGCAAAACGCTCAAAAGCCGCATCTCGGCCATCCGTTCGATGCGCAACAACACCTACCACGAACTGGTGCCCGAGCTGCTGAAACTCGTGGCCGACGCTTCGCAGCCCCTCGAACTGCGGGTCAACACGGCCGAGTGTCTGGGCTGGTTCGCGCATACCCCGCGCCGTGCCGAGATCATCGACGCCTGCCGGCAGGCAGCCGCCGACAAAAACCTGGAGAAAGAGCTCCGCGACGAGCTGACGCAAACCGCGATCCGGCTCGAAAGCACCGTATCCGTACCGACCCGATAATCCGACATGACCATGAAATTGAAAAGAATCGTCTTACTGATCGCCGTCTGCCTGCAGGCCCTGTCGCTTGCAGCGGCACCGCGGATCGTCCGTCCCGGCGTGAAAAGCCCCACGACGTTCGCCATTTTCATCGACAGCCGGAGTTATGAAGCCGCAGCCGCCGAGGTCGACGCCTACCGCGCCGCCGTGGAGCGCGACGGATTGGGGACCTACCTGCTCATCGACGAGTGGCAGAACCCCGAAAGCGTGCGCAGCGAGATCATCCGGATGACGGAGGCGCAGCCGCACCTCGAAGGCGTGGTGTTCGTCGGCGACATCCCCATTGCCATGATCCGCGACGGACAGCATCTCACATCGGCGTTCAAGAGCAGTCAGGACCGCGACTGGAAAGATTCGTCGGTCCCCTCCGACCGCTATTACGACGATCCGGAACTGCAATTCGAGTTCCTGCGCCGCGACGCCGACGAACCGCTCTATTTCTACTATTCGCTCTCGCCCGAATCGCGCCAGCACATCGCGTCGCCGATCTACTCGGCCCGCATCAAGCCGCCCAAACGCGAAGGCGCGGATTCCGACGAACTGCTGCGTGCCTACCTGCGCAAGGTAGTGAAGGCCCATGCCGAACAGAACGAGCTGGACAACCTGTTCGTTTTCCGCGGCCACGGCTACAACTCCGAGGCTCCCGAAGCCTGGGCCGGGGAGCAGATCGCGCTGCGCGAACAGCTGCCCGCACTTTTCCGCACCGGCAGCACCGTGCGTTTCTATGATTTCGAAAGCCGCTGGCCCATGAAGCCCTACCTGCTGGAGAAGATGGCCCGCAAAGGCGTCGATGTCGCCCTGTGCCACCACCACGGCGCTCCCGACACGCAATACCTGAACGGATACCGAAACGGTTCGGGCATGAACGTTTCGATCGAGAACATCAAACGGTTCCTGCGCAGCAAAATCGACGGACACAAAGACCCCGAAAAACGCAAGGCCGAGCTGATCGCCTATTACGGCGTGCCCGAAGCGTGGTGCCAGCTCTCCGATTCGCTGCACACGGCCGATTCGCTGCTCGACCAGGCCATGGACGTACACATCGAAGACCTCTACAACCGGCCGATGAATCCCCGTATGGTGATGTTCGACGCCTGCTACAACGGCTCGTTCCACCTCGACGAGTGCATCGCCGCGAGCTATATCTTCGGTCCGGGCGACTGCATCGTCACCCAGGGCAATTCGGTCAACGCCCTGCAGGACAAATGGCCCGACCGCTATATTGGACTGCTCGACTGCGGCGTGCGCATCGGACAGTGGGGACGCCACGTGCATTACCTCGAAACACACCTGATCGGCGACCCGACCTACCGTTTCATCAACCGGGCGCTGCCCGGCACCGACCTAAACACGGCACTCACGGCAAAAGCATCGGACAACAAATACTGGCTCCGGATGGCCGCCGAAACGATGCCCGCCGACGTGCAGGCCATCGCCCTGCGCAAGCTGGCCGACAACGGTTACGACAAGACCGCCGACCTGTGTGAAAAACGGGTCGCCGAATCTCCTTACGGACCGGTGCGTCTCGAAGCCCTCAGGCTGATGAGCACCAGCCGCTCGCCGCGTTTCAACGCGATGCTGGTGCAGGCGGCGGGCGACAGCTACGAACTGGTGCGCCGTCTGGTGTCGCAGTGGATCGGCGACTGCGGCGACGACGAGCTGGTTCCCGCAGCCGTCGAGATGCTGCTGGACGACGAACTCTCGCTGCGCGTGGCCTACCATGCCGATGAGAACATGATGTTCATGAATCCCGACGCCGTGAGCGCTGAGCTCCGCCGTCAGTCCGCGGCCAAACACGAACTCTACCAAAACGAAGAGTCGCTACAGAAACGGCTGAAGCGCATAGCCGACAAGCAGGCCGAACAGACGGAAACGTTCAAATTCATCCGCGACCCGCAGAACAAGATGAAGCGGCGCCTGAGCGAAATCACCTATTTCCGCCTCTACCGCCACCACTACTGCGTACCCGAACTGATCGCCCTGGCCGAAGACGCCGCGCTCGAAGAGCCGCTGCGCGTAGCGGCCGTCGAGGCGTTGGGATGGTTCGGACGATCCTATCAGCGCCCCATAATCTCCGCCATGTGCGAACGGCTGCTTCAAAGTGAACAGCCCCGAACAATTTTTGAACAGACCCAACGCACATCTAAACGGTTAGAAGCTTATTAAAAAGCGAATAATGGTAAATTCCCAGAAAATCCGCGCAGCTTTCGGTTCTTTATGAGATGAAATGCCGGAGGGTTTCCATTACTCGCCAATGCATGGCATGACAGTGACAGCATAGGAACAACGAGTAATAATTATACTCAACGAGAATTAGTCAAGACTTAATCCGACAGTTTTTGTCCGATAGTGATTCAACTGTCAGAATAAGTCTTGACTATTTATACATTACGGTTTGATTGCCTAATCAGAATTCAATTTTAGTTATTATCGATGCAGTTTCCTTTTTCTCCGCCGTCGCTGGATTCTTTGCTGTTCCTCGAAAGCCCGCGCATCGACCAAGTCCAACAACGTGTCGACAACTCCTGAGACAGGATTTGCCGTGCGGCTTCGTTGTTCGTATTGGCGTTCCGCGTGCTGTTCTGCGGTATGCAGTGTTTCTTTTCGGGAGGTCGGGAACAGCTCGTTGAAAACACCGGCCGAGAACTCCTTTCCCAGCACCGATCCGTTGGCGACGATGCCGTCGTTATGGTCAATGAAAGTCACGCCATAGATTCTGCCGATCGGGTTGATGCGAAAGATCGCGTCGATGTTCTCCACTTTGAGCAACTGCCGAAACTCGTTCCGTGTATTGTTCGGACTCATAGCATCCCGGACCGTCTGCCGCAGACGATCGAGCGCGCCCGGCTTTTTCAGGTTGTCTTTCGACATCCCGTAATACTTTTGAAGGGCCTTATAGCCGACATCCTTTCCGATACGACTCGACTTGAATGGCGTGCCGATGCCGTAGCCGTCGTCGGTCAGAGCCCGAGACACTACCTGCATAGTTTCTTCCGTCGATCGTTCCGGTGCGTTCCTCGACCGAGACGTTGAACAGTTCCAGCAGTGTGCAAAACTCTCCGTAGGACGAGCATTTGTAATTTCGCAGGCACGACCTCACAACGGACGAGATCTGCTGCTTGACATTGCCTTCTCTGTAGTTTACCCTATGCAATCCCACTTTGTCGGCCTGCTCCTCTCCCTTGACACTCGGATGCAGGCCGTATTTGCGCTCCAAGTCACGCAGAATCTCCATCGAGCGCCGGGCTTCGAAATCGTGCGGGAGTTTGCGGCCCTGCTCATCGACCCGCAGCGACACGATATGGAGATGCTCTCTGGAAATGTCCTTGTGCTTGAAAACAATATAAGGCTGTTTGCCGTAACCCATGCGTTCCATGTACTCACAGGCGATTTTCCTGAGCTGTTCGTCGGTCAGCTTATCCTCTGGCGAGGGGTTCGGCAAAACATGGAAGACCGTATTGGTCATCCGTCGGTTGGCTTCGAGATACGGCATAAAACTCTCCATGCAGGCGTCAATATCGAGGCTCCGCATTTATCGTATGGTTCGAGCATCTTCTGCCAAAGCAGCACCTCGGCTTCATCCTTATCCACTTTCTCCTTGTTATAATACAACGCTCCACCGGGCGAGGAACCCGATCTTATATTCGCAACCACTCCTTAGCTTGTTTTGCGAGGTTGAGAATCTCCATACTCAAGGCTTTCAATTCCCTCGTGCGCTGTTCCAATGCGGCGATCTGATGCGGGATTGCAATGTTGGAGAAGTGCGCATTGA
>PPYE01358036.1_pt1 | contig 16082 bp, 15 predicted proteins | sample 1559881 | NCBI WGS metagenome assembly PPYE01 (sample SAMN08240022, study PRJNA423297) | Human gut metagenome, whole genome shotgun sequencing project. | reverse complement strand
TTTTTACCCCCTTATGATGTTTTTGGCCGAGGTCATCTGCCACATATAAGCGAGATGGGTGGCTTCCAAACGGAAACCACCCATCTCGTCAAGGAAAATGCAAGAAGAGGTGAGGAACCCTCAGTCGATGTCGGTGCCTTCGTCGCGGGTCGGCTCCTTGGACGGGTCGAAACCGGAGACGATGAACATCACGCGGCGGGCCGCGGAAACGGCGTGATCGCCGAGACGCTCCATGAAGCGGCCGATCAGGACCACGTCGATGAGCTGCTGGTTGGTGCCCTTCCAATCCTCGGACTGGGCCAGTTCGAAGGTCTTCTTGTGCAGAGCGTCGAGCTTGTCGTCGTTGAGAATGATCTGCTCGGCGGTCTTGGTGTCGCGGTCGGTAAGCATGGAAACCACCTGGTCGGCCACATTGTCAAGGAACGCCTGCATTTCGGCGAACAGCGGCTGGGCATCGGCCGGCAGCGGGGAAGCAGGATAGGTGCGGCGGGCCGCTTCGGCGATGTGACGGGCCAGATCGCCCATGCGCTCGAACGTTGCGGCCAGACGCAGGGTGGAGACGACCACGCGCAGATCGGTGGCCACCGGGTTCTGCTTGGCCAGCAGCTTCACGCACTGGTCGATGACGCTGGATTCGAGGGCATCGATTTCGATGTCGCCGTCGATGACGGCCTGGGCGGCTTCAAGATTCTGGTTCAGCAACGCGTCGCTGGCACCATTGATTGCCTTGCGAACGTCTTGCGCCATGCGGTCGAGGTCATCGGCGACTGCCTTGAGCTCTTCATTGAAGATAACGCGCATATGCTTGCCTTTCAAATGCTTCACGTATGTCAATATCGGGTTCGGATATAACCTCTCCCAAGTGTATTAGGGAAGTGGCGGATTCGCACGTGACGGACGTGTTGTTCCGCCAATGTTCACCGGCACGTTCACCCTGCGTTCACGAAAATCGCGCCACGACCATTCATCGGGGAACGTCAGGGTGTGCGAGAATGAAGACATGTTTGAATCCGTAGGCACGTGGTGGCGCAATCTGACACATCGCCATGGTGACGATCGCAACAATGATGATACTTTGGACGACGCGACGAACACGTTGCTGTCCATACTGCCGCTGGCCTCCATCGTGGTCGACGAGCATGACGAGGTGATACGCGCGCATCCGGACGCCTACGCCCTTGGCGTGGTGCGGGACGACGCCATCGCCGATGACACCGTGGCAAGCGCGGTGCACGAGGTCCGTGCCCACGGCGGCAAGAAGCAGTTCAGCCTGACCACGACCACGTTGCATGAGCCGAAGAAGGCTCCGAAAGCAGGGAAGCCAACCATGCGGGAGGTTGCCAAACAGGCGTTGATCGGCCAATCGCCGGACAAGCCGGTGACCACGGTGTCCCGCCCGAACTGGCTGAAGGTGATCGTAGGCAGGCTCAACGAACGCTTTGTGGTGGTGCTGGTTTCCGACGTGAGCGAAACCGTCCGTTTCTCCCAGATTCGTGATTCCTTCATCACCAACGTTTCGGAGCAGCTCCTCAAGCCGACGCAGTCGCTGGAGGGGCTTGCGGACGCGTTGGAACATGACTCGGACAATAAGGCCGCGATTGAGGGGAACACCGTAAAACTGCGCCAATCCTGCGCTCGCATGGAACATATGGTGTCCGACCTGCTGCTGCTTATCAAGACATGGCGCAACGGCGCGGCATCGACATTGAAATCGATGGCGACGAATCACTGGACATCAACGGGGAAGGCGAGCAGATTCAGGCCGCGGTCGCAAAGCTGCTCGAAAACGCCATCGCCTATTCACCGGACGGCAAGGGCATAACCGTATCCGTCAAGCCGAACGAGGACGGCACCAAAGTGCTGCTCAGCGTGCTTGACCGTGGTTGCGGCATTGCACAGAAGGAGCAAAGCCGTATTTTCGAACGGTTCTACCGTGGCGGCAACCAGAATGGGCATTCCGAGGAAGGCATCGGTTTGGGTCTTGCCATCGTCAAGCATGTGGCGTTGACCCACCATGGCTCCGCTTCGGTGTGGAGCGCTCCGGGACAGGGCAGCACGTTTACGTTGGAGCTGCCGGTCGCCAGAAATTAGCAGCGATTACAGAGCGTTGGGACACGCCATATACGGCAAGGGCCGCTTCCGCAGGTTGGTGCGGAATCGGCCCAATGTTGTTACCGGTTATTTCGCGATTGGCTGAACCGCCGGTCGGGTTATTCGCCAAGACGGCGGTAGTCCCACCGGTCGAAATGCTCCCAAACCAGCATGAGCACGCCGATCACCGTGCCGGCGGCGCACATGGTCTGCAATCGTTCGACATTGATGCCGAAGGCCAGCAGAATCATGCAGATCACCAAGGCGATGGCCCATAATGCGGTGCCGAACGTGAACACCTTCCGCAGGTCGACGCGCACCGGTTTGGGGGAGGGTTTGCGCACGCTTGGATCGATAATCGGAGCAAATTTCATACCGTTACCTTACCTCGGTGCGCGCGTCACAGGTGCTCGGCCACGTAATCGACGCACTTCGTAAGCGCCTCGACGTCGCTCGGCTCCACGGACGGAAACACGCCGATGCGCAGCTGGTTGCGGCCGAGCTTGCGGTAGCCGTTGGTGTCCACAATGCCGTTCTCGCGCAACGCGGCGACCACTTGGGAAGCGTTGATGCTCTCGTCAAGGTCGATGGTGACCACGGCGTTGGAACGTGCGTTTTCGTCGGAAACGAACGGCTGCGCGTAATCGGACTTCTCCGCCCACTGGTACAGCAGCGACGCGGAACGTGCGCAACGCGCCGTGGCCCAGGCGAGGCCGCCATTGTCGTTAAGCCAGCGCACCTGGTTCTCCAGCATGACCAGCGTGGCCACGGCGGGCGTGTTCAGCGTCTGGTCCTTACGGGAGTTCTCGATGGCGGAGGTCAGGGACAGGAACGGAGGAATCCAGCGTCGCGCGCCCGGCAGGCTGACGCTTTTAGCGATGCCGTAGGCGCGGTCGATCGCAGCCGGGGAAAGCACGGCGATCCACAGGCCGCCGTCGGAGCCGAACGCCTTCTGCGGGGAGAAGTAGTAGGCGTCGGTCTGGCTGATATCCACGTTCAGCGCGCCGGCGCCGCTCGTGGCATCGATCAGAGTCAGCGCGCCCTGCTCCTTGGAACCTTCGACACGCTTGACCGGGGCCGCCACGCCAGTGGACGTTTCGTTGTGCGCCCAGCAGTAAGCGTCCACATATTCGGTGAGCTCCGGCAGGCGATACGTGCCCGGTTTGCCCGCGAAGATTTCCGGATCCTCAAGGAACGGCGCGGATTGCGCGGACTTGGCGAATTTCGCGCTGAAGGAGCCGTACGTGCCGAACGCCGCCTTGCGGGTGATAAGCGACGCGCAGGCGATGTCCCAGAACGCGCTGGCGCCGCCGTTGCCCAGCACGACCTCATAGCCGTCGGGAATCTGGAAGAAATTCGACAGGCCTTCGCGGATGGAGCCGACCACCTGCTTGACCGGGGTCTGGCGGTGCGAGGTGCCCAGAAGATTGCGCGCGCCCGCGTCGAGCGCCTGGACCTGCTCCGGACGGATTTTGCTCGGCCCCGAGCCGAAACGTCCATCCTCCGGAAGCATGTTGGTAGGAATGTTCACAGTGTTCGTCATGTCATCCAAGGGTAGTCAGAAGGTCGGATTGCGCGTTGATATGGCCGTTTTCCGGACGTTCCTCCACCCGTGGCGAATTATTTGCGCAAGGACGGGGTCTTGATGATAATCCCTATGTCGGTGTACCCTTACCCTTGTGACGGTTCTGTAACCGTGCGCGGTCATAAGCTGCGACGGTTTCGCAATCCGCAAGGAGTGATTAATATATGAGGCATGCGGCGCATAAAGCTGCCAAGGTTTCGCACGCGCAATTCAGCCTATCCAAGGCGTTGTTCACGGCGAACCGGGGCTCCCATACCGCTAAGGCCGTGCGAATGGCACAGCTGGCGGAAGGCGGCGCCGTAGTCGGACTCGCTCCGGAAGTCGTGGATAAACTGAATGAAGTGGCTCCAATGAGCCGCCGTGCCATGCGTGAGGCCGCCAAAGCCGCTTCCCGCAAATCCGCGTTGGTGACCTCCGCTTCGTTGGCGGCGCTTGTCGGCACCGCGGCGACCGCGTTGGCGTTCAGCCAGCAGAACGCATCCCGACTGGTGCTTGCGGACGACGGTACCGAAACGTCCCAGATCAAACGTGTGTCCGATGGAGCGGCATCCCGTTCCGAAGGACGTACCGCCCTTAAGGAACTGGCTTCCACCAGCAACAACGGCGGTTGGCAGCTGGGAGACACCAGCGCCTCCATGGACGCCAGCCTGATGTCCAAGTCCATCGCCGACAATCCGAACGTCGCCGTCCTGATGGACCAAGACAGCAGCGCCTTACCGGCTAACTTCAATCCGAACCATGCCACCGGAGACGTCGGCAACGCCTACGAGTTCAGCCAGTGCACGTGGTGGGTGTATGTGCGCCGCCATCAGCTCGGTCTGCCTGCAGGCTCCCACATGGGCAACGGCTGCCAGTGGGCCGATTCGGCCCGCGCCTTGGGCTATTGGGTTGATAACACGCCGCGCCATGTCGGCGACATCATCGTGTTCGCCGCAGGCCAGGAAGGTTCCGACTCGTATTACGGCCACGTCGCCATCGTTGAGAAAATCAACGACGACGGCTCGATCGTGACCTCTGAATCCGGCGCCTCCCTCAATGGCGGCACGTATTCCCGCACGCTCACGAACGTGGGCGATTTCCAGTATATTCACTACTGAGTTTCCCTACCGACGACCGTGCCCCTTTTCTTGTAAGAGGGATGCTGTAAGCTAAGGATTCGATGAAGCATATTAAGCATTGTTCCGTGATTGCTGCGCTCGCCGCGGCCGCTCTTACTTTCGCCGGGGTGGCACCTGCCGCGCTGGCAGCCAATGATGGCGCCACGCAAGATGCTGTCGTTGCTACCCGTTCGTTCCCGAAGACCAACGCCGTGAAGAAGAACATCCTCGCGGAGGCATCGTCCACCCAGGTCGAATCCGATTCCGACTGGGGCGGTGTGGAAAGCCTGAACGTTCCCCAAACCAAATCTCAAGCCGAAAAAGACGTCGAAGCCGCCGCAGCGGCAGCGGAACAGCAGCGTCAGCAGCAGGCCCAGGCTCAAGCACAGGCCCAAGCCGCTTCTCGTTCCGCCGCTCGAAGCGACCTCAGCAGCAGCGGTTCCTTCACCGTGACGCCGCCTGATGGGGCCAGCGTGTCCAGCCTGCTGACGTTCGCGAACCAGTTCGTCGGCAAGGTTCCGTATGTGTCCGGCGGCAATACCCCGTCCGGTTGGGATTGCTCCGGTTTCGTGCAGTATGTCTACGGCCAGATGGGCGTTTCCCTGCCGCATTACTCCGGTGCTCAGGCGACTGTGGGTCGCGCGGTTGGCAGCCTCGCCGACGCGCAGCCGGGAGACATCATCGCCAATGCGCAGCATGCCGCGATCTATGTCGGCAACGGCATGGTCATCAACTCCCAGCTGAACGGCACCCGCTACGATCCCATCGCATGGGTGTTCCCCAGCAGCTACAGCATTCGTCGAATCTTCTGAAGCTTTGACATTGAGCTAAGGGCGTATTTCCGTGAGGAATACGCCCTTTTGCTTTGTTATTTTCCGCGTCGTTACTTGAAAACCGCATGTCGCGCGGTATGGTGGAAGTCAGGTGCAACGCATAGTCGCGTTGCCGCAACCTGATTCAAGGGAGGTCGCTCATGATCAATGACAAGGCAATCCTCGTAGGTGTCGATGGATCCCACGCCAGCTACAAGGCGACATGGTGGGCAGCAAATTACGCGAAGCATGCGGGACTGACCCTGCAGATCGTCTGCGCATATTCGCTGCCAAGCTATGCGGCAGTGTCGTTCGATGCCACGTATACGGCCATGGGCGATGACAATGCCGCGCACAACGATGCGCAGGAGATTCTGTCGAAGGCCAAGGCCATCGCCGACGAGCAGGGCGTCGAGGCATCGACGTTGATCGTCACCGGAGATCCCGCATCCGTGTTCGTCGAACTGTCGCGCAACTACAACCTCATCGTCATTGGCAACCGTGGCAAGGGTGGTCTGGCCGAACGACTGCTCGGCACCACCAGCTCCAGCCTGCCGGCATACGCGTACTGCCCGATCGTCGTGGTGCCGTACACCGACGACGAAGGCAACCTGATGCACTTGAACAACACCATCACCAAGGTGGCAGTCGGCTCCGACGAATCCAAGTGGGGTCTGAAGGCGTTGGAGATCGCGGCCGCGTTCGCCGATTCGTGGGGTGCCGAGCTGGACGTCATCTCCGCCGTGCCGAACATGAAGGGCTCTGAGGACGAAGGCGTCATGGCGTCCTTCCAGGAGGATCTGGATGTGCGCATCAAGCCGCTTGAAGAGGCGTACCCGAACCTCAAGATCAACAAGCAGATCGTGCCCGGCCCCGCAGCCGGCGCACTGACCAAGGCCAGCTACGATCATGACGTCGTCGTGGTCGGCTCCCGCGGACGTGGCGGTTTCACCGGCCTGCTGCTCGGCTCCACCAGCCAGGGTCTGCTGCAGCATGCGGTCGGACCGGTCTACGTGGTGCCGCGCAAGTATGTGGAAGCCGCGGAGACCCGTCTCGACACCGTGCCGAGCTCGCCTGCCGACGTCACGCCGAAGGCGATCGACGACATCAAGGGCGTCGAGGAAGTGCCGGTCGACAAGGCCAAGCCGGAAGTGGTCGAAGCCATCGAAACGAAGATCGATCCGGACCGTCAGTGACGGTACGGCAAATCGACTGAAATCGATATAAAAACCGCATAGAAGAGGGTGGCTGCGATTCCAACGAATCGCAGCCACCCTCTAACTATGTGCGGTACGTGCGCTCAGTGCTTGACGGTGACGTTCATACGCACCGGCGTCGGCTCGACGTACGTATGCTTGACCGTGCAGCCCTTCTCGATATGACGGCTGACGCGATCGGCGAGCTTTTCGGCGTCCTCGTCGCTCAAACCGGCGTCGGTGGCGTCGATGACCACCTGCTCGTCGAAACCGATGTAGGCGTCGGTATCGGCATCATACGTACCGTTCACCACGATCTTCGCGCCCTTGCCATCGCCCAGCGTATGCTCGACGGCGAACTGGCTGGACAGCGCGGCGCAACCGGCCAGCGCGACCTTCATCAGATCGCCCGGCGTGAACTGGCCACGGCCCTTGCCGAACTTGATGTGCGCGCCATCCTCGCTGAACGCGTCCCAGGAACCGTCCTTGTTGCGCTCTACCCACAGCCTCTTGCCCATGGAAACTCCTCATGTCCTGTGGCGCGCCGTTCGCGCCAATCCGTGATACCAATCTAGCGCATCGAAACGGACGTGGGGGAATGCGTTCCGTAAGATGAAGCGATACGGTTTTGTGATTCGTTGCGATTGCGCTGGAGGCCGGCGGACGGCCGGGATGCGCGTTGGCGGCACACTCAAGGCCGTTCGGCCAAGCTTATGGCCTTACAACGCGCATCCCGGCCGTCCGCCTCCACGCCACCGGCTAAACTTGCCTATTATGGCTTTGACTTCCGAACAACTCGCAGACATTCGTACTCGTATTCCCACACGTCCGGAAACGGACATTCCCATGCCTTACGAGGATCTGGTACGCAAAATCCTTACGGAAGGCACACTGAAATCCGACCGCACGGGCACGGGCACTATTTCCCTGTTCGGCCAGCAGATGCGTTTCAATCTCAAAGACAGCTTCCCACTGCTCACCACGAAGACGGTGTTCTTCAAAGGCCTGGCCTACGAGCTGCTGTGGTTCCTCAAAGGCTCCACGAACGTACGTTGGCTGCAGGAGCACAACGTGCACATTTGGGACGAATGGGCCGACGAGAACGGCGATTTGGGGCCGGTCTACGGCGCGCAGTGGCGTAGCTGGCCGGCGCCGACGCCGGACGATCCGAACCGCACGATCGACCAGATCTCCAATGTACTCGACCTGATCCGTAACCACCCCGATTCGCGCCGCATGGTGGTTTCCGCATGGAATCCGGCGGAAGTGGAGAACATGGCATTGCCGCCATGCCACGCCCTATTCCAGTTCTACGTGGCCGACGGCCGCCTGAGCTGCCAGCTGTACCAGCGTTCCTGCGACATGTTCCTCGGCGTGCCGTTCAACATCGCCTCCTATTCGCTGCTCACCCTCATGATGGCCCAGCAGACGGGACTCGAGCCCGGCGAATTCGTTTGGACCGGCGGCGACTGCCACGTCTACGACAACCACATCGACCAGGTGTTGGAACAGCTGAGCCGTACGCCGTACCCGTATCCGCAGATCCGCATCAGGAAGGCCGATTCGCTGTTCGACTACGATTACAGCGATTTCGAAATCGTGAATTACCAGCATCATCCGACCATCAAGGCACCGGTGGCGGTCTGAGGTTGTTGCCGCCGTCTGGCGCGTCTGCGCCAGACGGTAGACTACTGACCCTAGTTCCGACTTCAAGGAGTGAGTGAAATGGAGCACGATAGTAGCCGCAGTGGCTATCACGAACCCGAGCCCGGACTTGCCGGGCGTGAAGACGAGGAGGATTGGGGCGACGATTTCCCCAAAACCTTCTCTGTGAATCTGATTTGGGCGCAGGCCTGTGACAAGGAAGGTCACGACGGTGCCATTGGATTCGAAGGCGGCATGCCATGGCATCTGCCTGAGGATATGAGGCATTTCACGGAGCTGACCGTCTCCCATCCGGTCATCATGGGCCGCAAGACGTGGGAGTCGCTAAGCCCGAAGTTCCGTCCGCTGCCCAACCGCGACAACATCGTCATCTCGCATGACCCGTCCTATTTCGCGCCGGGCGCCACCGTGGTGGATTCGCTGGATGACGCGTTGGATCTGGCCCGTCAGGAGGCCATTCCGGATGACGGCTTGGACCGCAGTGAAATCTGGGTCATCGGCGGAGCCAAAGTATTCGAGGAAGCGATGCCATTCGCCGACAAGGCGTATGTGACGCAGATCAGCATGCACGTGAACGCCGACACCTACGCGCCCGATATCCACGCATTGGTGGAATCCGGAGCATGGCGCGTGGCCGAGGAAGGCACGTGGCAGAAGGCGCGGAAAGGAAACGACCAAGTCGAAGGCTTCCGTTTCGTGACGTACGAAAGAAACCACGAGGAGTAACTTCTCATGTATACCGTGATGACCGTGTGCACGGGCAACATCTGCCGTTCACCCATGGCTGAAATCATTCTGCGCGCCGAATTCGAGCGCCACGGCTTGGCTGACAAGGTCAACGTCGAATCCAGCGGCGTCAGCGACGAGGAATACGGCAATCCGATCGACCGCCGTGCCGTCAAGGTACTTAAGGAACGCGGCTACGAGCTGCCGGCGCACCATTTCGCGCACCGCATCACGCGCGACGAAATCGAACGCACCGACCTGTTCCTGCCGATGACCGCCTCGCACATGCGCGCGCTGCTCCGTCAGCTGCCGCAAGCCAAGCGCAGCGAAGTGCACATGTACCGCAGCTTCGACCCGAATCTGCCGAAGCCGGCCGCGGGACGTGAGGACAGCATCGACCTGGTGGACCCGTGGTACGGTGGTCCACGCGAATTCGAAGTGGCGATCGACCAAATCGAAGAGGTGGCGCCATATATCGTCGATTGGGTCGAACAGCAGTTGCAGAACTGATTTTTTATTGCGATTGCGGCATGCTTGATGGTTTCAAGCGTGCCGCTTTTGTTTTTTGCGATGTATTGCGATTTTTTTTTTGGGGGGGGGCTGGCTGTGTTGTGAAGTTGCGATTTTTCTGATGTTGCGGTGTTTGGTGGGATTGAATATACGGCGTTTTTGCGATGTTGCGATTGCGGGGTGTCCGGTGGAGGCCGGCATATGCGTTGCAAGGCACACTCAAGGCCGTTCGGCCGAGCTTGCGGCCTTGCAACGCATATGCCGGCCTCCACCTCGTTTTTATTGGCAGGTTGCGATGTTGCTTCGTTCTGTGGGTAAGTTGCGTTTTTTGATTTTTGTGGGGCGCCTCGTTTTTGTGGGCAAGTTATGTCTTGACGGTTGGGAAGCGTGAATTGGCGTGGGAGGGGAGGGTGAGGGTAAAAGAAAACCCCAGCGGATTGGGCTGGGGTTTGGTGGCGACCACGGCCGGACTTGAACCGGTGACCTCCGCCGTGACAGGGCGGCGCTCTAACCAACTGAGCTACGCGGCCGTTGTTTCAGCCTTGCGACTGACAACAGATAGAAATACTACGGCAAAAACGCAATTATGCAAAACTGCGGCGTGTCACGGTGTGTTGGGCGTGGCGCGCCGCAGTTTCGCGGGAAAGGAGACGAATCTCAGTCGGTCTGCTTCCAGGTGTCGACGTCGATGTGGTGCTCCGGGTTGGCCTGCCATGCGTCCCAAGCGGACTTCACAATGTCCTCGACATTGTACTTGGCGTGCCAGCCCATCTCCTCGTTGATGCGCTTCGGGGAGCCGATCAGGTGCGGCGGATCACCGGCGCGGCGGCCCATGACGGTCTCCTTGAACGGCAGACCGGTGACCTTCTTGACCTCATCGACGATCTGGCGCACGGAGGTGCCCTCGCCGGTGCCGACGTTGAACGCGTCATACTTGCGCTCGTCGCGGTCCAGATACTTCAGCGCGGCGATATGCGCGTCGGCCAGATCGGACACGTGGATGTAGTCGCGCACGCAGGTACCGTCCGGAGTCGGGTAGTCATCGCCGAAGATCGCCGGGGCCTTGCCCTTCTTCAGACGGTCGAACAGCATCGGGATGAGGTTCAGGATAGCCGGATCCTCAAGTTCCACCGGGCCGCAGCCGGCCACGTTGAAGTAACGCAGGCCGCAGAAGCGGATGCCATACGGTTCCTCGCAGGCGCGGGCCATCCACTCGCCGAACAGCTTGGTCTGGCCGTACGGGTTGATCGGCAGCATCGGCACGACGTCTTCCGGCACCACATCGACCGGCGGCACGCCGTAGGTGGCGGCGGAGGAGGAGAAGACGAGCTTCTTGGCGCCGGAATCGCGCATGCCGATCAGCACGTTGAGCATGCCGTTGAGGTTCTGCTGGTAGTACCACAGCGGCTTCTCGACGGATTCTCCGACCTGCTTGCGGGCCGCGAAATGAATCACGGAATCGACGCCTTCGGCCTTCATGATCTCCGCGAGGCGCTCGCCGGCGCCCGGAGCGGCGATGTCCATGCCGTACAGGCGGGAGCCTTCGATGCGGGTGGGCTTGCCGTAGCTCAGATCGTCGACGACGACGACCTTTTCGCCGGCCTGATGAAGTGCGTGAACGACGTGGGCGCCGATGTATCCGCACCCACCAGTGACGAGAACTGTCATGTTCTGGCCTTTCCTTCAAATGAGCGGTGAACTTTGATGATTTGAAAAAATGTCAACCATTGTTCACTTTTTGCTCAGATTTGTTACCTTTTGAACAATTTGAGTATAGCACGTGAACACGAACGCACATAACTCGTTCGTTCCTGCGTTTCCTCTATAAATTAGGGTATGCAACAAGACGAAAACACGCCGACCGATGGTCGCAAAACAGAAGAAAACGCACAGAATATACAACATGTGCAGTCGGCCGCTGCTGATGGCAGGCCCGCTCTTTACGGCCGCAAAGTACTGTCCTTCGTGCGCCGCTCTGCGCGCCTTGATGCGCGACTGCAACGTGCATGGGACGCCTACGCCGATACGTATCTGCTGAACATCAACGCGGGCGAAGGGTCCCTCGACGTGCGTGAGGGTTTCGTGTTCGACCAGGCCTATATCCGCGAAACGTGGGGCAATGCCAATCCTCTGATCGTGGAAATCGGCTCCGGGCAAGGCGAGAACGTCGTTGCCGCCGCAGCTTCCCAGCCGGACGTCAACTTCCTTGCGCTGGAGGTCTACGATCCGGGCGTGGCGCACACGCTGCTGCTCGCCGGCAAGCAGAACCTGAAGAACCTGCGGATCGCCCAGATCAACGCGCCAGAACTGTTCAAGGCGGCCGTCGACGGCTCGATCGCCGAAGTGTGGACGTTCTTCCCCGACCCGTGGCCGAAGATGCGCCATCACAAGCGCCGCATCGTACAGCCCGAGCTCGCCGCGGACATCCACCGCGCGTTGACGGACGAAGGCGTGTGGCGCATCGCCACCGACATCGAGGATTACGCGCTGCACGTCCATGAGGTGATGGACGGGCTGGACGGCTTCCATAACGACGGCGCATTGACCGTGAGCCTGCCCGTCGAGCACGTCGGCAAAGGCAACGCGGATGAGGCGGCCGCATTGCGACACGCCGATTTCGCTGAATCCGAGCGATTCGATGGCCGTGTTTTGACCAATTTCGAGAAGAAGGGACTTGCCGCCGGGCGCGTGATTCACGATTTCACCTATCGTCGCGTGTAATGCGATAAGGCTTGGAATTTCAGTGTTTTACGAGGATTCCTGTCTTATTGTGGCGGTGTGTGACACCGGCGCGACACGCCGAGGTTTGCATGTCGGCCAGATTCGCGTATAGTAGGACAAGTTGTCAAGCGGAAACGCTGAAAGCGCCCCCTTCGTCTAACGGTTAGGACACCAGACTTTCAATCTGACAACGAGAGTTCGACTCTCTCAGGGGGTACTTACCTTGGTAACAAGGTGGCAATGGCCGCGTAGCTCAGTTGGTTAGAGCGCCGCCCTGTCACGGCGGAGGTCACCGGTTCAAGTCCGGCCGTGGTCGCTGGAACAGCGCAAGTTGTTCATGGCTCTGTAGCTCAGTTGGTAGAGCGAACGACTGAAAATCGTTAGGTCAGCGGATCGATGCCGCTCGGAGCCACCAGATACACCCCGGAGCAATCTGGGGTTTTGTTTTTCTCGCATATCTTTTCCGATTTACCTGCGTGATTTCCGCTCGTTTTCCAGCACAAGCGCCATCCGAACCATATCGGCGAAAGACATACGCCCATTACCCCCAACGAAGGGGGATGTTCTGTCCCCTCTGTTGCTAAACTATGGTGCAGGTAGACAAGGGGTTGACGGCTGTACTGTTCCATGATGTTGACCTCTAAACGGGTGTATCCCTGGGGTGAGGCGAGTGGAGATACTGTTAATCGGCAACACCGACTTCGTGACGAAGCAGTGGATCGAGCACACGTTCCCCCAAGACAAGGTGGTGGTGGCCCTCCGCAAAGGGACCGAATCCAGCGGCGAGGATCTCAAAATCATCGACATGCCCGACCGTGACGCCGTGTCGGAAGTGTTCTCCAACTACGAATTCGATCGAATCGTCTACTTCTCCGAAGATCTGACGCCCCGCAGCGAACGTGACGGCGACCTGGGCTACCTGCGCCGACTGCTGCACACCGTCCGCAATCGCAAGGTCCAGATGCTGATGGTGAGCGGGCCGGAATCGGAATTCGCCTATCCGCAGGAAACGGACGTGCACGAGACCAGCAAAAGCCTGATGTCGCGTGCCGGCGAAGAGCTCGGCCTGTACTATGCGCGCACCTACGATCTGGAAGTGAAGATCGTGCGCTGCCCCTATCTGTACGCGCCGCAACGCAATGGCGTCACCGCATATTTCAACGGCTTGTTCGAACAGGCACAAGCGGGAGAACTGCGCTTCCATGAACGCGCCGAACAACGCACCTGCTTCCTATGCGCCGACGATCTGGCCGAACTTATCTACCGCATATTCGACGACTGGACCGCCGACAGCGAGCTGTTCCACGTTCCGAACGTGTTCGACTTCACTTACGGCGATTTGGGAACGCTGATCGCGGGATATTTTCCGGGAACGAAGGTCGTATACGGCGAGGACCGTCCGCAGGCATACCCCGCCGACGACCACGAATTGCGATTGCGGTACGGCTTTTCGCCACGATACTCGCTTCGCGAGGATTTTCCGCACGTCATCGAAGGCTGGTTGAAGCTCCGCGAGAACAAAACCGACAAGTATCCGGTATGGGATTTCCTACGCAGCCACAACAAATGGTGGACCGTGCTGGAAATCATCGGCGCGTTCCTGCTGACGGAATGGCTCCGCGCTTTTACACAAGGCAACAGCCAGCTGGAAACCGTGGACCTGCGATTGCTGTTCGTGGTGATCGTCGGCACCATCTACGGGCTGCATGCCGGCGTGTTCGCAGCCGTACTGGCCTGCGCCGGCGTGGCCATGTCCTACGCGTCGCAGGGCGCGTCCTTCGCCCCGTTGTTCTACGACACATCGAACTGGCTTGCCTTCGTCATTTATTTCGTGGCCGGATCGGTATGCGGCTATGTGCAGTCGCGCAATCAGGAGAGCGTGAGGTTCGTGCGCGACGAGAACGGGTTGTTGCGCAATCGTCTGGACTTCCTGCGCGGGCTGTATCAGGATGTGCTCGACGACCGCAGACAGTTGCGCGACCAGATCATCGGCAGACGCGACAGTTTCGGCAAACTGTACGCCGTGACCCGAGAATTGGACGAAGTGCAACCGCAGAAGCTGTACCATACGGCGATCCGCATCATGCAGGAAAGCCTCGATAGCGACAGCCTCGCCATCTTCCGAGTGGACAACAGCGGACAGTTCGCCCGTCTTGTGGCGGCGAGCCCACGGTTCGACGTCGGCAGCTTCCGCTCCGTACGCGTCTCGGATTACGGTGAAATCATCACCGCGCTGGAACACAACGGCATATGGGTGAACCGAACGTTAAAGGACAAATTCCCGATGTACGCCGTCGGCGTGCGTGACCGTGGCGAACTGGCCGTGATCATCACCATGGGAGAGGCCAAACCGGACCAGATGAACCTGTACTTCCAGAATCTGTTCAGCATCATGTGCGGTCTGGTCGAATCGGCCATGATCAGGGCCTTCGAATACGAGGACGTGGCGCGCCGGTCCATGCTGGTGCCGGGAACGAACCTGCTGAAGCCAGAAGCGTTCCTGCCGAAGGTGCTGGCTGCCAACGACCTCAAACACGACCATATGGGCGACCATCTGCTGCTCAAAGTCGAATGCGAGGGAAACCTTGAGGACGTGGACTCCCTGCTGATGCAAAGCATCCGCCAGACCGATGAGGCCGGCATGCTGACGGATGACGGCGTGTATCTGCTGATGAGCCAGGCGGGGGAGAAGGAACTGCCGATCATCCTCAAACGTCTGACCCGTTCCGGCTTGCACTGCTCCTACGTTCCGCAGACCCAAGAGGATGCCCTGCTTTCCGAAGCCCAATCGCATATCGCGCAAGCCGACGATGGGGGTGAAAGCTGATGGGGTCGACGACTATCGCCGCGTTGATCATCATCGCCGTGCATCTGCTGGTCTGCATGACGCTGTGTCTGCTGCACCACGTCGGAGTGCTGAAAGTCGATGGACTGCTGCTCCCGTTCATGGCGTTGATTCCTCTATGGGGGCCGTTGAGCGTGGCGCTCATGCATTCGCGTGCCGTGCTTCGTGGGGGACGACGGATTCCCGCCGGTCTGCAGGAACTGAAGGTCGAGGATCAGGAACAACGCAACATTCTTGTGGACGACCGTACGGATTACGCCAACACCGTGCCGTTGGAAGAGGCGCTGATCGTGGACAATCCACGGCAGCGTCGTAATCTGATGCTGTCCATTCTTAACGAGAATCCCGGCCAATACGCCAATCTGCTCTCCCAAGCCCGTCTGAACGAGGACGTGGAAGTCGTGCATTACGCGGCCACGGCCATGGCGCAGATCAGCGCGAAGGAAGACATCGCGTTGCAGCAACGCATGGAGGAATACGAGCGGAACCGCGATTCGGACGAGGCGCTCGACCGGTACCGTGAGGCGCTCGAACACTACTTGAAATCCTCCATGGAACAGGGGTATGCCAGAACGTTGCAGATGCGCCGATACGCCGACCTGCTCGCCGAACAGCTCAAACGGCATAACGACTACCGCACCGTATGCTCGTTGGCGAAGACGCAGATGGATCTCGGTTCGTTCGATGCCGCGTCTCGCACCATCGAAGCGGCGCTGTCCGCATGGCCGCGTCAAGGTGACGTCTGGCTGATGAAACTGCGATTGGAAGCCGCACGTCACGATGGCGAGGCGGTGCAACGCACCGTCCGGCACATCAAGGACGACCACATCTACC
>PPYE01455804.1_pt1 | contig 16089 bp, 18 predicted proteins | sample 1559881 | NCBI WGS metagenome assembly PPYE01 (sample SAMN08240022, study PRJNA423297) | Human gut metagenome, whole genome shotgun sequencing project. | reverse complement strand
CAGTAGGTTATCTTTTTTTACGATTATCCAGTTCAATGAACTCTTTTCGGATGAATAAGTTTCTTATGTTTTTCAATATGGCAGATTTTTCAACTTCGATAGTCTCGGTGTCACAGCCTTTCAACCCTTTGTAACATTTTACTTTCATATAGGTATCGTTTTGATCGATATTTCCTTTTCAGATCACCGGAGTGTTTCAATTCGTTCTGCTGTTGGTCAGCGCAAGGTTCACCACCTGCTCCTCTCCGCCACGCAGCTCGGTCAGTCCGTCAGGGATGGCATAGGTGATTATTTGACCGCTCACGGTGATTTCTATCCACGGGGTGTCGCTGACGACGGGCTGAGGGAAGAGGATGGCGCGGAAGCGGTTGCCGTCACCGTCAGTGGATTTCAGAGGGGTGAAGTCGGAGAGTGTCCTGTGGGTAGTCACCTTGCCGTCATAGCCTATAGTACCCGTGGAACGCATATTCTTTATCACGATCGTGGCGTTATTCACATCCTCCTGCGTCAACGTGCCGGGCGTGGCGGAAAGGCTGAGGCTGACCGTGAGGCGGTACATTACGTGGCGGAAGTCGAGGGGAACGGCACCGTCGCTTTCCACACGGTGGAGGGAGGAGGCATGAAGCAGGTCGGTGGCGGCGTATTGCTCCTCGGTGCTCTGGTCGGTGGGCAGGGTGAGTTCTTGGATTGTTTCCATGTAGGTGCGTGCCGGGAAAAAGGCAAAGAAATTGAGCTCGGCGCTGTTGCCGAATCCTTCCCACGTCAGGTTGTCGGCTTCCCATGTGCCGTTGCGGAAGATAGCGGGATATATCATAGCGGATTCGGGGCGGTCCTCATGGGCGATGAATATCTCCGTTTTGTCACCGTTGTTGAAGCTGCCCTTACCGTCGTCGTTGATGGTGGCGCGTGTGGCGGGGTCGGCGGCGGCATCGCTGCCCGTGAAGCCGGCGATAGCGGTAGTGAAGCGGATGGTGTTGCCGTTGTCCGTGCCGCTATCGGGAGTCAGTGCATCGTCCTGCGAGCAGGCCGATAATCCGACCACACCCGACAGGATGGCGATAAGGCATATATTCTTTTTTATTATTTTCATATCGTTGCGTTTGTTAAATTACGTTGTTTTTATGGATTGTGGTTGAAGTTCCCGAAGTTGAACTTTGGCGGTGCCGAAGCTGAACTTCGACCGACTCGAAGTTCAGCTTCGGGAAAGGTGCGGATTATGGCTGCTGCGCAAAGCTGATGCTCTTCCATTGCATGAGGTAGCCGCTGCCTTTCTTCCCAGCCCATTCGTTGCCGTTGTGGACTTTGGGGAGGGCCGTGCCATCGGGCTTTTTGTCGGCGTTCAGCACGAGGTCGCAATTGGCGGGGTCGAATGCGTTCGCTCCGGAATGAGCGGCTCTGTTCTGAAAAACGCTGGTGTTCCCTATATTGCTGGTATCATCATCTATATTAACGAAATCTCCGGCTGCTGCGGCTTCTATCCGGGTGAGGCTGCTACAGCCCGTTACGATATAATTGCCGAACCGGGTACATGCCGGCAGTTTGAGCGTTTCGAGGCTCGTGCATCCGTAGAAAGCAGCCAAATCTATCGCTTCCACATTATCCAGCGTGAGTTCCGCCAATGAAGTGCATACCTGAAATGCGTATTGATCAATCCGGGTGAGCTGCGGAAGATTCACCGTAGTCAGCGCAGTGCAATTGAAAAAAGCATATTCTCCGATTACCTGCACATCACCGGGCAACACCACCTCCTGCAAAGCAGTGCAACCTGCAAAGGCGCTGCCGGGCAGTGTTGCCGATGTTCCCCAGCCCGTCACTCCGCTGAGGTCGCATTTCGTGATTTTCGTATTATAGGCAAATGCACCCAACTGACCATCGCCCATTCCTGTCTTGGAAAGTTCGCCCGTCAGCTTGATTTCGGTGTAGCCTGCGGCGAGGGCGGCCCGGATAGTTAGCTGTGCTTCGTCGGCGGTCATGGAGGTCATGTCGATGTCGCCGGAGGTGGGGGGTGGGAAACCTTTCGGGCACAGCTTGATTTGATGATCCGCCGGGTCGAGGTAAATCTCGAAGTTGCCGTCGTATTTCATCGACTGCCCTCCATAGAGGCTGACCATTGACTCTGGATTCACTATCAAATGATCGCAGTCCGCCTGCGTCAGTTGGTAACCGCCGGTTCCCCCGGCGATGGAGATTATGTCGACCAAGTAGAGCTTGAGGTGCACATCATCCGTGAGGGCTTTCGGAACGGAGATAAGGGGGTTGGAAACGGGCAGAATGCAGTTTAGATTTATGTAAGCCCCGTCGGCGGTCTTTCCCCCGTTCAGCACGAGGGTGGCGCCCTCCATGACTTTTGCACAGCCCGAACTGCCTGCCGCGTAAGACAATTCGCAGCCGTCACCCAGTTCCAATGCTGCTTTCTCGTCGGAAACCACAATCACAGGCATATTACCGTTGCCGTCCAATATCACGTTCCCGCCCAGCGTAATCCTGCCGTTACAAACACCTACCACGGCAGAATATGAGTTTGGAGCTTGAACCAACTTGATATTGGTGAGTTCGATATAGACGGCATCAGCGTCGGTATTGGCATTTCCGAGGAAGTAATAGCTGCCCGCTTCCCAAGCGAGGGTGTGGCCGCCGCCGTCTATCTTGAAGTAGCCGCTGCCGTTTATGTATGTGCGGCTGCTACTACTACCTCCTGCGGGTATCGTGATGTCGCTGCCCAGCGTAATGAGCGTAGGGGCGTCGGCCGAGCCGCCGCCCGTCTGCAGGGCTTCGTGCAGGGCTTCGTAGGTGGTGATGCCGGAAGTACCGCCGCCTATCACCACTTCATCCGTAATCTCCGGCTGCGTGTCCCAGCCGGAGATGTTGCTGCCGGTGAGTTCCACTTCAGTGTCGCCCGTGCCGGATTTTTTCTTCAGCTTGAGGTTGAGGGTGAGCCGCTTGCCGCTTTCGAGGCGGGTTTGGTTGCCGGGTTCGGCAGTGTTCAGGTCGGCAGGTACATGATAGTACCACACATCCTCGCCTACGGTTATTCTGAGCCATTCCGCACCTGCGGTGAGGTCTTGCGGTGCTACTTTCCAGTCGGCATTGGCGCCACCTTCGTTACTGAGGATTACACTGCCATCTACCCGGTCGTAGTTCACCACGCCGGTCAGCAGGTTCACCTCCACGCTGGCAAACATCGTTGGCGCGCCATTCTTTGCCACGGAGTTTATTAGGGCGGAAGACAAGTTCGTGCCGGTCATGCCATCGCCCGCTGCTAGGTTGATGACGAGCCGGTGCATCAGATGCTTGAATGTCAGTGCCACCGTTTTGCCCTTGCTTGCGGTGGCGGTGGCGTGGAGCAGGTCGTCCGTGTGGTTCCACGCTTGGGGCATATATAGGTATGCCGCCGGATCGTCAATGTCTGGCATGGTGTTCGTGATGCGTGGGTAGTGGGCGGAGAAAGTGACCGCTTCCGTTTCACTCAGGTCTTTCCAATAGAGCGGATTGCTGTTGCCGGCCCGGTAAGCGATGTTTTGGTTACTGTATGCCGGGGATGTGGCATCTCCGGTAAAAGTGTACATGCCCCATTCATCGGCAGGCTCGAATGAGCCTGCGCCGTCGGCATCGAGCTGCGGCGCGCGTGTCTGCACTCCCTCGATGTCGGCGGTGATGTGTACCGCGCCTTCGGGCAGGGTGTTGCCGCCCGGCAGGTCGTCGTTGTGGCAAGCCGTCAGTGCCAGCATGGCCAGCACCAAAAAGGTGAATAAGTATCTTGTTGCTTTCATATCATGAGTTTTTGTTGTTTGTCAAAATCAGATTTCCAAATTACCCGACACTGTGCCTTGCGTGTCCCACGGTTGGATCGTGGCATTCACTTCCACTTCCGTACCTACAGGTGTGCGTTTCAGCGTAATGGTGAAAACAGTTTTCTTGCCTTGCTCGAAGGTACGCTCGGCTTCCACCGGCCATGTCAATACAGTGCCGCCCGTCAGGGTTAGTTTCAAATTCCTTCCGCTTGCACCCTCTTGCGGCAGGATGATGGCGGAGGCGGTCTTGCCATCGGCGGCCGTGTTCAACGTAAGGGTGGCGAGGTCCTGCCCGGCAGTCAGCGTGTTCTGCAACACGTTGAAGTCTGCTGCTACGGGCTGTTTGCTCAGCGTGATGCCCATGCCTGCCAGTTCCGCATCACTCACGCCTTCACCGGCGGTCAACTCTACTTCCACACGGCTTAGGCGGTGGAAGAACTTCAAATCGACAGTATTGGTACTTTTGTCCTTTCCCGTGGCGTTGTCGCTCCGCAGCAGGTCGATGTCGGCAGGGGCCTTTTGGTCGCTCACATCCACCTTATATATATCGTCCGTCAGGTCGGTTTGCGGGTAGTAAGCAATGAAGTCCACCTTCTCATCCGCATTCAAAGGAAAGTAAATGGTCTGTTCTGTTCCGGCAGGTGTAAACTTTCCATCTCCGGCGGTGGTCACATACTTGCGGTTGGTGGCGCCGTCCGTCACTGTCTTCATTCCGTGTTCCAGCATATAGATACCGATACCGTCGTTTGCCTCCCATGTGTCGGTCGTGGCGCGGGGAAGCGTGATTTCTCCGGCAAAGGAAACGGCTATACGTCCGTCATCCACTTGCGGTTCATTTTCATTATTGCTACATGCGGCTATCATCAGGGCTGCCATGCCGATAAACAGATAATTTGTTTTCATCATACTATTTGTCATTTTAAATTTGTTACTTGATGGTTATATTCACCACTTCCTGTACCTGCCAATCGGTGATGGTTGCTGTACCTGCCGGAGTGTTGTTGCGGGCATCTGCTGTCACGCAGTTTCCGTCACGGGTAAATGCAGGTGCGGTGGTCATCGGTTCCCCACCCGGCGTCTGTGTATTGGCTTGGATGTCTTTTCTTGGGACGCGGCTGCTGTTTCGGACAGCTTTTGAAGGCCAGTTAGGGTCAGTTCGTCCTGTTTTGCGTTTTCTGCCGTTTTCACCTTGAACATATTATTTTCCTCCACAAAATGGAATACCATTTGCGGAGCTTTGTTTGTTGCCGGCGCAAACATCGGTGCGGCAACCATAGCCAGTAGTGTGTATACAAGCATAGTTTTCCATGCATTCATATCAGTATGGTATATTAGTGTTTTTTATATAGGATGCCTTGCGGCTGTTTTTCGTGCAGAAAGAGAAAAAAACGGGTTGCTGAAGAAGCTTTTGTGTTGCACAAAAATATAACATGTAAGTAAATGATTGCAAATAAAATCAATTGTCTTTCGTTCAAGTCAATGAAAGACAATTCTTTATATGCTGAAAAGCAGGAAAACTAACGAAAGACAATGTTTAATTAGCGAAAGACAATTTTATCCAAGTACGAAAAACAGTGTGGCAGTTGAGGACATTCAGAAAAAACAGGCACATCATTCACCGGTAATCTGATGCGCTGGATGTGGGAAAGATGATTTGGAAGGCAAAGATGTCAGGAGGATGTTTCGATTTCCGCATCAGTGTTCTTTAAGTAGATTTGTTTACAGTAACTTTTGGGAGTCATTTCCATCATTTTTTTGAAATCTCTGTTGAAATTACCGCTATTGTTGTATCCTACCATTTCACATACTTCTTCTATCGTATATCCGGGATTTTCGGCAAACAGACGGGCTGCTTCGCGCAAACGAAGCTCCTTGCGCCACGGACGGAAATCCATTCCGTAATGGTCTTTCATATATTGCCGGAAGAATGATTGGGACACTCCGAAAGAATCTACCACGATACCGGAAGGGATATCCTTCTCACAGTATGCTTTCTCATCTACATATTTTTGTAATCTTTCTTTTAATAGCCGCTCTTTTTCTTGAAAAACAGTTTTTGACTTTTCCTTGTTCTCTTTTACGGACTTGTCTGTTTCGCCCATGTCTGTTTCCATCGGATGTGCATAAATCTTTGTTTCGGGTGGAACAGCCGCAATGACCGGAATCGCAAATTTCATCCTGCGATAGTAGTTGACGAACCACATCACCATGAAGCTGTAATAAAGCACATACAGTGGAACAAAGAATTTGTACCAGTCGGTAAAAAATAAAATGGGTATAGCCATGATCCCAATAGCCAGTGCACTATAAAATCCGGTCTTTACCCATGCCAGACGATTCTCTTCGTCCTCATCATAATAGTCCTCTACCTCTTGTACCGTCTTGCGGTAAGCTTGCGTGAATTTTCGGGTATAGATAGTTAACTGGATAATATAAGCGGCGATGCCCGTATAAAAGAACCACAAATAATAGTCTATAAAACAAAACAAGGCGACAAACAGGATAATGCCTGCCGCTGCAATGCCTCCGGCCTGTCGGAACACTATGCTCCATCTGACTTCACCCGGACGTATGAAAACCAACATGGATATGGTAAAAAGAAAAGCCTGAAACGATGCAACGAAAAGTGTACTGGCAGGTTCAATACGATGGTCATAACCCGTAAAGCAGCATACCAGACTGAGAAGGGCGAGTACGAAATAAGAGGGCACAAGGATATTACGGGCCTTCCGTAACTTTTCTAATCCGCATTCCGGCGGTATCGTTGTAGTTGCTAGCATGCTTCCCAGCATCGCTACTATGAAAGCTGAAGTTCCCATCAAAATTTTATATGTCGTTTCATCCATGTGTTCAAATCGTTAGGGTTACAAAAGTAGTCTTTTTTGTATTGCGTGCCAAATAATTGGTTTTCAAAGAATAAGAAAAAATAATGATGCCCGTTGTCTCCTTTTCCGCCGAATAAGAATAGATTGGAGAAATTCTTATGACCTTATCTTTACTGGTTGTTTGTAACATTCTAGTTGCGGAATTTTAATCCGTCACCCGCTGTTTCTACGATAATCGGTTTGCTTCGGTCCACTTCCTGTGACAATAGCTTTTTGGACAAATCATTCAGCAAATAGCGTTGGATGGCACGTTTCACGGGACGGGCGCCGAATTCGGGATCATAGCCTGTGCTGGCAATGAAACGGACGGCCTCATCGGTCATTTCCAAAGTAATGCCGTTGCCGGCCAGCATATTCTTGATACCGTTGATTTGTAACATCACAATCTGTTCTATCTCTTCTCTGTTCAAAGGCAAGAACATGATTGTTTCATCTATACGGTTCAGAAACTCCGGCCGTATCGTTTTTTTCAACATGGACATTACCTCTTTCTTCGTCTCTTCAATCACCACTTCGCGATTCTCGTCATTAATCTTTTCGAACTGGCTTTGAATGTATGCGCTGCCCAGATTGGAAGTCATGATGATAATTGTATTCTTGAAGTTTACCGTACGTCCCTTGTTGTCAGTCAGACGTCCGTCATCCAAAACTTGCAGCAGAATATTGAACACATCGGGATGTGCTTTTTCTATTTCATCAAACAATACCACAGAGTATGGTTTGCGTCGGACGGCTTCTGTCAACTGACCGCCTTCATCGTAACCTACGTATCCGGGAGGCGCTCCGATCAGACGGGATACAGAGTGTTTCTCCTGATATTCGCTCATGTCGATACGCGTCATCAGACTCTCGTCATCAAACAGGTAGTCGGCCAATGCTTTGGCAAGTTCTGTCTTACCTACACCGGTAGTACCCAGGAAGATGAATGAACCTATCGGACGTTTCGGATCCTGTAATCCGGCACGGCTACGGCGTACGGCATCGGATACGGCTGCTATGGCTTCATCCTGACCTACCACACGCAAATGTAATTCTTGCTCCAGATGAAGCAATTTGTCACGTTCACTTTGCAGCATCTTGTTGACCGGTATCCCTGTCCACCGTGAAACAACATCGGCAATGTCCTCAGCGGTAACTTCTTCCTTTATCATGGCACTGTCACCCTGCTTGTGTTTCAGGTCTTCTTGAATATCCTTGATCTCGTTCTCTAAAGCCTGTAATTTTCCATAACGGATTTCGGCTACTTTACCGTAATCTCCCTCACGTTCCGCTTTCTCGGCTTCGAATTTCAATTGTTCTATTTCCTGCTTGTTTTGCTGAATCTTGTTGACCAGTTCCTTTTCACTCTGCCATTTGGCTTTGTAAGAGGTTTCCTGTTCTTTCAGTTCGGCAATCTCTTTATTCAGTTGTTGTAATTTCGGCTCGTCTTTTTCACGTTTGATGGCCTCACGTTCAATTTCCAGTTGTTTCAGGTGACGTGAGATTTCATCCAGTTCTTCAGGCACGGAATCACGTTCCATACGCAATTTGGCAGCAGCTTCATCCATCAGGTCAATAGCCTTGTCCGGAAGGAAACGTTCGGTAATGTAACGGTTACTCAATTCTACAGCGGCAATGATGGCTTCATCTTTGATACGTACCTTGTGATGGTTTTCGTAACGTTCTTTCAATCCACGGAGAATGGAGATGGTGCTCAGCGTGTCCGGTTCGGCTACCATAACGGTTTGGAACCGGCGTTCCAATGCCTTGTCCTTTTCGAAGTACTTCTGATATTCGTCCAAAGTAGTGGCTCCGATGCTGCGGAGCTCACCACGGGCCAAGGCGGGTTTTAATATATTGGCGGCATCCATGGCACCTTCACCTTTACCGGCTCCGACCAAGGTATGGATTTCATCGATAAACAGGATGATGCTGCCTTCGGCTTTGATTACTTCATTGACAACAGATTTCAGACGTTCTTCAAATTCACCTTTGTATTTGGCTCCGGCAACCAGTGCGCCCATATCCAATGAGAAGATTTGTTTGTTCTTCAAGTTGTCGGGTACATCACCTCGGATGATACGGTGTGCCAAGCCTTCAACAATGGCGGTCTTACCGGTACCCGGCTCACCGATTAAAATCGGATTATTCTTGGTACGGCGGCTTAATATTTGTAATACCCTACGTATTTCTTCATCACGCCCGATAACCGGATCAAGTTTTCCGCTGCGGGCAGCCTCATTCAAATTAATGGCATATTTGCTTAAGGATTGATAAGTGTCTTCACTGGATTGTGAAGTTACTTTTTCACCTTTACGTAGTTCTGCTATGGCGGAGCGCAGCTCTTTGTCTGTCATTCCCGCGTCTTTCAATATGGTAGCGACAGTACTCTTTACATTCAACAAGGCCAGGATAATAGCTTCCAGTGAAACGAATTCGTCACCCATCTCTTTGGAATACTGTACGGCTCTTTGTAATATCTCGTTGCTTTCACGGCTAAGGTAAGGTTCTCCTCCCGAAACCTTAGGCAGCGAGTCAATTTGCTTGTCGATGACCAATGCGATCTGCTGGGCGTTCATTCCCAATTTCTGGAAAATGAAGTTGGTGACGTTTTCACCTACTTTCAGTACTCCGGCCAACAGATGCACAGGCTCGATAGCTTGCTGTCCGCGGGCTTGAGTTACGTTCACCGCTTGTTGCACTGCCTCCTGTGATTTAATTGTGAAGTTGTTAAAATTCATATTGTATCTCCTTTCTAAATATTATTCAAATACCTATTGAAAACGTAACTGTCACTGCTTTGTTCAGTGGCTTTTGCGATTTCATTTGATAATCGTCAAATAGTTTGCCAAAAAGAAAAAGAAAGCTAATGAAGTAAAATAAGAAGACAAAATGGCAGGCTCTCCGGCTTTTAAATGAAAAAAAGTCCGAATTGTACACAAAAAGGCAGATAACTCTTTTTGCAAGCAGATGATAATTGCTATCTTAGCATCGAAATCATAAAATGAAAACGAGATGACAAATGAAATAAAGTTTGCAGATACTGTAATTCTGGTGGATGTAGCCTATGTAGACAGGGTGGCGGGTGATTTATCCAAACATTTTGGTGACGTGGTGGGCCGTAAGTTGCCGAAAGCGGATTTACCGGTGTTGTTGGAATGTCTGTCACTGGATAGTGGAATACCCTTGGGGGAGAATGCAGTTCAGGTATTATTTATTTATGACGAGGAAAGTAAGAAAATGGATGCTTTTCAGCCGTCGGATTTGGAAAAGGAATTAAATAACGTGGCTTTCAAAAGCCAGTTGGGAGAGTTTGCACTTTATTCTTTCGAACCATCGGATATGGCTAGTCGCGAAGAGTTGTTTCTGGAGTCTTTGAGAGTGGTGGTTGATGCAAAAGAGGTGAAACGGGTGATTATTGTCCCTGCCGAAGAAGAATATGGAGATAAAGTTCCTGCTATATTAAATAAGGTGGACGGAAAAGAAAAAATGACGGTATTCGGTATGAATCCTCCAACCAGTGAAGTCGCTTATCAGTGGGAGATGTTTGGATTCGCTGTTTTACAGTCGTTAGGAATTAAAGCAGACGAACTATAATCATTAAAAAACATGTCTGATTTCAGGTTAAGAGTATTCAGTAGTGTTGCGAAAAACCTCAGCTTTACAAAGGCTTCGCAAGAGCTGTTTATCAGTCAGCCGGCTATAACCAAGCATATTCAGGAATTGGAAACGATGTACCAGACACGCCTTTTTGAGCGAATGGGGAACAAGATCTTGCTGACTGATGCAGGCAGGTTGTTGTTGGAGCATTGTGAGAAAATTTTGGAAGATTACGGACGCTTGGAGTACGAGATGAACTTATTACGTAATGAGCATACCGGTGAGTTGCGCTTGGGAGCCAGTACTACAATTGCCCAATATGTGCTTCCCCCTTTGCTGGCCCGCTTTATCGAGAAGTTTCCGCAAGTGTCTTTATCACTTTTCAGCGGGAACTCCTCTGAGGTGGAAAAGGCATTGCAGGAACATCGTATAGATTTGGCACTGGTAGAGGGAAATACCCGGCAACCTAATTTGAAATATACTCCTTTTCTGCAAGATGAGCTGGTGGCTATCGTCCATACTCATAGTAAGTGGATGGATTATGATGAGATAACTTTGGATGAATTGAAAGAAGTTCCTCTTGTACTTCGTGAAAGAGGTTCGGGAACATTGGATGTATTGATTACCGCTTTGCATAAACACAACATAAAGTTATCGGACCTTACTATCCGTATGCACCTGGGAAGTACAGAGAGCATTAAATTATTTCTGGAAAATAGTGAGTGCATGGGGATTTTGTCTATCCGGTCTATTAATAAAGAACTGTATTCAGGGAAGTTTAAAGTATTGGATATAAAAGACCTGGTGATGTTTCGTGAATTTGATTTTGTCCAATTGCAAGGGCAGGATACAGGGCTCCCGGCTCTGTTCATGCAATTTGCCAATCATTATAAGGAAAAGTTATAACTTATAATTAAAAACGATTAGATTGTTTTTGAAACATATATTACCTTTGCATCCCGAAATGGAGAAATAATGTTAAAAAGTAAAATATATGATTTCAGTAACAGCTTTACAGCAAAACAGCAAAACTATTTATGTAGGTTTGCTTTCCACGTTAACGGTCTTTTTGTTGATGGACTATATTCCGGTATTGGCTTCATTTTCCCAGTGGGTCACTCCCCCCGTATCTTTATTTCTGGGGTTGATATTTGCATTAGTTTGCGGACAGGCCTATCCTAAGTTCAATAAAAAGGTTTCTAAATATTTGTTGCAATATTCTGTAGTGGGATTGGGGTTCGGTATGAATCTTCAGGCTTCTCTGGCTTCCGGTAAGGAAGGAATGGAATTCACGATCATTTCTGTAATCGGTACAATGATTATAGGTATGTTTATAGGGCATAAACTTTTGAAGGTAGATCGTGATACGGCTTATCTTATCAGTTCGGGTACTGCAATTTGTGGGGGAAGCGCTATTGCTGCTGTGGGTCCTGTATTGAAAGCTAAAGATAGTGAGATGTCTGTGGCTTTGGCTACTATCTTTGTATTGAATGCCATCGCTTTGTTTATTTTTCCGGTGTTAGGTCACATGTTTGGGTTAGATCAACAACAGTTTGGTACTTGGGCAGCTATTGCTATTCATGATACGAGTTCTGTGGTGGGAGCAGGTGCGGCATACGGTGAAGAGGCGTTGAAAGTGGCGACAACAATCAAACTGACCCGTGCACTTTGGATTATTCCTTTGGCATTCGCTACTTCTTTTATTTTCAAGGGAAGCGGTAAGAAAGTAAGCATTCCTTGGTTTATCCTTTATTTTGTTGTGGCTATCGTTCTGAATACTTATGTGCTGGATGGTGTGCCTCAATTCGGGCAGGCTGTTTCCGGACTGGCACGTAAAGGATTGATTATTACCATGTTCTTTATTGGAGCTTCCTTGTCTATGGATGTATTGAAGCAAGTAGGTATGAAACCTCTGATTCAAGGTGTTGCTCTTTGGGCGGTGATCAGTCTTAGTTCATTGGCTTATATTCTACTTTTCTGATAGGGATTTATTAGAATATTAAAAAGTATGCGGATGATATGGATTGTCTGAAAAATCCTGTTATCCGCATGTTTTTTTATGAGAATATAATTTAGAAGTAATAGATGAGTAATAGTACAGCGTTTACTCCAATGACAGTGAGGAATCCTTTCCATACATAAGGCAGCATTTCTTTTCTGCGGGAGGAAAAAAATATGGCATAGAACATATTCACTACGATGTTGCTGATGATAGCTTGCATGATACAGGCCCCTACAATGGTTGCCGGAATGTTTCCGCCTTGTAACAGGTTTAGTATGAAAGGAGTGATATCACTTAATCCTGTTGCAATGGAGAGAATACTCAAACCTCCTGTTCCTGCATAAACCAATGTATAGTGAGTCAGAAATGTAAATACTACAAATAATAAAGCAAAGATCAGAGCGACTTTGAATTCCAGTGGATTACTTTCCGTTTCCGTTTCTTCAATAACTTCGCGCTCGCCTTTTATAGTATGCTTTTTATGGATGAATATGCCGATGCCGGCGGCGGTTGCAGACATGATGAGCAGATAGGGGTAAATATTCAGAAAGATGGAAGTGCTGAATATAAGGATCAAAATCATGAAACGTAAGAACATCATGCTGACAGCAAGCATCATGGCAGATACATATTCCGGTATTTCATGCGCTTGTACCCGTTTGCATTTGCGGGCAAGGATGGAAATGGTAGCGGTGCTGCTATACAGACCACCGATAATGCCCGAAACCAAAGTGCCTGATTCGCGGAAAACATATTGCTTCAGCAGGTAGGACAAATAGGAGATACCCGATACGACTACAGTAGCCAGCCAAATGGTGTATGGAGTGAGATTGATACCCGGTATGAGAGGTTCCTTGGGTAGCATGGGCAAAATGATACCGCTGATAGCCAGAAATTTTGCCAGTGTGATCATTTCATCATTCTGCATCCGTTGTACAAGTTCTGTGAAGGTGTGTTTCATTTCTGTGAAAAGAAGCACGGTGACTACCATCATCACGTAAAACCAGGAAGGTTGTGTACTTATGATAGGAGCCATACAATAGGTGATAAGGGCGATGATGATTGTTGTCACTCCAAACACGTGGAACTGGGATTGCTTGACATAATAATTGATGCCCAGTAACATACCTAAAATTATTCCGCCTCCCATAAATAAATGCATTTCCTTAGGATCAAGTATATAGAGGAGATATCCCAAAATGCCGATAAAAGTAAAAGTCCGGTCTGTGCCGAAAAGCGTAGTTTCTCCCTCGCGTTTCAGGCTGATTCTCCGTTGGGATAAACCGATGAGTAAAGAGAACAAGGTCACCAGAATGAAAGTAACCAATTGCTGGGGAAGGTAATCGTACAACTTTTCCATAAATCTGTCAAGATTAGGTTGATGTAATAGGTTTTCCTTTTAAACTGCATTGACTCCTCTGATGGATTCAAGTAGCTTTAAAACGCTTGCTTAAACTGGCTTTCTTCAAAAAGTCCTTTTAATTTATCATCACTTTTTATTTGGTTGTACGGGCTGCAATGACCGCCTTCTTTTTGGAGGCAGTGGCATCACCGCTCTGAGCTGATGCTGAGGCACGGAAGAAGTCTGCGTTTGTGCTATATGCATTTCCGGTACAAGGAGTACTTTGTGCCTGTGCCCATGTTGACATTCCAAGGACGAAGGCTAAAAAATAGATGAATTTATAATATTTCATAGTTGTAATTTTATCAATCTATTGCGAAGATAGAAGAATATTTGATAATATAAACAAGAAAAGGGAAAAAAAAGATGGAGCTTGCTTTATGAAATGATTATATTTGCAGAAATTAAATGAAAGGTTAGTATTCATGGAATCAACAACAAAACTCTATTCGTTAAATTACACAAACGCAAATACTTATTTATTTGCATTCGTGTTTATTGTAGGTAATGTGGTATTGCCGCAACTTTGTCATTTGGTGCATTTGGGTGGACCTGCTATGTTACCCATTTATTTCTTCACATTAATAGGTGCTTATAAATATGGATTCAAAGTGGGGATGTTGACGGCTGTTCTTTCTCCGCTTGTCAATAGCTTCTTGTTTGGAATGCCTTCTGTGACCATACTTCCGGCTATATTGGTAAAGTCGGTATTGTTGGCGTTGGTGGCGGGATATATGGCAGATCGTTTCCGTAAGATTACGATTCCTGCATTGCTGGGGACTGTTATGGCATATCAGGTGGTGGGTACCTTGATAGAATGGGCTCTTGTCGGTGATTTCTATTTGGCGGCACAGGATTTCCGGATTGGAATTCCGGGCATGTTGCTCCAGATTTTTGGTGGCTATGCTTTGTTGAAAGCTATTGCAAAAAGATAAGTTGTAAACATTTGATGTTATGCTGCAAATTGTGAAACAGCCTGAAAATGGTGGCGCTGGCTATGTTCTGGTAGCTGTCATGGATGGAGATCCCGGTAAATGGATGACTTTGGTTTTTGATAAATCATTTAATAGTTAATAGATAAAATGACAGGGACATTATTATTTTTAGGATTAGGAATGCAGGAAATATTATTCATTGCATTGATTGTTCTTTTATTCTTTGGTGGGAAGAAGATACCCGAACTGATGAAGGGGTTGGGCAAAGGGGTTAAGAGTTTTAAGGAAGGGATGAACGGGGTGGAGGATGATATAGATGGGAAAGATAAGAAAGGGGAAACGAAAGAGTGACAAATGATGGAACAACAGCAGAAGATACTGACTTTTTGGGATCATCTGGAAGAACTGCGCCATGTCTTGTTCCGTATTGCAGTGGCTGTGGTATTTCTAATGTTGGTAGCATTCTTGTTTAAGGATGAGCTTTTTGCTATTGTTCTAGCGCCTAAGAATGCTGATTTCATTATTTATCGTTTTTTTTGCCGGATAGCTGATTTCATGGCTATGCCTTCATTATGTCCGGAAGTGTTTTATGTGAAAATGATCAATACCCAATTGGCGGCTCAATTCATTACTCATATGAGCGTGTCTTTTTATACGGGTTTTTTGCTGGCATCTCCTTATGTTATTTATCAGTTGTTCCGTTTTGTTTCGCCGGCTTTATACGAGAATGAAAAGAAATATTCTACCCGGATTGTAGGGTGGGGCTATTTTCTTTTTATGATGGGAGTTCTTTTGAATTATTTTTTGATTTTCCCTCTTACTTTCCGTTTTCTTGCTACCTATCAGGTCAGTATGGAAGTGGAGAACACGATTACTTTGTCTTCGTATACTATTGTTATTATTCTGATAGTTGGAGCTGTTATCACTCCTACGTCAGATGTCTTTACATTGATGATGGTGTCTGTGCCTATGTATTTGCTTTACGAAGTCAGCATTTGGATTGTAAGTCGGATTGGGAAGAAACAGCGGGAAGAATCCGTAGAGGAAGTGCTTGAAAAATCATGAGATGATAATCCTTATAAATGTTATTCCGTAAAAAAGGAAGACCTTTCATGATAGGCCTTCCTTTTTCCATTAGGATCCATACTTTATTAAATTTTCCAGCCAAAGGCTTCTGCTACGGCCGGAAACACAATCTTTCCGTTTACAATATTCAAGCCGTTTTTTAGTCCCGGATCGTTTCCGCAAGCTTTTTCCCAACCAAGATCTGCCAATCTGATAGCGTATGGCAGTGTAGCATTGGTTAATGCCAAGGTTGAAGTACACGGCACGGCTCCCGGAATATTTGCCACACAGTAATGGATGATACCGTCTACTTCGTAAATAGGTTCGGCATGAGTTGTGGGATGGGAGGTTTCAAAACATCCTCCTTGGTCAATGGCCACATCTACCAGTACAGTACCCTTTTTCATCAGTTTCAGCATAGGGCGTGTTA
>PPYE01483450.1_pt1 | contig 16091 bp, 14 predicted proteins | sample 1559881 | NCBI WGS metagenome assembly PPYE01 (sample SAMN08240022, study PRJNA423297) | Human gut metagenome, whole genome shotgun sequencing project. | reverse complement strand
AACACTCAAGACATCGTTCATTCAGTAACTTTATAGCCAACTCCTTGTCGGCTATCGCGGCATACTGCTTTTTTGAAAAAAAGCCCGCCATTGACGTAAAGTTTGTCAATGACGGACAACTTGCTATTTTTTGATTTTATTTCGAACTCACGTTTATTACAGGGATAATCTGGAGGTGATCCTGCGCATAATTCCCGGATATGACAAGAATACACTGATAGAGGCCATACGGATATGTCTGGACAAAGGCATCTATAACGGGGACTCGGTTAAAAGCCTGTGTGAATATGTGTGCAGGGGAAAGGAAAATGGAACAGAAATATACGGACTGGAGGATCACCTGCCCCGACAAGGCGGATTGATACAGTCTTATAACGAAATACTCAGGGATTATGACAAGACATAAGAAGGAACTCATGGAATGTGCACGTATGCTCAAGCTGGGCAATCTGACCGAACATCTGGAGGAACTGCTGCATCAGGCCCAGGAAAAGCAGCTGACCTATCCGGAGTTTCTACTCGCCTGCCTCAGGGAGGAGGTCCGGACCAGGGAGAACCGGAAATATTTGTGTCGTTTGAAAGCGGCCGGGCTTCCTGCAAGGCATGATCTGGACCGTTACGACTTTACCCGGACGGAAGGAATCGACTCCAGAAAGCTGCGCGAACTGCGGCGAGCTGGTATGGGTGGGACAGGCATACAACCTGCTTCTGGCAGGCGGTTCCGGAACAGGAAAGACCTATATTGCCGCCGGACTTGTCCATGAGGCGGTGAAAGCCGGATACAGGGCATATATGGTTACGCTGGAGGACCTTCTGACCTGTCTGAAGACAAGGGATGTTTCCAGGCATGCGATGAAAACCTACAAACGGATCATGAAGGCACAGCTGCTGGCCATTGACAATGCCACACTCTTTCCCTTGAAAAGAGAAGATATCATGTTGCTGTTCAAACTGGTGAATGAGTTTCAGGAAAAGACATCGCTTATCGTTACAGCCAACTACTCCCTTACAGAGTGGCTGGCAATACCGGGAGAGGAAGCTGTCGCAGCGGCATTGCTTGACAGACTGCTCTACTGTTGTGAGATTATACAACTGTCAAGAAACAGCTATCGGATGGAAAACAGGAAAACAATTTTTAGCAATCGGAGTGAAGATACAGACACTTTAAAAGAGTTAACAACTGTAAAGTAATATCCTGCTAAAAGTGGGATATATTAAATTACATAAAAATGAGGTGTGTAAATTTGCAAGGTACATGTGTGCCCCACTGGTATGATCCCTGTCTTTTATAATTTAAAGTCAAGCAAGAGAGGAAAGTAAATAGGGTTTAGTTTATGCATAGTAAATGTAAGATTTACTTGCAACAGGTAAAAAGATTTTTAAGGTTAACAATGTATGCGGCATTAACAATAAAAAGAACTATCATTTTGATTTAACAGGAGCTTTTAGTAACATTATTGAAGAAAGTGAAGCAATAGAATATGATGATGACGACGATGAGGATGAATTCGATGATGATGACGATGACTAACATCTCATTAATCCATAGCTTTTAAGTTTATTAAAGAAACAGGTCAGGACGCTATATCCTGACCTGTTTTTGATGTTAGTTAAGTCCTAATAGTTAGTTTGCTTTATTTGCTCTCAGCATTAGCTATTGATACACGTACTCTGCTTAATGTTTCCAATGTCATCTGAAGATATGAAGCAATCATTGTCAAAGGTGCTCTTCTAGTTATTTCAGGAAAATGTTGCTGTAATCTAGCGTATCTGTCATTTGCTGATTCGAAACGTAAAATGTCAGCCTTTAATTGTGATAACATTAAGGAATTTTCAAAAAAACTCCGATATAGATAAGCTATATCACCATTAGCATCAGAAAGTTCTTCCATTATATCACGCGGAATTTCCCATAAAACACTGTTTTCTACAGCATCCATCATAAGATGTGTTGGCTCTCGGTTAAAATAGCTGTCAATACACCAGACAACATCTTTTTCACATGCTAAATGTTCTATCACATCCTTATCATGCTTTAGGTAGTGCTGTCTAATAAATCCCTTTTCTATATAAAATAGGCAATTACAGATATCACCTTCATTTAGAATTATATCACCTTTTTGATATTTCTTAGGCTGAATAATATCTGCAAAAAGGCGAATATTCTCCAACTTAAGTTTGCGATTAGGGCATGTTTCAGCTATAATCTGTTTTGCAATGTCAAATTGAATACTCATAGGCTAAAGTTATTTATATCCAACATTTTGTTTCAATTTTGGGTTCAAGTCTATACTTTTTTGTGGAATAGGAAAAACTGTGGTATACCCATTTTTCTCATCAGCCAGTTGGACTCGCTGATCGTATGATTTGTGATAAACTCCAAAACGCACCATATCTTGTCGTCGCCAGCCTTCCCATACTAACTCCAACAAACGCTCTTTCAATATGTTCTCAAGCGTAGCTTCTCGATATGGCATACCAACACGACCTCGGACTTCGTTCAACTCCAACGAGCCATCCTCACCATTACGTACCTTTGCCTCGGACTTCATCAGGAGAGCATCGGCATAGCGGAATAGCACGATGTCGTTATCCGGTTGTCTACCGTCGGAATGTGAGGTCCTATCAACCTCATATTTTGCCATACGAGCACCAGCTGTCTTGACATAGGAGCTTCCCGTAAGATTCAACTTTAGCTCCAATGGGAAATACTCCAACTGCTGTCCATTGTCCATCATTACAGGCTTTCCATCAACCTCTACGATGCCGGCATAGAAGTTCTTTTCAAAGCGAGCATCTACATCATCTGTGCCGTATCCGTTGGCTAAGACTGTTGAGATATTGGCACTGGTACCATTTTCCGATGAGCCACCCAACGCACCGCCATGGTTGTAGTGTCGTGATCGGAAGAGATACCAGAACTGCGCAGCATAGAGGTTCTTATCCAACGGAATGGTGAATATGTTTTCGTTGGAGTTCTCGTTATGCACAGAGAAATTATAGCTATAATCGTCCTCCAACCGATAACCTACCTCGGCAAGTTTATTGCAATATTTGATACAGGTCTGCCAAGCGTTGAGTTTCTCACCATCGACGGTGAAAAATATCTCTTTACCGTTCCGTGGAACGCCATCAGTCCAATTATCATCACAATATATCTCGGCATTAAGAGCCAACTTAGCCAAAAGGAAATTAGCTACAGGTGTTGTTATACGACCATAGTAGTTACCCATCTTATTACTACGCTCATTTGGCAACAACTCGGCAACCTCCTGCAACTCATTCACGATAAAACGGAAAACCTCGCTACGCTCGCTCTGCACAACTTCATCCTGCGGTTGTTCATAGGATGTTACGATGGGCACTCTGCCATACATATCCATAATGTAGTAGTAGAAAAGTGCTCTCAGAGCTCGCACCTCAGCTTCGTAGGCCACTCTCTGCTCCTCAGATAGGTTATGGCTATACTTATCGATGATATGCAGAGATTTGTTCGATAACACAACAACCTTGTAGAGGTATTTCCAAGTATTGTAGAGTGGTAAATCATTAGGACTCCACTTATGCTGATACATATTCGTCCACAAACCTCCATCGTACCAGTCGCCACCACGAATAGGTATCATGGCTTCGTCTGTAGTAAGTGTGTTATAGTCATAAATCCCACGACAGGTCCCCTGTAAACCCTCACTGTCTGCACTGCCACCAATGTAATTGTAGAGCACAGCCACTGCATTAATATATATGTTGTTGGCATTGTTGTAAATGTCTTCTTCATAAAGTTGATCTCTAGGGTCTTCAGTAAGACAAGAGGTCATCATCGTTGCCAAAGCAACCATCAATATGTTTATATATCTTTTCATAACTGTAAGCGGTTAGAATTGAATACTAAGACCTAACGAATAGGTACGATATAAAGGATAGGTGCGTTTGTCGTCAATGCCCAAAGTGTTGCTTACTACATAACTGTTTATCATTGGAGTAAGACCGCTATAGCCTGTGATTGTTGCAAGGTTGCTAATGCCTGCCGAAAGACGCAATGACTTCACAGCCTTGGATTTCATTGGAATATTGTAGCCTATGGTAATATGTTCAATATTTACATAGTCACCTTTTTCCAACCAATAGTCTGAAACATTCTGATCAATAATATTTTTTTCAGGAGCACCCTTCAATACATTGTAGTCAGGGAATATAGACATATTGGTATAAGCCAAGCCCGTGCCATTGAATATCTTATGACCGAAAGCACCATTTATCTGCATGGCAATATCAAAGGACTTGTAACGGAAACTGATGTTTGATCCAATAGTTACCTTGGGGGTTGCCTGACCTGCTATATACCTGTCTCCGCCATCGCTAAAATCAATCTCGCCATCATCATTCAAATCTTCAATATCGTAACTGTAGCCACCAAGTTCATTTTCTTTAAGCCCTTTGCAGTGAGGTAGATAGAATACCCCCAATGGCTGACCTACAATCTGATATACTACATTATTGTCTCCACCGTTCTGACCTGCACCATAAAGCGAGCCAATCGGAGTAATATCTGAAGCTGTCATATGCATACCATTATACTCTCCACTAAGCGAAAGTAACTTATTCTTCTGGTAGGACATATTGAAGTTGATATTCATCTCCATATCCTTTCGTTGAATGGGAACTACCGAGATTCCTAGTTCGACACCCTGGTTAGACATCGAGCCGATATTTGCCATCAGTTTATCGAACGCAAAGGTCGGAACGGGAACATCATACTCATAGAGCATATCAGTTGTCTTTGAGTAATATAATTCCGAGGTAAGCATCAACCGATTATCCCATATACCTAAGTCAAAACCGATATTAAATGTTGAACGAGTCTCCCACTTAAGGTCCGGATTCGTGTTGCGTATACTTCCCATTGTTACGGTAGGTGCACCGTTGATGGATACGATACCATTCTCCTTTACGGTATTAAGTGTTGTATAGGATGTTATACCTCCAAGATTTCCTGACCGACCATATCCGGTTCTTAGTTTCAACATTGTTATAAAGTCAGTATCAGAGAGGAAGCCTTCTTTTTTTACATCCCAACCCAGTGATACTGATGGGAAGAATCCGAAAGTATTGTTATCGCTTACCATTGAAGAGCCATCTCCACGGAGTGCTGCCGCAATAGAATATCTATCCTTGTAACTATATGTGACACTACCCATTATTGAAGCAAGTGACGGGTCTTCATAGCTACTGCTCGTACCACCGAAAGGACGCGATGATGTTGCTCCGATGTTATTATAGGAGAAATCATTTGTTGTTATTCCTTTTGCCTGCACCCATAAACCAGTCCTTACCTGTTTAAGATATTCTGCGCCAACAACAGCATCAAGGTGTGAGTCTCCCCAAGCATTGTTATATGAGAGGGACACATTTGTAAAGTAGTCTTCACCCTTGAACTCTCCACGATAAACATTGCCTTGCGCCCACACCCATGTAGGACAAAATTGAGCATTTCCCGTAGATGAATATAAATAAGAGCCGAAAGCCGACAATATCAAATTGTCAAGGATATTAAATTTCAGCCCCAAATGTGTATTGAAATTCCGTTCTTCGGAGTCATTTTTCTCATAGAGGAGTGCTCCGGGGTGGTTGATGTGTGATGCAGCCGAGTTCTTCACCCAGTTGCCATTAACATCAGTTCCTGCTGGATATGTAGGATTCTGTGCAGCTGCCGAGTAAAACAGCATTCGTGTATCGAAAATGTCGTGTATCTTTGACGAGTAGCCATATACACCAAAATCGCCAACTAAGCGACCATCGAAAGCCTTTTGTGTAGCATCAAGTTTTACCACTAAATTTCGGTAATCGTTAACTTTGACAATTGTATTATGATCCATAAAACCGAACGATGCTCGATAGTTTGAGTTTTCCGAACCACCGCTAAAAGCCAAGTGATGCTGATGTATCAAGCCCGTACGAGTAATTACATCGTGAAAATTGGTGTTGTAGCCACCATTATTGTAATCTAATCCAAGTGCCTCTGCTGTAGCTATATACTCCGGGCCGTTGAGCATTTGCAGATGTTTATACATTGACTCGAATCCGTAGTTGCCATCATATGATATTTCGAAACCTCGCCCCGTTCCTTTCTTGGTCTTAATCTCAATTACACCTGAAGCACCACGGGAACCGTACATTGCCGTTTCGGTAGCATTCTTCAAAATAGTGAAACTCTCGATGTCTGCGGGATATATGGTAGATAGCGTAGCGATGTCAGATGTCACTCCGTCAATAATTACTAACGGGTCATTGCCACCCATAATGGATGTGGTACCACGCACACGGATACTATTCAGCATAGCGAGCCTGTCAGTCCCATTAGTGGTGACGTTCACACCGGCAGACTGACCACTCAATACATCCAAAGCATTATTCAATGGTCCCTTCTTGATATTCTCGGGCCTGATATGCTCTAATGATTTAGTCGCCGAAATGGTATCTTGTTTCTCTCTGATATTCTGTACTTGTGCATCAATTTTTTGAGCACTACAGATGAAGAACATTATGACAAGACAAAGACTGACTCTTCCCATCTTGATTCGTTAAATCTCTGTAGATTCCCCAGACCAGACAGTTAATAAATCTTATACGCAATGTATTATAAAGAGGGGGATTGGGAATCTGTACTATTTCCCTGCCTGTCCGTCCGCTTAGCCATTGTATATTTTTTTCTGTTATTTCATATCAGTGATGCTGATAATCCAGGCAAGAACAGAGTAAACATCTACCTCTTTTATACATAAATCCTTTCCAAGGACTTTATAAGCGCAACCATTAACTATATTACATTACAAAGGTAACAATAATTTGTCATTTGAAGAAATTTAGAAAAAAGAAAAAGTCATTATGCGTGATATTTTTTATTTAATTACGACATTTATCAAATACAAAAAATCATAGAAGGACAAAAATCTTTAAATGATTTGATTATAAACAAACTTTAAATAGTTAAATTGCAATAATACTATACCATGGTTGTTCTTTACCTTAATGTAATACTACTGTTATATATCTGGTCATTTATCTCCTTTTGTCGGATGCAAAGGTTGCCAAACCTCTTTTAGAAAACGAAAAGTTCAAGCGGTAAACCATTTGGAGCAGTTTCGTCCTCCGTTGGAGAGTAAACAGCTCCAAAACCTTTTCTTATTCATCGGCTTGGCTGAAAACTGCATCCGGCAACGGAGATAAACGACTGACGAAATAATAGCATAAAACAGCATAGCCCCCCCTTAATAAGGCAATTTTATCAATGCTGTTTTCATTCTTTTCAGAGGACTATTATTTTCGACAGAGAGAAATTTGGCAAGCGGCAGATTTCACTCCCTCAAAAATAATAGATTTGAATTGCTGTCCTCTTGCCTTTATTGGAAATTGTAGTACCTTTGTAGTGGCTTGTGCGAACGAGCCAAGCAATGTGGAAAGATGGGAACATCGAACCATCAATAAAGTACCGAAAAGAGGGAAAATACCCTCTACCACCGCTCTTTGAGTGTTAAGAAATAATAAAAAGGTTAAATCTTCACCTTTTAGAATGTACCCCTAAAGGTTATGCCCATATTTCTGACTTATAACTCACAAAATATTGAGTAATAACTGGTTGCAAATACTATAATCTTTAAATTGTTTCTGTTGCAAAGTTACCCTCCTGCGTATTCGCTTTGCTGTATCATAATCACGGATAGCATTACCATTTTCATCTGAATTACCGCAAAGCATACCAGAAGAATTCCGAAATTTTTTCGAACGGTATCTTATCCATCCGGTCATACAAGTCTACATGATTGGCTCCGGGAACGATATACAGTTCTTTCGGTTCGCTGGCTTCTTGATAGGCATCCTCACTGAAATAGCGCGAATGTGCATGCTCGCCTGCAATGAATAGCACGGGGCGTGGTGAAATCTCTTTAATCATGGCAAACGGATAGAAGTTCATCAATGCCGCCTGACTGGTAAAGCGTATACCTTGATAGCGCGGATGATAGCCACGCAAGGGGTTGCGATAGTAATCGAAAAACTCCTTCTGCACGGCATTGGCATTTCCCAGCAGTTTCTCCGGTGTGCCAAAGCGGATACGTGCTTCTCCCGTTTCTGCTTCCTTCCAACGTTGTTCGGCAACTTCATCCAACAGTTTGCGTCTTTGTTCATCCGTCATCGAATCCCCCAAACCGTTACGGGTGGCACGCCCCATATCATACATGCTCACGGTTGCCAATGCCTTGATGCGGGGGTCGAGAGAAGCCGCACAGACAGAGAACCCGCCGCTTCCGCAGATGCCAATCACACCGATACGGTTGCGGTCAATAAACGGTTGTAGTCCGAGCCAGTCTACAGAAGCACTGAAGTCTTCCACCAATGCGTCGGGCGATACCGTGTGACGCGGTTCTCCTCCACTTTCGCCTTGATAGGAAGCATCAAAAGCCAGAGTCACGTAGCCTCGCCGTGCCATTTCCTGTGCATAGAGTCCGCTACACTGTTCTTTCACAGCCCCGAACGGGTGTCCGATGATGAGGGCTGCATAGTGTTGCGCTTCATTGAAATCCTTCGGGAGGTACATTTCGGCGCAAAGCATGATATCATACCTGTTTTTATAAAAGACCTTACGGACAGTAATTGTCGGATCTGTTTGAAAAGTCTTTGCCGGTTCATCGGATTCAGAAAACACCATTCCGTTCCGACAGCGTGCCGCCATGATAAGTACTTCGTCTATCTGAGCCTGTGTCACGCCGTTGTGCTTGGCATGGGCAATGTGAGTATTCAACTCATTCTTCACGCCGTCCAACACCGACAAGGCAGCCACAGTAGACAGTTCACGGGTACGCCAGTCGAGATTGTCACGGCTGAATATGTCACCGAACAGATGAGCTTTCAGAAATTGGTCCAATGCCGGAGCAAATGTCAGCACTTCTCCTAGTGCCGGACGACCGAACAGTTTCAGCTGGTTTTGTCCACCGACAACAAACATATCCGAACTCTTTACCGGAGAAGGCTCCCGTCCGGCTTCATCCTTTATGCCTTGTGCTGCACGCTCTTTGGTGAGATTCATCAGCGTAACCAATGCACCCATGCTGCGTGGAAAGCCGCAATAGGCATAGAGCTGGGTAAGTACTTCTTTTTCTTCGCTCACGGTCAGCCCACAGTCAAGTCCTCTGGCAAGGATCACTTTGAGGCTGTCCTGATTGCCACGTGCGGCATACATACTGATGGCGGCAATACTTTGTTCTTTCTTGCTTAACATATTGTTCTTGTTTTGTGCCTGCGTATAAACGATACAGCATATCAGGCAGGCGATGGTTGTAATTAACTTGTTCATATTGCTTTCTGTTTAGTGATGAATTTATAAGAACTTGACAAACGCCGGTCTTTCCAGTCGGATATTTTTTCCCGTATTCTTCAGTAACCCCGTATTTCGGTTTCTTTCGAATATCTGTATGCAGTTGGCATCCCTGCAAACCACTGCCAAATAGCAACCATCCGGAGAGATGGCAAAACTTCGCGGATAAAGACCTGTTGGCTGAAATCCTATTTGAACCAATGTTCCTTTTTGGGAATCAATGGAATAAACAATTATGCCATCTTCTTTCAAGTGCTTGGAAGCATAGAGGAATTTGCCATCGGATGAAACATGGATATCTGCATTTCCCTCTGCAACGAAAGGGTCGCAGACAATTGTTTGTAAACGTTCCAACTTGCCTTCATTATAGGAGAATACAGTTATTTTACCCGAGAGTTCACTGATGAGATAAGCAAATCTGCCATTCGGGTGAAAACATATATGTCGAGGTCCTGAGCCGGAATCCATCTGTATGCGGACTACTCTTGATTCATCCAACAGAGAATGAGCCTTACCTGCTTCCGGTCGTTTGCCTATCGGAAACAGATAGATACAATCTGTTCCCAAATCGGTAGCAAGAAGGAATTTGCCATCAGGTGTAAAGGTCACGCAATGCAGATGCGATTGTTCCTGCCTTTTTTTATTCGGCCCATTTCCAGCAAAACGAATTATTTTTGTATCACGTTGCAACTTTCCTTTCTTATCCTGTGAGAATACCGTGATGCTGCCACCCTTATAATTTGCTGTCAGAACAAAGTATTCCTTTGGACTGAGAGTAATATAAATAGGAAGTTCACCGTCTGTAGATTGCGAGTTAAGCAGAGACAGCAGACCACTTTCCTTATCAAAAAGCAAAGCATTGGCAGTCGAACTTTTCCCTTCATCATCGCCTATGGCATAAATTCGATTACCAGTGCTATCAGATGTAAGGAAAGCAGGATTTGAAATCCCTCTCAGCCCACACGGATAGTCGACATCGGCAGTTTGTCCGTCAAACCGGTACATTCTGACACCTTCTTCGTCTGGCTTCATATAACATCCTACCAACAGAAATTTTGCATAAGTTCCCTTATCCGGGACATCTTCGGTTGACCGCGCTTGAATCGTAGTGAAGCTAAGCCATAAGATTAACATGACAAATAAAGCTTTTGGTTTCATCTTATTTACCTTTTTGGTTTCACTTGCAAAATTACAGCATTCACATACTGAAGATTAGACCTCAATCACTGATAAAATTACCACTTTCATCGGGCTTGGACCGGGTTAAATGTTATCTGTGAAAATGGTAAGACAGTCTGTGATTAGGGTTATATGTTCGTTGATTGAATGAACTAACTTTGTCGTCATGGAATAAAATAAATAAGGGATAGAAAAGAAACAGCTGTTCCTCAGACAGCAATGTCAATATAAATACTTATTTTTGTAAAAAACAAAAGGATGGTTATGGGAGATATAACAAGAATAGATACAGTTCAGCAGTACTGCGACCTTTTCGAAGTCGAAGCTCTGCACCCGTTGGTCAGCGTTGTGAATTGTTACGAGGTGCAGCCCATCAGACACTCAAAGAAACTGTACAACATTTATGCTGTGTTGCTGAAAGATACTGACTGCGGTACGATGAATTATGGACGGAGCCTCTATGACTATGAAAAAGGCTCCATGCTGTTTATCGCTCCGGGGCAGGTAATGGGTTCTGACGATGATGGCAGTCTGCACCAGCCGGCCGGATGGGCCCTGATGTTCCATCCCGAACTATTGCGCGGTACTTCCCTTGCACATATAATAAAAGAGTATTCTTATTTCTCATATAATGCCAACGAAGCACTGCACCTGTCAGAACAGGAGCGCAAAGTAGTCATTGAATGTATAAACAATGTAGCAGAAGAATTGAGGCATCCTATTGACAAGCACAGCCGTTCTTTGATTATTGATACCATGAAGCTTCTCCTTGACCGCTGCATCCGCTTTTATGACCGCCAGTTCATTACAAGGGAAAATGCCAACAACGATTTGTTGGCGCGTTTTGAATTGTTACTCAATAATTACTATCATTCTGCCTTGCCAACGAGTAAAGGTATTCCGACGGTACAGTATTGCGCTGACCAACTGTGTCTTTCCACCAATTATTTCAGTGACCTGGTAAAAAAGGAAACCGGTATGTCAGCAATCAAGCATATCCAGCAAAAAATTATGGATATAGCCAAAGAGCGCATCATGAACACGCAAAAAAGTATCAGTCAAATCTCAGATGAAATGGGTTTCCAATACCCGCAACATTTCACACGTTGGTTCAAGAAGATGGAAGGTTGCACACCGAACGAATATCGCAATGAAATTATAAAACAAGCGATAAACTAACTGGTCTTATCATCATTTATTCGTAGAGTCTCTTACAAATAATACTCTGGATATAACCAACAAAGCAATTAATGAACAACTTTGAAATCTTGAACCGATAAACAAAAAAGTTTGATGATCTCCTGCATACACTTTTCCCATCGGATGAACAGCTGTTGTCCGGTCTTTTTCCTGCGGTAAGTCAGGATTCCGTTCGCAATGTCTCCCTTTTTCAGATAAGCCATGTCCACAAAGGACATCCCCCGTGTGTAAAAGCAGAACAGGAACATGTCACGTGCGAAATCAAGGTGGGGTTTCAGGGACAAGTCCAGTCTTTTGATACGCCTGATATCATTTAAATGAATGGCCCGTTTCAAGGTCTTTTCCACACCTGTATAAACAGACTTGAACAGGTTCCGCTGTCCGGTCAGTCCGTTCTCCACCGCACGGTTGTAGACCGCTTTCAGAATGCGCATGTAGAACGAGATTGTATTGGGTGAGTTCCCCCTGTTTTTCAGATAAGCCTCGTATTCCATGAGCAAGTCAGAGCTAAGTTCGCCAAACAGTATATCGCTACCTTTCATAAAACTGCTGAAACTTTTGAGCGCGGCTGTATAGGTTTCAGAGGTCCGTATCTTTCCCAAACGTTTCAGCCTTACTATCTGTTGCCGGATATAGTCGTTAAACGAAGGTTCTTGTCCGCTGTCATGGAAACGTATGACGATATCATCCGCTGTAAACGGACCGGATTGGCTTAATGTCCTGATAGCCTTTTCCAGTCGGATTTTGTCCCGTCTTATCCGTTCCCCTACCGATAGAAGATAATTGTCCCGTTCCATCCCTGCAGGGTGTTGACAGGGAATGACCGCTTCGGAACGTTGGTCCCATTCCGAAGCGAAAAGTTTGTATCCGGTACTGATCTGCCTGACCACACGGTTATGAATCACCTGATAATACAGTGCGCCCTCCCTGCCTTCCGCGGACGAGGACCTGAATTTGGTTCTGATTGTTGCCATAGTGCAGTCATTTTGAATTGGGATTGTCCAGTTGCTTCCTGATTTCCTGTGCCTCCCTGAACAGCCGGTGCGCCAGACTGTCCTTGTAGGCTGCCATTTCATGGTTACGGATGCGGTTCCTGACCGAGTCCTCAAAAGCGGTCACCAGCCTTTCCACACGCCGGATCTTTTCCTCGTCCCGCTTGATGGTGAAATGCTTCTCAAGGAAGGCGATGTCGGGATCATCCCCCGGCAGGCAGATCCTGATGGCTCGGTATTTCAAATCGGCATCTTTCAAAAGCCGGTTCGTGCGGTACTGGTTGCAGTTGGTCCAGACGGAAATGATCAGTGCCAGGATCAGTGCTGAAGCTGTCGTTACCACTGCCTTGGATGCGCTTTCCAGACGGTAGGTCACCAGTCTGCGCTCCGGTTCCTTTTTCAGCAGGACCATTCTCTCATCCAGCCGTCTCACTGTCTCCTTTACAGCTTGGCAGTCTTGACTCAGGCAGTATCTAATCTTTTCCATCTCCCCGGCAAACGTTTCGGCAGACAACGGCCAGCCTTCCGACAACCGGACGGTATGGTTACGTACAGCTGCTATTTCCAAGCCGTTTTTCTCCACCGCGGATTGCAGGCGTTCCAGACGGATTTTCAGTTCCGCAATCCCTTCCGGGGAACTGGTCCGGTTTCCAACTGCGGGGCTTGTGCCTTCCACGGGCAGCGTCTCCACTTTCTTCTCGATCCTTTCAAGGCATCCGTAGATGCCTTCCAGATAATTTTCCTCTTTCATCTTTCAAAGTTTTTTGTTATACATATGGTTCACAAACTCCTTCCTTTCCTGCGCTTCTTCTTTCTCCGCAGGCGTTCCGCCTCTTTCTCGTCCTCCGTCGGTGCCACCGACGGCATGAACACGCCACCCGTACCGGTGACTTCGACCAGGTTATCAATAACAGAACCATGACTTTGTTCATGGTACGGTTGCTTTTGGGAAACGTCATTTTCCAGGGACGTGACATGGTTATGGTCCAATGCCGCATCCAGCCTTGACCAGCTGAAACTGCGGTCAATCCCACTTCCCTTGAATGACAGACCGTTCTTTATAAAGCGGATGCCCTGCACTTCATTAGTGTTTTCCTTGTACTTGAATTCCATTTCCACGCCCATTTTTAAGAGCTTATTTTGAAATTCTTTCCATGTATCTGCACTCCTCAAAGCTTCCTTGACCGCACGGTATATTTCGTATTTCACCTTTTCGGAAGCATGCAGCTTTTCCGTTTTAACGGACTGTTTGCCTTCGGAATAGGTGAGCGAATACTTGTCCTTAAGCATTTTTGTCACTTTCTCGTTGCGCTTGAAATCGTTGCTGTCGGAAATCACCTTCCCGTCGAAGTTCACCCGGTTGAAGACGATGTGGCAGTGCGGGTTGTCCGTCCCGTGATGCCTCACCACGATGAACTGCGTGTTCCGTATCCCCATCAGCTCCAGGTATTCCTCCGCCAGCCTTGCCATGAACGCGTCGGTCAGCCTCGGTGCGTCCTCCGGCTTGAAGCTGAGCGCAATGTGCCCCACCGGTTTCGCCACGTCCGGATTCAGCAGGCATTGCCACCGGAAACTGCATGCCGTCTCCTCCACCGTTCCCAGCAGCACGCCTTCCGAGGCGATGATTTTTGCGTCGTCCTTCTGCGTCACGTAGCGTATGCAGCCGCTGAACGAGCGGCCTTTCCTGATCTTCCCTATCATGAGGCTATCCTCCTTTCGGCCTGTAATCATCCATGATCCGCTTCAGCTTTCCCAGCAGCCCCTCTATCAGCAGCCTTGTCCTGTAAAAGCCGGTCTGGTACGAGAGCTTTGTCAGCTGGTTCAGGTTGTTCGCCATTCCCGCCAGGCTGCGCAACAGTGCGTTCTCCTCCGGTGTATGCCTTGCCGTAACGGTGGCCGCCAGTGCTGCCTCCCTGATATAGACCGCCAGACTCCGGCCGGACTTCCCTGCCCTGAACCTGAGAGCCTCGTAGCTGACGGGGGAGAACTTCACCGTCACGCCTCTGGTCAATTTACGCGTCCTGCCCAGTGCCGGACGGCCACATTTTTTCTTCATCCCATTCACATCGTTTGTCATATGTTTTTTCTTTTTCGTCCGTACTTCTTTCATTCCAAAATCTGCGACCGGCGGGAGCGGATTTGCCCTCCCAGCAACCGCCGGGCGCGGGGAGCAAGGGTTTTCGGGAATCCGGAAACATACCCTTGCTCCCCCCACAGAAAAATCCCCCCGCATTTTCCACATTGAAGCGGGTACACAGGGGACGGTGCATACATCGGGTACACTCCACGCCCGGTTACAGGCTGTCAGATTTTTCTCCACTGCTCGATGTCCCCGCGGTAGGCGGCAAGATGCTCCCTGGCAAGGTTCTCCAGCAGTCCGGAAACGCTCATGCCACGCCCGCCGAGCCTGCGGACGACGGCGTCCAGTTCGTCCCTCACATCCTCACTGACGAACACCGTCTTGCGGTTCCTGATCTTCGGGACGGTGAGGTATGTTTCCCGGTACTCCTCCAGCGAGGCCCTGCGCTGCCTGCCGCTCGTCCTTCTTCTCACGGGGTCTTCCGGTTCCGGCGGGGTGTCCTTTCTTCCCGCCTCCCCGGACACCTCTTCCGTATCAGTCCCGGATGGAATCACCGGTTCCGCATCCATACCGGTGGATTTCCCCAGACCGGGTTCTATCATGAGTCTTTCCCACCACTCGTCGTGGCCGGGGCTAGGACTACGACCGTTCTTTCTGTCTGTGGTTTCGGATGCCGCCGTTTTCTTTCCTCTTGGTTTTTCAGTCGGTTCACTTTTCATTGTACATGGATTTTAGATGGTTGATACTGTGGGCACGGTCTACCCGTTTGCCCGGTTGTCGGAAGCAAATAAAACGATAATAACAAGTGCTGTGAAACGGACGGGTCCGATTGGCGGGGTTTGCCGTGTTATTCATATTGTTGGATCAGTCTGACGGTGATGACTTCACAAATATACGCACCGGAAATTTCCCACTCTTCGGGAACGGATCTGAACGTCTGTCTGCTGAAAACAAATGAATGTTAAAATCCGATTTCCATGACATCTGATGACATATAATGACATTTGATGAAGGGCCGGAACCATATCCGGGGACAATCATTTACTTTGCGGATGAAACAAGTACGCATATGGTGTCAAAGGTAGTCATCCTGTCTTGAAATTCAGGATGTTCCGCCGGGATTCACTAAATTGCGGCACGGAATCCGGATCCGAAAAGAGAATGAAACAGATGTCAAACCTGAAATTGCATTGATTATGGAAATAGTGAACATTGAGGCAAGGACCTTCGAGGCGATGCTCTCGGCCTTCCGGACGTTCGCGGACCGGCT
>PPYE01357869.1_pt1 | contig 16092 bp, 17 predicted proteins | sample 1559881 | NCBI WGS metagenome assembly PPYE01 (sample SAMN08240022, study PRJNA423297) | Human gut metagenome, whole genome shotgun sequencing project. | reverse complement strand
ATATAATTGTTTATACATTTATATCTTTTATACAAACAATTCTTGTTTTTTGTAGTGCATACTCATTGAGATATTTCACATGTGATAAATTAATACTGTATACGGCTTTCGTCGCATTAGCGCAAATTATAACATACTCATTACAGATATTAGTTGCAACTAAAAAATATAAATGTACAAGAATCAAATTTTCATATTTTTTTGATAAAATATACGCTAAAGATATTTTGAAATTTTCATTTTGGAATATGTTAGGAGATCTTGGACATTTAGTAAGGACTCAAGGAATATCTATAATTGTTAATTTATATTTGGGACCGAAAGGAAATGCTGCTTTAGGCATAGCAAATCAGGTATCTATGCAAGCTTGTAATTTAACAAATGCAATGTCAGGTGCTACTTCACCTGAAATATATCGTCGAGTTGGCGAAAAGAAATTTGAGTCAGCTGCAAATCTTTCAGATTATACTTCTAAAATTGGTGTTTTCTTGATGTGCATTCTAGGCATACCGATATCTTTAAATATTGATAGTATATTGGAGTTGTGGCTAGTTAATGTTCCTGAGGGTACTTCAACTTTATGTCTTTGCTTTATATTTATGTTTGTAATTGAAAAAATGACAATGGGTCAACAAAAGTATTTATCTGCTATAGGAAAGGTTGCATTGGTTAATTGTTTAATTTTTGCATTTTATTGTTCTGCAGTCTTATTGCCTTTTTTAGGATTATTAAAATACGGTCTTCTTGGAATCGGTATCTCCTGTATAATATCTATGGCTTTATCTAGATTGTCTATAGTTTACTGTATGAACAAATATACTCATTATAGATATTGGTATTTTGGAAAAGAATTCATGTTTCCAATGCTAGTAGTTTGTACTATTTTTGTGTTGGTACAAGAATGTTGGTCATTCTCTTCTCAGAATCTGTTTGGACTAATTATTTCTTGTGGAATTTCTTGTCTCTGTTCAGTTATAGTTTGTTTTTTCTTAATATTTTCAAATAAAGAACGAAGCAGATTAGTTGATTTGATAATAAAAAAAGTAAAGAGTTAAAAGCATGGAATATATAGTGTGTTTTGTTATATCCATTCTGTTTATGTATTTCGGAGAAAAAAAGATCTCTTTAACAGGAAGTGGGTTTAATGTATATATATTATTATCAGCTTTATGTCCAATTGTATTAGCTGGTATACGAGATATTTCAATCGGAATTGACGTAACTTGGTATGTAACACCTTCTTATTTTGCCGCATTATCCCAATCAAGTTTGGATAGTTACCTTAAATACATGGCAGAGGATGACCTAGGATTTTTCATATATGTTTTTATTGTTACAAAAATATTTAATAATCTGTGTGTATTAATGACATTGAATCATTTGGTCATTATATTACCAATTATTTATGTATTATATCAATTTAAGAAAGAATACTCATGCTCAATGTGGTTTGGATATGGAATTTGGTTGCTATATGATTATAATATGAGCTTGTGTATTATTAGACAGTCAATGAGCTTGTCAATAGCAATGTTGGCATTATTGTATTTAATGAAAAAGAAGTGGATTTATGTATTTATTTGGGGTGCTCTTGCTGTAAGTTTTCATAAAACAACACTTATATTTCTATTACTTGCATTATTCTTTTATTATATTTCTTTTAAGATAAAAAATATTAGAAGTCAAAATATTTTAATATTTTTAATATTTGGAGCTATTTTTGGCGGCAAGATGATTTTAAGTTACGCATTGCCATATTTAGACAGTAAGTATTCTGAGCGACTAGATAGTTCTGATAGCATGACTGGCGGTGTTTATACAATGTTATTTCTTTTATTAACTTCTTTATATCCATTTGCAAAATCAATAATAAAGAAGAAAATATTATATTCGCAATTTATAATGTATTTGCCTTTAATAGGTTTTGTCTTATATATTGTCTCTAGAAATTTTGGCTATTTAAGTAGAATGGCATATCCTTTTAATGTTATGTTGATTTTCACAATTCCTATTGTAATGAAATCTAAATGGTTAAAGACAGGAATGTTATTTACATTATTAGTTTTTTGGATTGTTTCTATCTGTATTAGAGTAGATTGGGAGACTTACCCATATCTTATTAGTACTGATTTAATGAAATAAAAATGATAAAAGTATATTTTGTACATGAATTTATTCATGATTTAGATGGTTTTGCAAACTATCTAAGAATTAGTGACGAAATTAAAAGTCAATTGGTTTGGGATGCAGATAATCCAGACTTCCTTTTTGCTTCAGAATGGATATATTTCAAGAAGCATGCCTTTAAAGAGTTTAAGAGACTTTGGGGAAAAGCAAAAGTCAGAGTGATGTATGCAGGTGAAGCAATTGAACCAGACTTTAATCTTTTTGATTATGTTATAGGCTTTAGTAACAAATGCCAAATGGGAGATAGATTCGTTAGAATTATGTCTCCGTTAGATATGTTCTCAAGCTTCATTCATCAGCGTGAGAATGAAATAACGTCATTGGAACAAGCAAAGTTGTGTTTAAACGAAAAGAGAGGATTTTGTAATTTTTTATATTCTAACCCAAATGCACATCCTCGCCGTGACCAGTTGTTCTATGAATTATCGACTTATAAAAGAGTTGATTCTCTTGGGCGTCATCTGAATAATGTTGGAAAATTGGGAACAGGCTTTGTAGGGCATGCTGCTGATTGTAAGGATATAAAGTCATTATATAAGTTCTCAATTGCTTCTGAAAATGCTACATTTGATGGCTATACTTCAGAGAAAGTCTATACTTCCCTTACAGCTCATACTGTTCCAATCTACTGGGGTAATAAAGACATTTCTGAAGATGTAAATCCTAAGGTAATTATCAATGCCAATGAATTTACCAGTCCTCAGGAATTAATTAATTATGTAAAGTACGTTGATGAGCATGATGATGTTTGGCTTAATATGGTAATGCAACCATGGATTTTACCAGAGCAGATGAAGAAGCATCTGCAAAGAACGCAAAAGTATGATGACTTCTTTGAATGGCTGTTTGAGGGGGAGATTAATGATAAGAAGCGAATAGCAGAGGGAACTCATGTTGATAATTATCGAATGTTTCTTCTTGATAGAGCATACTCCATGGAATTGAATTGGAAAACTTTTCCAAGATATATTGATAAATTGAAAAAAAAGTTTAAAAAGTAGTACGTTTTAATCCATAAGATTATGAATCAAAGATTAGTAAAAGTAATCAAAAACCCCTACAAGGTGTTTAATTGGTTAGCAGCTCATCATCTTTTAAATTGGATGGATGATAAGACTTATTTAAAATTGGTTTATCGTGGACATTTCGGAAAGAAATTGAATCTAGATAATCCAATTACTTTCAATGAGAAGTTACAATGGTTGAAGCTTTATAATAGAAAACCAGAATATACTATCATGGTAGATAAAGTGAAAGCTAAAGAGTATGTAGCTAATATTATCGGTGAGGAGCATATTATACCAACATTAGGAGTCTGGGATGATCCTGATGATATAGACTTTGACAAACTTCCAGATCAGTTTGTGTTGAAATGCAATCATAATTCAGGAATAGGTCTTTGCATTTGCAAAGATAAAAGCAAACTGGATATAGAAAAGGTGAAAGAAGGTTTACGCAAAGGCTTAAAGGAAGACTTTTATCTGATGGGAAGAGAGTGGCCCTATAAGAATGTGTCTCGTAAGATTCTTGCTGAGAAATATATGGTTGATAGTGAATACGATAAAAAAAACATTGGGAAGGAAGATTTACAGGAATTGCATGACTATAAATTCTTTTGCTTCAATGGGGAGCCGAAAGTTTTGTTTGTTTCAAGTGATAGAACAAAGAAAGTTTGTTTCGATTATTATGATATGTCTCTAAATCACCTTGATTTGAAGCAAGGTGGTGATAATTACAATGGACATATTGCTTTGCCAAAACACTTTGAGGAAATGAAATCTTTGGCAGCAAAGATTTCTGCAAATATTCCTCATGTAAGAACAGATTTCTATGAAATCAATAATGAGATTTATTTTGGCGAGTTAACCTTCTTTGACTCAAGTGGCTTTGCCAAATTTGAGCCGGAAAATTGGGATGAAAGATTAGGAAAATTAATCGTTCTACCCCCCCCCATATTGCGGATATCTGATAGAAGGTAATGGCTTCATGTTGTGCATTCATATTACTGAAGAAAAAAAAGAATGCGTTTTGACAGACTATAAATTCTTTTGCTTTGGTGGTGAGCCGTTTATGATGTATGTTTCTCAAGATCATGCAGAGCATGCTACCACAGATTTCTTCGATATGGATTACAATCTTCTTCCTATTCGGATGAGAGATCCTAATTCTGAAAATCCTCCAGCCTGTCCTAAAGAGTTTGAGGAAATGAAGCAATATGCCAGAATGCTATCTAAGAATATTCCTCATCTGCGAGTAGATTTTTATGTTATTAATCACCATGTTTATTTTGGTGAGTTGACATTCTATCATAATGCAGGTTTTTCTTTGGTGAAGCCACATGAATGGAATGTGAAATTAGGTAATTTGATTAAATTGAAATCATAGTTCACTATTGATTTTAAGCAAATTTTAGATGAAAAAAGTAGTATATACAGCTTTAACGGGCAGTTATGATGCGCTGGAACAGCATAAATATGTGAATCCAGAGTATGATTATATTTGTTTCTCCAATGATTTTGGAGATAAGAAGAAAATAGGAATTTGGACAATCAGAAAGATTGATTATCCTTCTGATGATAAACAGCTACAGTCCAGATATCCTAAATTACAACCACATGAGGTGTTGCCAGAATATGACGTCAGCCTTTATGTAGATGCCAATGTCAACATTTTGACGCCATATCTGTTCCGTCGTATAGACGAACTAATGAAAGAGGGTGTGAAATTAGCTGGTGTAAAACATCAGTTTCGTGATTGTCTCTATGAAGAAGGATATCGTGTATGGATTGCTGGCGTTGATAAAAATATTAATGCCATTAGAAGACAGTTGAGCTATTATAAGCAGGATGGTTTTCCACGTCATTTTGGAATGTATGAGGCAAATGTTATTTTTCGTCAACATAATGACCCTCTAATTATCAAACAATGTAATGAATGGTGGAAATTGCGTTTGAATTATTCCAAGCGTGATCAATTGGGATATAGTTATACCTTATGGAAATATAATATTCCTTTTGTATATCTTTTGCCAGAGGACCAATGGGCAAGAAATAGTAAGGAGGTAACTTGCAGAGTAAGACCTCAAAAATACCCATATTTTAAGCAAAAAGTTGTCAATGCATATTACAAGTTTTATATTCCGTTGAAGCAAAAAATTGGTTTTCCTATCTTTTATAAAGCTCTTTAGTTATGTCCTATACTTTCACCATTATCGTCAATGATTCGAAGCCCAATTCATGGCCAGATATTGTATGGCGTGATGCTTCATTATCTGGTGCACGTGTTCTTCTTGAAAGCAGCTTGCCTTTACCAAGTATTTTAAAGAAGATACGACGGGTACATTTTGCCAATCCTGCAAATCATAGGTTTTGGTTACCGTTAAAGTGTCTATGGGATGGAACCAATACGCTTCGTTTTGAGGATCTTGATCCTAAGAAGCGTAACTATATCATCTTTCAGACAGGAATTAAGTTCTCGGCTCATTATATTGAACGATTGAAACGCGAGCGTAATGCTTGCATTGTTCTTTATATGCCAGATAATATTAGAACAATGAAAATAGCACAGAATAAGGACGAGTTCCTGGGATTCTGTCGTCATTATCATGTAGATCAGGTATATTCTTTTGATAAAAAGGATTGCGAGGAATTTGGGGCGGAGTTCTTTGATTTTTATTCAATGTTGCCTGATAAGGTTACGCAAAAAAAACTCGAAGATGATAAACCGAGAATTCTGTATGTTGGTGGTTGTAGAAGCAAGGAGAGATTAAATACGCTTCATGCTCTATATGACAGATTGAAAAAACAGGCTCATTGTACCTTTTATCTTAACGGAGTTGATTCGGTTGATGCCAACCGAGAAGGCATTATATATAATCACCCATTAAGTTATGCTGAAGTCATAGAACTTGTTCAGCAACATGATGTTATAGTAGAAATCATGAACGGTAATCAAGCAGGTAATACGCTTAGATTGAAAGAGGCCGTATGTTATAATAAATGTTTGCTATCGAACAATCCTTTAGTTAAGGAATCACCGTATTATGATCCAGATTTTATGCAGATATTTAAGAAGGTAGATGATATAGACTTGTCCCGTTTCGCAAAGGATGTGGATTATAAATACAATGGTGAATTCTCTCCTTGTAAACTTATGGAAAGGATTGTTGAATGTGATGAACCATATAAATGAATATTATGAGAGTTTTGTTTTGTATAGATTCTTATTTTCAGCTTATATTGGCTGTTAATTTAAGAACAACAGTGTATAAAGATTATGTTGCTGATATCATAGTTTATAATTCCATACCAACAGCAGAATCAATTTGTATAAAGTTGAGAAAATTGAAATCTTTTAGTCATGTGTGGCTAGCCAAAACTTCCTTAACAAGATGTGGGAACAAGTATTCTTTTAAAGAGAAATTGCCTAAATATGGTGAATATTTGAAGACTATAGTCTCGCCACAGAAACGATTGGAGAAGTATATTGGAAGTTCTTTTGATTATAAGTATGATGAGTTGATTTTTAATGGTACTGGTGCCTTACCTGAATGTATCTTTAATGCAGCATACAAGCAGAATAATCAATTGACATGCAAAAGAATTGAAGATAGCTATGTTAACTATTTCACGGAATATGTTTCTCAAAAAGGAAAGTTAAGAATAGGCTTTGAATCAATTATACAGCTTTTGTTTGGGCGTAAATCGATGGAAAAGTATGTTTCTGCATTATATTTTGAAGATGCTGATTTGGTAAGTATTCATGTTCCATATTCTATTGTTCAAGCTCCCAAAATAAGCAGAGAAAATCAAGAATTGGTTAAAACCCTGAATTTTCTATTTGATTACGAACCGGATCAAATACTAAAAGAGAAAGAAGTTATAATGTTTGAGGATGGTCGTCACTTTTTTAGTGGAGATGATGAAGAGGTGGACATTGTTAAAGCAATTTTAAAGGAAATAGATAGTTCAAAGATTGCTGTAAAAATGCATCCTCGTAGGGTGAAAAGCCGTTTTGATCAGTTTGGTGTTTATACAGTTAAGAATTCTACAGTTCCTTGGGAAATTATTCAAATGAATATGCCTTGTACAGGAAAGGCTTTTTTGACCGTTTCTTCTGCTGTGGTATTTTCTTCAGGTATGTATTTTAATGACAAATGTAAAAACATATTGCTTTATAAATGCATGAAAAAAGAATACTCTGGATTAAATTCAAACTTTGAACAATTTGTAACTAAATATAAACAGAAGTATGGGGCTAAGAGTATTTTGGTTCCTTCTTCTTATGAGGAGTTAGTAAATGTTATTATGAATAAAAATTAATTATAAGGAGTTTTATTTATGAAAATTATTGGTGTTATTCCTGCCCGTTATCAGTCTTCTAGACTTCCGGGCAAACCTTTGGCTGATATTTGTGGTAAGCCTATGGTCTGGTGGGCTTATAATCAGGCAAAAAAGGTAGAAGAGTTTGCAGATGTATTTGTTGCTACTGATGATGAACGTATTGCTGATTGCTGTAAAGAGTATGGCATGAAGTATGTTATGACAAGCAATACTGCTCCTAATCATATACATAGAATCTGGGAGGTGACTAACATAATAGAGGCAGATTATTATGTAAGTATTAATGGTGATGAACCTTTAATTCTTCCAGAGAATATTAAGGCTGCTTTGCCAAATAAAGTCGTGTCAGACAAACCTTATTTTGGTAGCGTTTATAGAGAAATTAAAGATCCTGCAGAATTGATTGACATTGCTAATGTTAAGATAGTGCTGGGTGTAGATGGCAGATGTATGTATCAGTCAAGATTGCCTATTCCTAGCCCAAAAGGTTCTCTTTTCTTTAAGTATAAGAAAGCTATTGGAATAGAGTGTTTTAACAAGTTAGCTCTTGATTTCTTTGCCCATGCTCCGATGGGTGAGATGGAAAAGATTGAGGATATTGATCATCTTCGTTTTTTGGAAAACAACGTTCCAATCTTTTACAAGAAAATTGAGTCAGAATCTCTTTCTGTTGATACAAAAAATGATTTGGAAAAAGTTAGAGGTATTATTGCTGATAAATTAAAGAATCATCAAATTTAGAAAGATGAAGAATATTAAAATATTAGATTGTACGTTGCGCGATGGTGGTAGAATTATCAATTGCGCCTTTCCTGATCAAGAAATTAAAGATATTGCTCATCGTTTAGCTAGCGCTAATATTGATGTAATCGAAATAGGTTTCCTTAGAGATCCTAAAAAGGTAGAATATAAGGGTAATTCTACCTTTTTTACAGACGTAGATCAGATTCGCCCTTTTGTAGATAAAACGAAGGGTACTAAGTATGTAGCTTTTGTTGACTATGAACTTTTTGATTGGAGTACATTGAAACCATATGATGGGACATCTATTGATGGAATTCGTGTAGGCTGGAAAAAGGATAGTTTTGTTCATCACAAGGATGAAATTGTTAAGCATCTTAAGGAAGTGAAAGAAAAGGGTTATATGTTGTATATTCAAGGAGTAAATACTTTGGGATATACAGATAGAGAACTCTTAGATATTTTAGATTTCGTGAATCAGATTCATCCTGACGGTTTTGGAATTGTTGATACTTATGGAGCTATGTATATGGATGATGTAGATCGCATATATACAATGGTTGACCATAACCTTGATGAAGATATTGCAATAGATTTTCATTCTCACAATAACTATCAACTGTCCTTTGCCTTTGCTCAAGAAATTATTCGATTGAGCAATGGTAAAAGAGATATTCTAATAGATGGTACTCTTCATGGTATGGGTAAGGTTGCAGGTAACTTAAATACTGAGTTGATTGTTGATTATCTTGTACGTAAACGCAATTTTGATTACAATTTTGATGCGATTTTAGACTTGATAGATGATTACATTCATCCGTACCAGTTACAATATAAGTGGGGCTACTCTGTTCCTGCTCTTATGGCAGGCATTTATAAGTCGCATCCAAACAATATTCTGTATCTTACAGAGAAATTTAGATTGGCGACAAAAGATATCAAGTATATTATCAGTATGATAGATCCTCAAAAACGTATGAGTTATGATTATGATAATATACAGCGTCTTTATCAAGAGTATAATAATATAAAAGTAGATGATTCTGTTGCCTTGGAGAATCTAAAGAAGCAGTTGGAAGGACGAAATATTCTTTTGATTATGCCTGGTAGCTCTATTGTCGAATACAAGAATCTAATTTCACAATATATAGAGGATAACAATGCAAAAGTTATTCTTGTGAACTTTATAGATAAGGAATATCAAACTTCTGATTATATTACTTTCTGGGGAAGTAAGAAGCGATATGATAAATATAAAGAACTGTGTATTGATGTAAAATCAGTTGTGACATCTAATGTAGCTACGGACAATAATGAGGATTTAGTGATTAATTATGATTCATATATAGACAGAACTGAAGAATATTCAGATAATACCTCTTTAATGTTGCTTAAGGTTTTGCAACGTATTGGTATTACATCATTTGCTATAGCTGGTTTTGATGGTTTCAAAGAACAGGGTAGTTATTTCAATGAAAATAATTACAAGGAGGTTCGTTTCAGTTCTAAGTATGATGAAATTAATAAAGCGATTTCTAAACTTTTAAAGAAATATGCTGATTCTCTTGATGAAACATCACATATTAAGTTCTTGACACCTAGTATATTTAGTAACATTTTAGAAAAATGAAAATCAAATTTTTAGTAATGGACGTAGATGGAACTTTGACTGATGGTAAAATCTACATGTCTGCCAACGGAGAATTATTCAAGGCTTTTGATATCAAAGATGGCTATACCATATATACTCTAGACCAAATTGGAATTGTCCCTATTATAATTACTGGCAGAAAATCTGAAATCGTTTCTAAACGAGCTGCAGAGTTGAAAATAAAAGAATGTCATCAAGGGGTAAGCGATAAGTTAGCGACATTGAATGAGGTCTTGGCTAAATACAATGGTACTCTAGATGAAGTTGCATATATTGGTGATGATTTTAATGATTCCGTTTGTATGAAAGCTTGTGGTTTGGTCGCTTGTCCGAATGATGCGGAAGAATCTATTAAGCCATTAGTTAATTATGTATGTAAACACAATGGTGGGCAAGGTGCATTACGTGAATTTGTGAAATTTATATTAGCTAATGAGTAACTTTTTAACTAATATGGGGGGGGCAAAGGTTATTCTTGCTGATGCAAGAAGAGACCTTTCTCCTTTCCATTATATAAAGCATTTATGCTTTTTGTCACCAGTTTCGTATATCTTTTGGTTTCGAGTGTTTACTTTGATTTATGATAAAATACCTTTATTGAAACCATTTCTTTCTTGCTTGCATTATATTAATTCTTTATTGCTAGGAATTCAAATTCCATTAGGAAGTAAGATTGGCGGGGGCTTTATCATTAAGCATTATTCTAATATTGCAGTGAATAAGAATGCTATAATTGGTAATAATTGTACATTGTTTCATGGAGTTACTATAGGAATGGAATTTTGCGGAAAGAGAAAAGGTTATCCAACTATTGGTAATAATGTAATACTATTTCCTGGAAGCAAAATTATTGGTAATGTTAAAATTGGAAATAATGTTGTTGTAGGATGTAACGCTGTTGTCGTAACTGATATACCCGATAATTCTGTTGTCGCTGGTGTTCCAGGAAAGGTTATAAGTGACAATGTAAATCAATATATGATCGCATTTAATTTGGTAAAATAGTGCGTCAGAAAAAACGCTTATTATGAAATATGCAATTAATGGTCGCTTTGTTGTCCGCAAGTTGACAGGACAGGAACGATTTGCAACGGAGTTGCTTCGTGAGCTAGATAAAATTTGTGATAAGGATGAATTTGTCTTGGTTGTACCAGAGTATGCAGAGACATTACCTGATTATAAGAACATCAAGATTGTCAAGTATGGAAAGGTAAAGAGCCATTTTTGGGAGCAAATTAGTCTTTATCGCTATTGTAAAAAACATCATCTGGTGAGTGTGAACTTAACTTCTACTTGCCCTTTGTTAGATAGTGGTATTGTTTGTTGTCATGATGCAGCTCCTTATGAGATTCATGATCTCTTAACTCAGAATCTTTATGGAAAGTTATCGCAGGTATGGCACATGTGGATGATAGATGCTGTAAAACGTAGCAAATATCCTATAATTACGGTTAGTCATTATTCTAAAGCTAGACTTGCTAAGTTTATGCATGTTCCAGAAGCACGGTTCCATGTCATCTCTAATGCTTGGCAACACTATCAGCGTGTTAAAGAAGATGATTCAATCTTTGATAAACTTCCAAAAGGATATAGGCGAGGAGATTATTTCATGGCCTTAAGCAGCTTGTCTCCTCAGAAGAACTTTGTTTGGGTGAAAGAAGTAGCGAAGCGCAATCCTAACAAGAAATTCCTGATTGTTGGTAGAGCAGAGGGATTTACCAAATTCGGGGCCGATGATTTACAGGTGTCTAATCTTCACTTTACTGGCTATTTGACAGATGGTGAAATCAAATCTCTAATGAAGAGATGTAGGGCTTTTATTCATCCTGCCGTATATGAAGGTTTTGGTATTCCCCCAATTGAAGCTTTGTCGTGTGGAGCGGAACTTATTGTATCTACAGCCGCTTGTTTGCCAGAAGTATATGGCAAGTCTGCTCATTATATAGATCCTCATAATTATGATGTGGATTTGGATGAGTTGCTAAAGGAGCCGATAGCTCCTGCAAGCGAAGTGTTGAATAAGTATTCTTGGGCAAAGGAAGCAGGGAAACTGCTGAAGTTATTAAGAGAGAATTAGCCCTTATAGTATGGAAAAGCATATTAGAATCTTTAAATTACAGTTAGGATTCTAATAAGCAATTCCGTATGCTGGTGAAGAAGATGGTGGGGGAAGTGAAAAGATAAAGACGTTATGGATACAATTGATATTTCTCAAAAAATCCAAGACTTCAAGCAGGTGTTTGAGAATGAGAGTAGAATCATTTTCTCTGCTAAGTTTGGAGATGGTAAGTCTTACTTTCTGAATGAGTTCTTGAAGAGTTATGATGAAAAGAAGAATGAATTCTATTTCATCACTCTCCATCCTGTAAACTACGTGGTTGAGGAGAATCGGGATGTCATTGAGTATATCAAGCGTGACATTCTGTTTCAACTCATTAAGGATGATCGTATATATGACTTTAAAGAAGGGTATGATAAGATATTCGATGCGGTATTCAACAAAGAATCTTTGTTGAAGTTGGCTGACTTTGTTGCTTCGATTATACCAGTAGAAGGAATAAAAGATGTATATGAAGATTTGAAAGGTCTTGCTTCTACGATTCATAAGAAATATAAGGGTCAAGATGTTCTTCATGTAGTAGATGATTACCTCAATGGATTTTATGGAAAGTCGGGTAGTATCAGCGAATGTGATGCTTTTACTTGTCTTATCCAGAAGTCTTTGAAGCAGATGTCTGCAAAGTCCGTTTTGATTATTGAGGATTTGGACAGAATAGATCCTGCTCATCTATTCCGCATCATGAATGTCTTATCCTCTCAGGTTGATAATCCCTATTATTCGGAGGTTCCTAATGGTAACAAGTTTGGCTTTGATAAGATAATCCTTGTGATGGATTACGAGATAGCACGTCATCTCTTCCACCATTTCTATGGTAAAGAGGCGAATTATGAAGGCTATATGAATAAGTTCCTGAATACCTTGCCATTTTCGTATTCTATAAAAGAAGTGGCGCATAGGCAAGTTGAAGCTAAACTTTTGGATATACAAGTCTTGACTATTGCTCTTAGTCCTGAATGTTGTCGTAACTGGGATAATTCGCTGCATGCTCTTAATATATTTATGGAAACTTTTGAAGGACGTCCTTTCTGTTTCCCTGAAGACTATCAATAATTATAATTCAAACAAAATAATGAGGATATTACATATAGCAGAATGTGCAGGAGGTGTAGAGCGTTATCTCCAGATGCTCCTGCCACGATTGGAGAAAAAGGGAATAAAGCAGTATTTCATCTGTTCTCTCAATTATGATGAAAGTACATATAGCAAGATGGTGGATGGTGTTAAGCAAATGGATCTTATGCAATCATTCTCACCTTTGAAAGTGATTGCTAAAGTTAGAGCCATTCGCCGGGAAATCAAAAAGGTTAATCCTGACATCTTGTATTGCCATAGCAGTTTTGCAGGTGGCTTAGGGCGTATGGCAGCCATAGGCTTGCATTGTAAGGTTGTTTACAATCCTCATGGATGGGCTTTTAACATCAAGTAAATTCCATGGTAGTATTGATTTCTCATATCTAAAATGTATAATTAAAATTGAAATAAATTATGGCTAATGAGATAGTTTTATCGAGAAATAAACAAATAGACGTTATGCGTGGTATTGGTATTTTTCTTGTTGTATTAGGACATACATACCATAATAGTGGAATGTTGTATCTTTTTCATATGCCACTGTTTTTTATGTTGTCTGGTTCGGTGTTAAATTATACGAGACATAACTATTCTATAGGCAGAAGATTTAAAGGAATAATGGTTCCTTATTTTATTTTCTCTATTCTTTGTTTCATCTATTGGGCATTTGTAGAATCTAAGTTTAGACCTATTCATGATGAAGTTCTGTTTGGTGGATATCTGGGAACTCTTAATGTTAAAGTACAGCAGTTTATTAATATCTTTTTGGCTGAGAATAGTGCAAATGCCTATACCTATAATATCGTAATGTGGTTTTTACCATGTTTGTTTGTCGCAGATTTGATTTATGCAAAGATAAAGAACCTTAAAGGAATATGGGGTGTTATGATAGCGTTTATCGCTTTATATTATTTATGGGTAAGTAAGCTCCCATGCTTAATATGGAGTTTAAATATTGCCATACTTGTAGTTCCTTTTATTTTTATAGGACATAAGGGGTATCCCAAACTAGTTAAGCTAACGAGTCGTATTCCTAGAAGGAATATGCTGGTTATTACTCTTATGTGTATTCTTTTTTTTGTATTTTTGGCAATCCATTTTAACATTCAATCAGATATAAGGGGTAATGTCATTCCTCCATTTTATAGCTTTTATGGCATGGCAATTCTTGGTTCGCTGATTATATTCTGTATTTCATATTTAATCAATAATCTTAGTGTTGTGGGGGGGGGCAAATCTCTTATTTAGGAAAGAACAGCTTGATAATCATGTGTATTCATGAGCCTATTAAAAGAGTTCTTCTAGTTGTTTTGTCTAAAGTATCATCTTTGCCTATAGAAGATCTGAGAGGTAACATTTTACTTAGTATTATATGTGTATGTATTTTGCTTTTGATATGTGTTCCTGTTGTTAATGTAATCAACAAAAAAATAGCTTGGATGATTGGCAAATTCTGATTATTTCATATAAATCTATATTAAATGAAACTGAAAAGTATAATATATCTGTGTCTGGAGAAATTGTTATCTCCTTGCACAGACAAGATAGTTTGTATCTCTAAGGCAGAAAAGGTTTCGGCAGAGCGTGAACACATTGCTAAGGATGATAAGCTTGCTTTGATTCCGAATGGTATTGATGTGAGTGCAGTAAAGAATGCTGTTGCTAAGTCTAGAAATGAACTTGGCATTGTGGAAGATGCCTTTGTGGTAGGTATGATTGGAAGACTTTCTCCACAGAAGGCGCCTGATGTGTTTATCCGTGTAGCCAAGTTGATACATGATGAGATTCCTAATTCTGCTTTCATCATAGTAGGAAGTGGTGAGGAAGAGGAAAAAGTCAAGGCCTTTGCCAAGGAAAATGGTTTGGAACTTGTTGTAACTGGTTGGACTGACGAGCCATATAGCTATTTGAAAGTTTTTGATGTAGCGATGCTCTTGTCTAGGTGGGAAGGATTCGGATTGGCTGTTGTTGAGTATATGGCAGCTGAGAAAAATGTCGTTGCCACCAGGATAGATGCCATTCCTACATTGGTAGATGATGGTGTTGATGGTTTGTTAGTGGAAATGGATAATCCTAAAGATGCCGCAGAAAAGGTACTCTGGTTATATCGTCATCCAAAAGAAGCTACTGAAATGAAATCTAGGGCTTTGAAGAAAGTAATAGAGAACTATGACATTTCAAGAGTTGTTGATCAACATGTTGAAATGTTTGAGGAACTTGCTGGAGGAAAGTAGGTTTTATCATCATGATTTGTAATTAATGTAAAATATAAATTTAAATGGAAGTAATAAAGACAGATATAGAAGGCGTGCTCATCATTGAGCCTCGCCTCTTCCGTGATGCTCGTGGCTATTTCTTTGAGAGCTTCAGTGAGCGTGAGTTTAAGGAGAAGGTGGAGCCATTGGTTGGCTACAAAGTGGAGTTCTGCCAGGACAACGAGAGCATGAGCAGTTATGGTGTAATGCGAGGCTTGCATTTCCAGAGACCTCCGTTTACCCAGAGCAAGCTGGTGAGATGCGTGAAGGGTAGAGTGCTGGATGTTGCTGTGGATATCCGTAAAGGTTCGCCGACATACGGTAAGCATGTGGCAGTGGAACTGACTGAAGATAATCATCGTCAGTTCTTTATTCCTAAGGGTTTTGCGCATGGCTTCGCTGTGTTGTCTGAAACTGCTGTATTTCAGTATAAGTGTGATAACTTCTATCACCCTGAGGCTGATGGTGGTATCTCGATACTGGATGATTCTCTCGGTATCGATTGGCGCATTCCTACGGAACACGCTAATCTTTCGGAAAAGGATACAAAACATGAGGTATTGAAGGACTTTGAAAGTCCTTTCGAATACTAAAAGAAAGAGGCTTTCCTAAAAATATTGAGGTAATTTTTTCGAAAACCTACCCGTCCTTCCTTAACCTTAAGGAAGGCTCCACCTTTCTCACCAAGCCTCTCTTCCCTCAGGGACGAGAGGATGTAACCGC
>PPYE01207957.1_pt1 | contig 16092 bp, 10 predicted proteins | sample 1559881 | NCBI WGS metagenome assembly PPYE01 (sample SAMN08240022, study PRJNA423297) | Human gut metagenome, whole genome shotgun sequencing project. | reverse complement strand
TATCAATGTTCTTTGTTTTGCTCTCTTGCGACAGCTTGATTATTTTATCAAATCGCTGTTCGTTTGTCAAGCACTTTTTATTTTTTTGAACTCTGTTTTAAGTTCTCTGTCTTGCGACAGCTTGTTTATTCTATCAAAATGTCTTTCATTTGTCAAGAACTTTTTTCATAACTTATTTAATAACTTATTTAATCAGCTTATTTCAAAGCAATATTATAAAGTCATGTCTGTAAAATGTAACTCACAAGCTCTACAACTCAATGTGTCCCGCGAGTCAGCTTTGATATAATATCATCCCGGCACACATATGTCAACGGATTTACTGCAATTAATTAAAGTAGTAAAACTATCTTAAAAAACACAAATTTTCTAAATTGTCTGTTTATTATATACAATTCTCACAATTACTATCTGACAGCCTCTATCGCTTCCTTGATATTTGCCACACCGACAATCTCAATTCCACTGATATGCGACACTCCTGCAAGACACACTTTGGGAACAATACACTTTTTAAAGCCAAGCTTCTTTGCCTCAGCCACACGCTGCTCGGACATGGTAACTCCGCGTACCTCTCCGCTTAAGCCCACCTCTCCAAAGCATATGGTATCCTCACGCACTATAATATCCTTTTTGCTTGATGCGATTGCAAGCACTATCCCAAGATCTATCGCCGGTTCGTTCATCCTTATACCGCCTGCTATATTCACATAAGCGTCACAGTCTGACAGCGACAGGTTGGCTCTTTTTTCAAGGACCGCCATGAGTAGATTTACTTTATTATAATCTGTACCATTTGCTGTACGCCTTGGATTATTAAAAAAACTGTGACATACAAGAGCCTGTATCTCGAGAAGTATCGGGCGGCTTCCCTCTATGGAACATGTGACAATTGATCCTGATGCTCCCTCGGGCTTACCGCTAAGCATATACTCCGACGGATTTTCCACCTCAACAAGTCCCTCCGCCTTCATTTCAAATACGCCTATCTCATTGGTCGAACCAAATCTGTTCTTAACACCTCTAAGTATCCTGTACGACTCATACCTGTCACCCTCAAAATAAAGCACAGTATCAACCATATGCTCTAACGTCCTCGGCCCCGCAACCGCACCATCCTTTGTCACATGTCCTACTATAAAAACAGAAATACCCAGAGTCTTTGCAAGCTGCATAAGCACTCCGGTTGTCTCCCTGACCTGTGAGACACTGCCCGGTGCCGACGCTATCTCCTCATTGTACATAGTCTGGATGGAATCTATTACAACAACCTCCGGTTTTTTTCGTTGAATCACGTCCTTTGCTATATCAAGACTCGTCTCACATAAAAGCTCCAGTGAATCCGTAAAATCGCCAAGTCTGTCGGCACGCATCTTTATCTGATGCAGGGATTCCTCACCTGACACATAAAGTAATGGCACCTTTTTTTGTGAAAGTTCCCTGCATACCTGAAGTAGAAGCGTGGATTTTCCTATACCAGGATCTCCTCCCACAAGCACAAGTGACCCCCTCACAATTCCTCCACCAAGCACTCTGTCAAACTCGGCTATACCTGTCACTATACGCTCCTCTTTCTCGCTTTTTACTGCCGAAAGAGGCAGAACCTGTGCCGCCTTTGATTCTTTTTTTACTTTTCCCGACGAGCTTATCGACTTTTTATCTACGGTTTCCTCTACAAATGTATTCCATTCCTTACAGGCCGGGCACTGTCCCATCCATTTTGCCGATTCATAACCACATTCCTGGCAGAAAAATACAGAGGTCTTTCCTTTTGCCATATTGTTCTCCTTTATAAAATACAAAAAGCCCGGCTTTCACCGGGCTAAAAATATGCTCTATTTTCTTGATACTTTGATATCGACTGAATCAACACCCTCAAGCTCTACGCTTAAGCTGAGCTTGCCACCGAGATTTGTCTTCATAGTACCTGCAACAGCTCCAGCTATATCAATTTCGTACTCCGTCTCCTCTTCAAGGCCAAGAGTAATCTGAGCATCCTCAGGTCCCTCCACAGTAAATGTCACTGTATCAGCAGTCTCCTCGAAATCCATAACCGCTGTTCCCGGAACAGACTCGTATACAAAGAGTCCGTTTCTTTCGAGCTTTGTAATCTCCTTAAAGGTCTTTACCTTGTAGATATCTCCATCCTTCTCAAAATTGTCAAGCTTTGCCTTTGCAGCTAATGTATAATCTCCGAAGCTGAGCTTTCCGTTTTCCTCAGTACGGATTAATTCACTTATTACAGCCATTTTTATCCTCCCGTAGCTATATTGATATATTAATTATAAATCCAATTCTACTCAACAGTCAATGAAATTTGTTTGTTTTTCGTAGAAATTATTACCTTATTACCGCGCTTAATTTTACCGGTAATAATATCCTCTGACATACGGTCTTCAATCTCCTCCTGAAGCTTTCGTTTAAGAGGTCTTGCGCCATATTTTCTGTCATAGGCTTTGTCCACGATAAAGGATTTTGCACTGTCGCGCACTGTGAGCTCTATATCAAGCTGTTCTTTACAGCGTTTCTTAAGCTCCTTTACAAGAAGTGTCACTATATGCTTCATGTCATCCTTGTTGAGAGCTCTAAATACAATAGTCTCGTCTATTCGGTTCAAAAATTCAGGCTTGAATATACGGCGGACCTCCTCCATGACACTGTTCTTCATACGCTCGTGATCCTGCTTTTCATCCTCACCAGCGCCAAAGCCAAGGCGCTTTGGTTCTATAATAGAAGAAGCTCCTGCATTTGATGTCATGATGATTATTGTATTCTTGAAATCAACCGTGCGCCCCTGTGAATCAGTGATTCTACCATCATCAAGCACCTGTAAAAGTATATTGAACACATCAGGATGTGCTTTTTCTATCTCATCAAACAGTATAACAGAAAAAGGATTGCGTCTGACCTTCTCTGAGAGCTGTCCGCCCTCCTCATGGCCCACATATCCCGGTGGTGAACCAATCATCTTTGAAACACTGTGCTTTTCCATGTACTCTGACATATCAACACGGATCATGGCATCCTCCTTGCCAAATACAGCCTCAGCAAGCGCCTTTGACACCTCCGTCTTACCTACTCCTGTCGGTCCCAAAAACAAAAATGAGCCAATTGGCTTCTTAGGATCCTTTAAACCAACACGGCCTCGTCTGACAGCCTTTGCGACAGCAGAAACAGCCTCCTCTTGTCCTATTACACGCTTGTGAAGTATCTGTTCAAGCTTTGCAAGTCGTCCTGCCTCTGACTCTGTAAGCTTATTTACAGGTATTTTGGTCCATCCCGATACTACATCCGCTATCTCGTTTTCACCTACTACAGGCTGATTTTTGCTTCCTGTGCGGTGATTCTTTCTGATAAGCTTCTGCTGTTTATTTTCAAGCACTTCCTTTTCTGACATAAGCGCGCCGGCAGCTGCGATATCTCCTTTAGACAAAGCATTTTCCACCCTGTTCTGCTTATCTGTTATCTCTTTTTTCAGAGCAAGCAGCTCGTCAGATGATGTCAGATTCTTAAGCCTTATCCTGGCTGCCGCTTCATCCATCAGGTCTATCGCCTTATCAGGTAAAAATCTGTCATTTATATATCGTGCAGAAAGGTTTACTGCTGCTTTCACACCCTCATCTGTTATGATGACACCATGATGCTTTTCATAGAGTCCCTTTAATCCTGTGAGTATCTCTATTGTCTCATCCACACCAGGCTCCTCAACCATCACCGGCTGGAAACGACGCTCAAGCGCAGCATCCTTTTCCACGTATTTGCGGTACTCTTCTATGGTAGTGGCGCCGATTACCTGTACCTCGCCTCTGGCAAGTGCCGGCTTTAATATGTTAGATGCATCTAACGAGCCTTCTGCTCCTCCTGCACCTATTATAGTGTGAAGCTCATCAATGAAAAGAAGTACATTTTTGGCATTTGAAACCTCGCTTATCACCTTCTTGATACGCTCCTCAAACTCACCACGATACTTTGATTTGGCTACAAGCCCGGACATATCAAGTGAAACCAGTCTCTTTCCCAAAAGAATATCCGGGACATTGCCACTGACTATATCCTGTGCAAGCCCTTCTACTATAGCGGTCTTGCCCACTCCCGGCTCTCCAATCAGACATGGATTGTTTTTGCCACGGCGGCAAAGTATCTGGATAACACGCTCCATCTCCTTTTTTCTGCCTATAACAGGGTCAAGAAGCCCTGCCTCTGCCATATCTGTCAAATCTCTGGAATACTGATCTAATACAGGAGTCGCAGAATTGTATGATGTATTGTAGCTTTTCATCAGATCCCTGTATGCAGACGGATCCTCACCCATCGCACCAAGAATATCTATAAACATCTTCTGACTGTTAACACCCATGGTGTTTAAAAGTCTTGCAGCTGCACAGTCTCCCTGCAGTACTATAGCCATCAGCAGGTGTTCTGTACCTATCTCATTGCACTCAAATCTATCGGCTTCCTCCGATGCACGCTCCAATACTCTCTGTGTCCTTGGTGAATAGCCATCCCTGTCCATCACTTCGATGTTATCACCCGGTGAAATCAGGTCTTCAATCATCGAAATAAGCCTATCATATTCCACATTGCAGGCTGTTAGAACCTCAGCTGCCACACCGGTGCCCTCTTTTATAAGGCCAGCCAGTATGTGCTCTGTTCCAACATAGCTGTAATTCATTTTCTTTGATATACGTGCAGCCAAATCTATTGCTTTTTTAGCCTTACTTGTATATGGTTTCAAGTCATATCCTCCAGTCATATTCACTAATTCAAGTCGATGAACTGCAAATCATCATCCTCGCTGTCATCTTCATTGTCATCCATTGCACTGCTGTCTATAGTCTCAGACGGCTTATTTCCCTCATTGACAAAGCCATCAAGTGCCATTTGAACCTGATTCTTTAAAGCATCCTCATCAGCATCGTTTTCTGTGTCAGAAACGTTTTCCTGCCTTGAATCGTCTTTTAAATCAAACTCAGAGTTTTCATTCTCAACAGCTTTCTTAGAATCAGGTGTAATTTCTACGGTTCTTCCGACATAGGATGCATTTGATATATTTTCATCCGTAGCCATCTTTTGCTCATCTGCAGCACCTTCCGCTGTTTCTTCTGCGACTTCATCTGCCGGCTCTTCTACAGCTTCATCTGCTGTTTCTTCTGCGGCTTCACCTGCCGACTCTTCTGCAGCTTCTTCTGCCACTTCATCTAACGGCTCTTCTGTAACCTCTTCTTCCAGCTCATCTGCTATCTCGTCCGCAGTTTCATCAGTTGTTTCTTCCAAAGCTTCATTTGATACATCTTCTGCTGCATCATCTACATCATCATCGTCATCATGATAGTCCATTGCCTTATATTTTCTGTTTTTCACAGCTGATACAATAAGCAACAGTAACAGAATAATGATAATAAGAACCAGTATTGCAGCTAAAACAAGATATTTATTGGCAATTCCCGGAACAAGCTCACTCTTTACCGCATCGTTTTCCTCCTGTGCCACTGTAGGTGTGCTGAGCTCGGTCCTCATATATGTGCCATCTACGCTATCATATGTGTACCAGCCACTCTCACCATTGTCATTCATGGCATATACGAGGTAAAAATCCTTTGTCTGATCATCGGTTTTTTCGGCTTTGGTCTGGTAGGCTGTTGCCACACCCTTGCCCTCTATAGAGAGCGATATCTCATTATATCCCTCAGGCACATCATCCACCTTAGGCAGTAAAACCACTATAAAATGCGACTCTGAATTGATACGGACAAACTCATATGCTGCATTCTGTGCTGCATCATATACAAAAAGCCCATTGCCGCTTTCCGACTGTAAATACACAAGCGTGATATCACCAAAGGTGCCATGAAGGGTATTGTATTCAAGTCCGTCAATCACTGTCTTTGAGTGCTCAAAGCCTTCAGGAACAACATCCTCCGGAATGTCATTTACCATAGTCCACTCTGTGCCATTTATATCAAACTTCTTCCAGTTATCCTGCTTATCTGCATTCTCCGGATCATCCTCGGCTCTTCTGGTAACAACTATATTGTATGTGCTTGTGCTGCCGTCCTCTGCTGTCACAACAACGCTGACCGTATTCTCTCCAACCTCAAGTGAATCATTGCCTGTGACCGATGTCACACTCGCCTTGGAATCAGCCGGATTTGCTGTAACCGCAAGGCTTGAACAGCTGTAATCTACTGTAGCTGTGTAATCCTTTGTCGCAGCAGAAAACTCAGGGGAAAGCGTACCTGCTGAGATAACAAGCGAACCAAGAGATGCGTTTGAGGATTTCTTTTCCTCTTTGTTTTCATTATCTTTATTCGCATTGTTGTCATTGCCGGTATTGCTGCCGGAATTGTCCTTGTTGCTGTTTGAATCATTGTTTGATGAAGCACTTGTTACCGTCACCTTCGTGCTGGCACCGGTAATTGTACCTCCGGCATCGTTGCCCTCTGCATCTCCTACAACTGTACAATATGCCTTTATAGTGCAGCTTCCTGCAGCCTTCGCCGTAAATGAAAATGACTGCGATGTGGGATATCCTGCGGCGTCACCAATATTGGCCACGCCATCCCCTCCGTTACTCAGTACTCCCTCGTCAGAACTTGAGATAACTACAGTGCCAAAATATCCAGACGGCATGGAAACAGTCACCTTAACTGTTTTTCCAACAGCTATAGAGCTTGAGCTGACACTGAGACCAAGTCCCTGCGCATATACATGCTCGGCAGGTGTGAAAACAAGCATCACCGCCACAACAAGTGATAATATACATCCAAATAATTTCTTCATATCTTTCCTCACATTTCTAATTCTGCGATATCTTTGATTTGCCCAGTATGTGTCTGTTCATGATTATCATATCAAGGGCATTTCCACCATCACGCTTTCTGTTAGCATCAGCTGCCTCCAGATAAGCACCTGTGAGTGTTCCCTTTCCTAAAATATGTCTGTTGAGCTTAATCATATCAAGAGCATTTACAGCACCATCACCATTGATATCTCCATATATAACAATATCGTATGTCTTTTTCAGATTACCTGAAGCATCATAAACAGCCACTTTATTGCCTGTTGCAATCTTTCCGCTGTTTTCTGAGCCTGAGCTTGTCAAAAGCTTTACAGTACCTGATGCTGATACTGCTATATTCTTCACAAAATCAGCTGCACCGGTTCCAGGCTCAATGCCTGTAATATAAGTACCTATACTGTATTTACCTGATGTTATGTTTACATCTGTATTATTTTGGTTATTATTGTTCTGATTATTATTGCCACCTGCATTATTTGCAGATGCCGCCTGCCTGTTTATATTGATAGTGTATGTTCTTGTATCACCGCTTTGCGACTTGCATTTTACCTTAATTGTATTATTTCCGACAGCAAGCGAATAGCTTCCTGTGCCTGAAACACCACTGTTTCCTGAAACTGCATCTGCCGAAACAGTCACTGAGCTTATAGCATTTGAAACAACTGCTGAATAGCTTGTTGTCGCTCCATTGAAGGCCGGTGTGAGTGTTACACCACTTATCGCAAGCGACTGCAGATAGTTATTGGTATCGCCAGCTTTATCGAAGCCCACTGCTGACGATGGCATATTGTTGTATACAGGTATTTTAAATACAAAAGCCTGATTCCTGTCTGAATATCCTTTAGCCAGACTCTGTCCCTCAGTAAGAGCCGCTGTGGCATTGCCCATGTACTGATGGAAATACAGCGAGCTTGTATTTACTACATTAAACTTCTCAAAATACAGTGTATTTTGACCCTTATTTATATAATTGCTGCCCACCTTTACAGCTCCGCCGTTTATGGACTTTACTCTTGTATTCCAGCCCTGCTTCTTGGCAAAAGACAGACCATTTTTATAAATCTGTGCCTTCGTGTTTCCGGTTGCACTAAAATTAAAATAATTATAATATCCTTCGTATCCGGAATATGTACCCGAAATAAGAGGGCTCGTTCCCTTTTTTCCCTGCTCCTGCTTTATACGCGATGCTATATGGTATGCACTTACTCCACTGCTCTTTGCCACATCCATGAATGTGCTTGCATAATTGATTTTCTCGCCATTGTTGGAATAGGTCTTTGTTCCCTCCATAAATGTGCCTTTTACTATGGACTTGACACCTTCAAGTGCCTCATTCGGACTGTATGCCAGACTCTGAAACTGAAAAATATTGGTCTCATCAAGAAAGTTCCTAGGATCCATGAGATAAGCAATATAGGCACTGCTTGCTGACACCCATCCCGGTTCGTACTCAACCCACGTATTTGTTGACCAGTTATATGCTCCGGCAGCTGTGGATTTCTTGGCATTGTCTGCTGATTTGGATACCAGATTAAGTCCGTTTACACTTTCATTTTCAATCACCGTATCCCAATTCAAACCTGTATTCACAGCCTCAAATGTCCAGCTTGGATACTTATTGTGAAGAGCTGTAAGGTTTGGAATATAACTGTCAGGAAAGCCTGCATTCTTCATAGCCGTGACAAAATCAGTATTGTCTCCGCTATTATTGTATGTCACCTTTATGTATGTACTGATAGTCCAGCCCGTAAATGCCTTGCCGTTTAAAGTACCCTTGACATTATACCAGACCACACCGTTTACCTTAGTCTCTCCAATTATGTCAACCTGATGATTCCAGTTGAGTGAAACAACCTTGGTAGTGCCGGATGTGCCTGCTGCATTGCGGACATACACATTGCCACCTGTAATCGTACCTGTAGCATATGCTCCCGATGCGGTTGCAAGGGCAAGCTGCTCCTCATTATTCTGCTGTATGGCATCCGCATTGCCGGTGTCTGCCGAAGCATCCCCTGTCTGCGCATTGTCTGATGCAGCTGTGCCGGTACCTGCTGATACAAAATCAGACCTTATATAGCTGACACACTCCTCGTTATTTGCTGCCAGATTGTACTTCGCCTTGTACCACACCTTGCCGTCTGCACCTGTGGTCTGCTCAAGAATAGTGATATCCTTGCCGTTTGAAAGCTTGTGCTCCAGCTCATACTCTGTGCCCGGTCCGCTTCTCGCCGCTACCCAGTATCTCTCATCACACACAACCTTAGCCGCCTGATCCGCATAGACTGCTATGCTGCTGTATGGTGCCAGGTCACATGCGGCTAATGACAATGTAACGACAGAGGCTGCCAGAAATTTATTTATCTTTATCATCAAATCCCATCTTTCTTATGTGCATTGTTTACATTAATCCATTATCCATTTAATTATAATAGAATATGACCTTTGTATCAATGTATTCGGCAGAAATTTATTATTTTTTTATTAATGATAAAAAAACTCCCTTCAACGTGCAGCTAATGCTTACGTTTCAGGGAGTTGTCTGATTCATATTCTGCTTATTCTTACTGTCTCCTGTAGCTTTTCTAGCTGAACAGGGATTTTATCTTATCCCATAAATCCATGAAAAAGTTACCAATCTTTTCCCAGAAGCCCGGGTCATTTATCTTATCGCCAAGCTTTGATGCCCAGTCCTGTGCCTGGTTAATTACTGAATCCCAGTCGATATTGGCATCCTTAAGCTTCATAAGAAGCGATGTCAGCTTTGCAATATCATCGTCAGAAAGCTTCAGGTCGTAATCCTTTGCAGCCTCCTTTATCGCATCCTTTATCTGGCTCTCATCCTTGAGCCCTCCATCGGCAAGCTGCTTCTTTAGGTCTGCAATCATTGCCTCGATATCCTGCGAATCGCCGTCAATGCTCTTGTTGAGCTCTCCTGTTGTGACAAGCTCATCCATCGCTGCGTCTGTCACCTTGTCGTCAAGCTTCTTGCCTGTCATCTCCTCGTATGCCTTTAGTGTGCCTACAAGTGCTGCCGTTCCGGAAATAGGGAACGGTCCTGCGACTATGATTTTAGCATCAGCTATGCCTGCTGTGGCAAGCGCATTCTTGTACATTCCTACCGTACAGTAATTGATATTGTGCGTGGAAACACTAAGACCCGCACCCTTTTTATCCTCTGTAATGAGTACTGAGGAAAGTGACCTTGTGCCAATCTCGCTCTTGCTGATGTATGAATCGAGGTACTTGTGCTCCTCATCATTATTTACATAGACCACATCGTAATTGTCCAGATCAGTGAGCTCGATTCCCATAAATCCAAGCACTGTCGCTCTCTGATCCGGTGTGAGGTCTGCTCCAAGACTTAAGTATGGCTTATCATTTTTGCTGATGGTCACCTTGTCGTTTGCCTCACTGCCGGCTGTCGTTGTGCTGTCTGCAGTACTGTCTGTGTTACTCTTATCAGCTGCGTCACTGCTGTCACTGCCTGATACATCAACGCTTGAAACTGTATCAGTCTGCGTAGCTGTCTCTGTTGCAAATACAGCCGGATTCATTGTAAACAGTGTCACCGCAGCAAGCACGCTACATACAATACTCTTTGCTTTTTTCTTTATTAATCTAATCATTTTTCCTCCAATCTACTGCTCTATATCATACGAAATTGTAAAGTTGCTTCCGTCGAAGCTGACATCTGCCATGCTTCCGCATACCACAGGCATCATCGGCGACATATGACCTATATCCAGATCCATGATGATTGGCACATTAAACTCTCTAAGCAGTGATGAAAGCGCCTGTCTGTGGTCTATGCCAAACATTTCCTCTCCAAAGTGCGCCGGGCGTCCGATAAGAAAGCCCTTTACATTTGAAAACCATCCTGCATTTTTCATCTGCCACATAGCCCTTCTCATGCCCATCACATTAAGGTCACATGCCTCAAGGAACCATATGATACCATCATCACTGTAGCGCTCATTAAATTCCCTTACATGGTCAAACGATGTACCAAGCAGATTGATAAGACAATCCATGCAGCCACCAAGCAGCCTGCCTCTCATGGTAAGCCTGCTTTCCTTTGCCACCGCAGGAATAGAGCTGATACACGACTTTTCAGTCAGGTTATAGCCCACAAACGGAGTATTCTCATCCTTTATCGATTCCTTCTCCCACATAGGGTAATTGGTAAATGAAAGCTTCCTGCCACAAAGCAGATCAAACGCATCGGTAAGTGACTCATGCCACACCTCCATGCCAAAGCTGCCCGCACACGGCCCGTAAATACCTGCTGTATCTGCAATAGTAGCCTCCAAAAATGTGAAATTCGTGTTGTCGGAATAGCCCATGTACCATTTCGGCTTTGACTGCTTCACGCGCTCAAAATCAATATAAGGCACTACCTCGCACATCAGCTCGCCACCACCACAGGATATAAGCACATCACTGTCAACAGAAGCATAGCTCTCGTTCAGCTCTTCTGCGCACTTCTTAGGTGTATTGCTGATGCCTATGCCACTGTCGCACCTGCAGTTAGGTCCCTCTATCGTCTTATAACCCATGCTGTGAAACCTTTTAATGGCATTGTCAAAGGCACTCCTGTACGGCTCTGTTGTACAGCCCATCGAAGGCGCCACAAAGCCTATTGTTCCTCTATCCTTTAGAAATTCAGGGTATCTCATGTTTCTATCATCCTATCACTATTATTTACATATCTAAGCTTCTGTCTGAAGTAAAATATGTAGGATTTTATCATTTCTGTCAAGGTCATTTTACTGTCATAATTAAATGTCGTCGTGTACTGCACATGCTGTCTGTTGCACCAGTTGTATATATCATGCAGACTTATCGAATCAACATTCTTCATATTGTTCATAAACACCTTAACCTTTGAAAGCTCATCCTCACTGTCAATGTATAGATGAAAGATAGTATTCGGACATTCAATTATTATCTGCTGTTCTTCTATATTTTTCATCACTGTATCCTCTATTGAATGATGTATCCTGTGTGATTAAAAATATTATCGTCTGTCACACCGGGATGTGAGTAATAACAAAATATCGTAACTGTTCAGTACCTTCACAGTTAAAAAATATCACATAACCATAGTACTACACCGGCGTCACAAAATCCAGTCATTTTTGCCTGCCAATTCTTACTATTTTATTAAGAAAAACGGTAAATATTATACTCCCTCACAGTCAAATGCCGGAATGAAGCTGTCCTTTGCCACGTCACCCTCCTGTATAAATGCATTCGTGATTCCTATTTCGATGGCATAGTCAACAAGCCTTTCATACTCTCTCCTTGTCACTGTGCGGTTTATCTCAGGATAATCCTTTAGTGCAATCGGCGTAAACTGGCTCATCATGCTTATATATACGTGATCATGATATGTATCATACAGGTACTTAAGTACAGCCTTTGCATCATTCACATGTCCCGGCAGTAGAAGCTGTCGCACAATAACTCCCTTTTGTATGAGTCCTGTCGCATCGTCAATCACGACATCCGGCTGCTGCCTGACCATCTCTGAAAGCGCCTGCTTTGCGACAGACGGATAATCTTTTGCCCTTGAATACCTTGCCGAAAGCGTACTGTCCATATATTTAAAATCTGGAAGATACACATCCACTATACCCTCAAGCAGCTTTAGCTCTGTCACATTTTCATATCCGCTCGTATTGTATATAATAGGAAGCTTCATGCCGCGGCTTTTTGCATCGTTTACCGCCCACACTATATCAGGGATATACTGCCCCGGTGTGACCAGATTGATATTATTTGCGCCTTTGTCAGCAAGTTCCATAAAGATATCACTCAGCCTCTCTTTACTGATTAGCTTTCCCGCTTTTCCGTCAGAAATCTCCCTGTTCTGGCAGAACACGCAGTGCAGGCTGCAGCCTGAGAAAAAAACTGCCCCGCTTCCTCTTTTTCCTGATATGCACGGCTCCTCCCAGTAATGAAGCGCTGCTCGCGCCACCTTTATTTCAGATGAAACGCCACATACGCCTGTTTGTCCGGTTCTTCTGTTTATGCCACATTTTCTTGGACACAATAAGCAATTCTCGTATTTATTCATATTTTTCATTTTAACCCTTGCTAAAAATAATGTTTGATACTACAATCTATATGATTATGCGGTGCATATGCCATGCGCCTTCAGTAGTCATTTTCAAATTATATCATAACTATTCTTACAGAAGAGAATAGTTAAAATACACAATAAGGAGATTACAATGAATCAGTCAAACTGTATCGTCGCCCAGTCAGGCGGCCCAACTGTTGCAATCAACGCAAGCCTTGCAGGAGTCATCGCAGGAGTAAAAAGCTCTGAGAAATACGATATCTGCTATGGCGCCGTAAACGGAATACTCGGCATATTAAATGAGAATTATCTCAATCTGTCAGATATTTTTGCAGATGATGCTAATCTTGAAAAGCTTAAGACCACACCTGCCATGTATCTTGGCTCATGCCGCCACAAGCTCCCTGATTACAAGGATGATGATTCACCATATGTATACATCTTCCACCAGTTCGATAAGCTTTCTATAAAAGCTTTCTTTTACATCGGTGGAAATGATTCGATGGATACCGTATTAAAGTTATCCGATTATGCAAAAAAAATCAACAGTGATGTGAAAATTATAGGGATTCCAAAGACCATCGACAATGATCTGTGCATGACAGACCATACTCCGGGCTTTGGTTCTGCCGCCAAATATATCGCATCAAGCATGCTCGAGATAGCCCATGATACCTTTATCTATGCTGTTAAGAGTGTGACAATCGTTGAAATCATGGGACGTGACGCAGGATGGCTCACTGCCGCTTCCGCTCTCGCACGTAATGAGTACAATACAGCGCCTCAGTTCATCTATCTGCCTGAGGTGGATTTCGACAAGGACAAATTTGTTGCCGATATAAAAGAAGCCCTTGCGCACACTAACAATGTAATAGTTGCCGTATCCGAAGGAATACATGACGCAGACGGCTCATACATTACATCATCAAAGGCCGCATGTGACCAGTTCGGACACCAGCAGCTAAGCGGTGCCGGAAAAGCTCTTGAGTTCATCGTAAAGGAAAACATCGGTGTCAAGGTGCGCTCTGTAGAGGTAAATGTGCTCCAGCGCTGTGCCTCACACCTTGCATCATTAACCGATATCGAGGAATCTTTTGCTCAGGGTAAAAAGGGTGTCACTATTGCAGCAGAGGGTGTGACCGCATCAATGGTATGCTTAAAGCGCATCTCAAATAATCCTTATCAGGTGGAATACACATATTCTGCTATCAAGGATATCGCAAACGAGGCCAAGTCTGTGCCAAGAGAGTGGATCAATGATGCTGGCAATGATGTGAAACCTGAACTTATCGAATACTTAAAGCCACTTATTCAGGGAGAAACCGCTGTAGCCTACAAGAATGGTCTGCCTGACTATATGGATGTGTCACATCTTCACAAATGTAACTGATTTTAGCTGCTGTCTACACCCCGGTGTGGGCAGCAACAGCATATCTCCAAGGAGGTCGATTTACATGAAGAAAAAAGTGCTTATAACCTGCGCCGTTGTGCTTGGTGTGCTTTTGGCTGTTTATCTTGGCTTTGCCTTTTATTTTAGCAGCCACTATCTGTTCAACACAAAGATTAACTCTGTAAAATACGCAGGGAAAACTGCAAAAGAGGCATTAGAAAAAAATACAGCCCTAAGCCGCGACTATCTGCTCACAATCACTGATAGAAAAGGCAACAGCTTTTCACTTAAGGGACCTGATTTTTCCTATGAATATGTCTCAAACGGTGACGAGGAGCAAATCCTAAAAAGCCAGAATGCTTTTACATGGCCTGTCAGTCTCTTCAAAGCTCAAAACTATACTCTAAAGGGTTCGTCCAAATATGACGATGCCACTTTGGCTGAAAAGCTCAAGGCTCTTGATATTTTCAGTGATGACTACATTGAAAATCCGGAGGATGCCCACATCGAGATAAAAGACGGCAAATACGATGTGATTGAAGAGAAAAATGGCTGCAAACCGATATATGACAGCATCCTTGCCGAAGTAAAGGACGCCCTGGACAACGAGCTCCCAAAGCTTACCTTAAGTGATGACTGTTATGAAGCTCCAAAAATCACAAAAAACAGTGATACTATCAAAAATGAAAAAGAAGCCCTCGACAAATACACTGCTTCAACCGTCACTTACAAAATTGAAGGTGCCGACGAGAAGCTTGACTCAGCCAAAATCCTTGATATGCTAAGCATCTCAGATGACGGCAGCGTGAGCATAGATGATGCCAAGGTCACTAAATATGTCCAGCAGCTTGCTTCCAAGTATAACACCTTCGGACGCAAGCGCTCGTTCAAAACATCGTCCGGTGACACTATTGAAATAGGTGGTGGAGACTACGGATGGGTAGTCAGCAAGAAAAATGAGAAAGCCCAGCTCCTTTCAGATTTAGAGGGAGGCAAGCCAGTGGAAAGAGAGCCTGTTTACGAGCAGACTGCTCTTCACCGCGGTGCTGACGACATAGGTAATACATACATAGAGATTGACTACACAAAGCAGCACATGTGGTATTACAAAGATGGTGCTCTCCAGATGGAGTCTGATTTCGTATCAGGTAATCTCGCCCGTCAAAATGGCTCAGTAGATGGTGTATACAAGATTGTTTACAAGCAGAGAAATGCTACTCTTGTCGGCGAGGGATACTCTTCTCCTGTCAGCTATTTCATGCCGTTTGCCTACAATATAGGTATCCATGATGCCAGCTGGCGTGATACCTTCGGAGGAACCATTTACAAAACCTCCGGCTCACACGGATGTATCAATGTGCCTCCTGCTTTTGCAGAGCAGCTGTTCAATGCTGTGGATAAGGGCACTCCTGTTGTTGCCTACTACAGAGAGGCTGTCACTCTGACAAACAATGCTGCAAAGATGTCCAATGCATACTCGTATGTGGCTCCTGATGCTGCACAATAATTAATAATATTGGCCCGCCCGGCAGAGGTGCTCCCGACGAGCTAACGCTACGCAGCTAAGGTACTGCGCTAGTCGCTCTTTCGGGAGCACCTCTGCCGGGCGGGCCAATCCCCATGTGCCGGTCGCTTTTTCTTACTCTTTCGCTATATTCATGCGATTCTTCCATCTGAAAGTGTGTTAAAATCTGCTTACATTGAAGTATTTTCCACTACTCCAGTAACAAAATGTCAATAGTTGTTTAATCATTGCCTGCCACTTTATCAAGAAGTCTTGCGGAAGTCCGCTTTGCTTCCCTTGTAGCATGGGCATAG
>PPYE01643866.1_pt1 | contig 16097 bp, 12 predicted proteins | sample 1559881 | NCBI WGS metagenome assembly PPYE01 (sample SAMN08240022, study PRJNA423297) | Human gut metagenome, whole genome shotgun sequencing project. | reverse complement strand
CCTAAGAATAAGGTCTGACCGTTGCCCAATTGAAACCCTTTGGGCCGAATTTCTTTTTGCGGTGAGACCAACTTCAAATCATCGCCAGACAACACGTGTGCCATCTGTTCGGGATGAATAATCCCAGGCGTGTCAACCATCTTGTGGCCATCGTCCAACGGAATTTCGATTTTATCCAACGTCGTGCCAGGGAACCGCGACGTCGTGATCAAGTCCTTCAAACCGGTATTATTGGCAATGATTCGATTAATCAAGGTCGATTTACCGACATTCGTGACCCCAACGACATAGACATCCCGACCGCGCCGATATTTTTCAATCATCGCTAATAAGTCGTCAATAGCATGGCCCTTTTTAGCACTCGTCAATGCCACGTCTACCGGTTTGATACCTTGCGCCCGAACTTGTTGGTTCATCCATTCACGCAATTTAGTTCGCCGTAATTGCCGTGGCAAGACGTCTTCCTTGTTACCGACTAACAAAACAGGGTTATCACCAACGAACCGTTGCAGGCCCGGGATAATGCTCCCATTTAGATCAAAAATATCAACCACGTAGACGACTAGCGCGTTGGCATCTCGAATCGTTGCCAGTAAGCGCCGAAAATCATCATCCGTTAAACCAACTGGCACGATTTCGTTGTAGTGCCGCAGTCGAAAACAACGTTGACAATATAAGTCCTGCGCATCGCTTGCTAATGATTTTTGCAGCGCACTATTCGGGGTATACCCCGCCGCTTTGGGGTCCGTCGTTTGAATGGCCGCCCCACAGCCGATACAATATAAAGTTTCTTCTGATGTTTCACTCACTTATTTAAGTCCTCCTGAAAATGCATTTCTGGATAAACATGTGCTAATCGTAATTTAATAAAACGTTCAAAGAAGCGGTTGATGCGCGTATTCCAGGCATCCGTCGTCACGATTGGCTTGACCAGAATACTGGGCACACCGGCTAAGTGGGCACTCCACATGTCCGTGATGTATTGGTCACCGACCATCACCACTTCATTTTTGTGTAAGCCTAAATCGTGCCGGGCCTTATTGAGTCCAATCGGTAACGGCTTCAACGACCGCGAAACGAATGGCAAATCTAACTGCTCCAATGCCTTGGCGATACGTGCTTCCGAGTTATTCGAAACGACGACTAACGGAATCCCAGCGTCTTGCAACGCATGCAGCCACTTTTTCAGTTCCGGGGTGCCATCTGGATTATCCCAGGCAATCAACGTGTTATCAAGATCCGTAAAAACGGCCTTGATACCTTGCGCCCGTAGCTGTGCTGGCGTCACATTATAAATTGCTGGTATCATCCAAGTTGGTTTAAATTGATTAATCATCGTTATCCCCTTCGCTTCTCACTGGATTATTTGGTTATTGATCTAACCCCACTAGCCCATTTTATCATACTGGTTCACGAAATACCGGACCAAATCAGGACTGGGACCGGATTCCATGACGATTACGAGCTAATTTTAGTCATCATTATATAATAATTTGTTTTTTGAAAATAAGCAACGAAAATCCACCCATATAATGACAATGTCCTGAAAATGAAAGTATCAGTTTGCTGAAGATGGATGCTGCGATTAGCTGATGCTTGTGGTTCAGTTGGTATGGCACTGACGTAAATAGTCACTAAATTAGTTGGATGGCTGGTGGAAATTCATTGCCAATGAGTGGGCATCAGGACGCGCTCGTTATCGACACCCGTGAACATGACTTGAAAAGTTAGTCGCGATAAGAATTCTGACATTAACTCTGTCAAAGGTGATAATGGCGCAGTGATCAAGCCTAGAATTAGTCAGATGATGCCACAAGTGAACGAATCGTGCTGGTTCATCCTGCTATCCGCATCTAAATGTGAATCGGCCAAATCCGTCAAAATAGATTCACAAACGGCGTGCTTGAGCGTATATTTGAAGTGTGATGTCGCGCGTTTGACTTATGCCATAATACTGATGTGCATATTCGTTGCATGCAACTGCAATCCTCGTGTAAGCTTATGATTATGGTCAAAGGGCAAATCTGAGTTGAAACTGTTTGGCGCAGTTTTAGTTCAAGATAACCCTGGTCAATAATCAGCATTTAAACGGTTGCCATCAGTCAAGAAATAAATTAATCGCACCCATTGCGAGTTATCAAAATACTTATTATGGAGGTCTGTTTATGGAGAAAAAAGATGTGATGAAACAATATGTTACCGACAAATACTTTTCGAAGGGTCATTGGTGGACAAAAATCTGGCAAACCATCGTCGCCATTGTCGCTTGGATCTGCGTGGCTGTTCCGGTCTACTGGACGATTTCGTCAACACTGTTAGCTAACAACCCGCGCTTCATTCACGCTTGGAAGTACGAGGAAGGTAAGACGCTCTTCTACTTCTTTGACCGGTTCTTCATCTTTGCGTTCATTTTGATTGCCATTATTGTGATTATTTCCACGATCCATAACAATCACCGGGTCAAACAACATATTAGTAAGGAACGGCAATATGATGAAGAGCGGCTGGATGTTCGTAAGCGCCGTTTGAATAATTTTTACACGCAACGCTTTGGACAAGCCACCTTCCGTCAACACGTCAAGCACTACACGGTTGATCCGGAACAAAATCTCGACGTCAACGAAATTCACAAATTATACGAGGACTAATCTATGGAAATTATGCAAACACTTAAGCCCTTCGAAAGCATCTGGAACTTTGTCCTGCTGCTACTGGTCTCCTACCCAATCCTAGGGGCCTTCGCGTGGTTCATTGGCGTGCTCTGTTACCAATTGGTCTACCGGCACCGCCACAAAGATGATGTTGAATTCAAGGAACTCGCGCCTGCAGAACAACCTTTTATTACCATCATGATTCCAGCGCACAACGAAGAAGTTATGATTGAGCACACCATCAACTACTTAATGAACAATTTAAATTATCAAAACTATGAAGTGCTCGTCACTGATGATGGTTCCACTGATGAAACGCCGGCTATTCTGGAACGGCTCCAGACCGTTTATGATAACTTGCGAGTCATTACGATCAAAAAGAATCAAGGGAAAGCGCACGCCTTTAACGTCGGCGTTAGTTTTGCCCGCGGCGAGTTTATTCTCAGTAACGATGCTGATTCGATCCCGGAACCTGATGCACTGTGGAAATACATGAGTTATTTCATGGGCGAAGAACACGCTAACACCGCCGCAGTTACGGCTAATATGGACGTTCAAAATCGAAGTACGATTATTGCCAAGTCACAAACCGTCGAATTCTCAAGCATCGTCGGTGTTATCAAGCGGAGTCAAGTTAGCGCTCTGGGTAACATGTACGCCTACAGCGGTGCCAACACGATGTATCGCCGCGATGCCTTGATTGACGTCGGCTTGTTCCGGCAAGACCGTGCCACTGAAGACATCAGTATTGCGTGGGATCACCAATTGAATGGTTGGACGACTGTCTTCTCACCGGATATTTTATTTTATATGAACGTTCCTGAAAATCTAGACGCGCTCTATCACCAGCGGAAACGTTGGGCTAAGGGTGGGACAGAAGTATTGCTGACCAATTTTAAACGGGTCGCAAGCCATCCTGGCAAGTACCTCAAGCAATGGGCGTTCATTACTGACCAAACCTTGAGTATTATCTGGTCCCTATTCTTCTTTGTCTCAACGCTGATTTTCTTAATTTCACTGGTCACCTTCTTCTTTACGGGCAACTACGAACGGGTTTACCACATGTTCTGCATGGCCTTCATCTTCGTCACCTTCGAGATGTTTGCCGGTATCTTGCAGCTCCTGTCCGCCCTGATTGTCGATGACCGCGGTCGTAAATTCAAATACTTGATTTTCATGCCGCTTTACATGCTGATCTACTGGCAAGTCAACGCACTCGCACTCGTTACAACACTGATTCCAGCCGTTAAAACGATTCTTGGTTACGGTAGCGGAACTTGGGTCAGCCCGGTGCGGAAACATCATACGGAATAGTATTATGAGTGATAGAAAAGCGAGTCCCTTGGTTGGGGCTCGCTTTTTGAGCTGTGATGAATGTGAAAATTGGCCTGCATTATGGAGATCAACCCCGTATACACGGGGAATACACAAACTCGCCAGCTTTACTGATGAATCTGTAGGGATCACCCCCGTATACACGGGGAATACACAAACTCGCCAGCTTTACTGATGAATCTGTAGGGATCACCCCCGCATGCACGGGGAATACGACACGCACTCTTATCTGGCTCGGATTGAGTTGGGATCACCCCCGTATACACGGGAAATACACTGACGGCAAATGGATCACTGTTGATGACGTAGGATCACCCCCGTATACACGGGGAATACGACAAATGGAATGCCCTTGCAACGATCAATTCAGGATCACCCCCGTATACACGGGGAATACTTTTGATTCGTTGTCGCATTCGTATGGCTGTTGGGATCACCCCGTATACACGGGGAATACAAGCAGTTGGCTTTGCCAATAAACAGGAAGCGAGGATCATCCCCGTATACACGGGGAATACCCGTTGTTTCTTACCGTAAGCCTCGGCAGTATAGGATCACCCCCGTATACACGGGGAATACAAGTGCCGTAAACTAAAGTTGCAGTTATCTGCGGGATCACCCCCGTATACACGGGGAATACCAAAAATAAGGCACGTTGGCCCGTTTGCAGGTGGGAATCACCCCCGTATACACGGGGAATACTATTTCTTCTCAAAATTTCGTTTCGTTTTACTGGGATCACTCCCGTATACACGGGGAATACACTTAATAAATCCCGTCTCTAAGCCTTTCTGCAAACACCACGTGGCAGTTTTTAGTTAACTTGGTTTCTAACACAGTCAGTAACGTACCGCTATCAAACTAGCCTGCCACTGACAACCCCAGTAGACATCATATCGTACCCACGACTCACCAACTCGAGCCTATCCTAATCATTATGCTTCAGGAATAACCGTCATTAAGCCCATACCAAATGCTCTTTCACGGCCAATCCCCATCGTCAAGGTTCGCTTGAGGGCCGTTACGTCTTTGACGCGTAAGAGTCCTTCAAACGTAACACGGCTCATGCGAACACTATTTTCTGTATGGTGGTGAAGCACTGGCCAATCATGGCTTACAACATCGAATGCTAACTTGTGAATTGTATCAGATTCTACATTGCTACGACGAATCAACTCAAATCCAGCTCGAGTCGCACGGTCTTCTAGCCATTTTTTCTGTTGTTCAATGGTCACATGTGGCACAACCCGTCCCTTTGGATGCTCAGGATCGATAATTGAATGGGTGGGATTGGCAGTAAGTCGAAAGCGCATTACCATTCCGACTTCAAGCTGGTCTAACCAAGCATCGTAAGACTTGGTGACTGCTGTTCCAGCAACCCCGTACCGCTCGAAATCTTTAAGCACCGGACGAGTGGGGCTCAACAACAATAAATAGTTTTTTCCATTTAAACGATCAATACGCCATAGGTGACGTTGCCGCTGGCCTTTTTGGATCTCATCAGGAAAGCTATGTTCCACCCAATTATGATAAGCACCTAAATGGCTGAGATCCCTTGTCTTACGACGATTAGTGGTATCAATTTCAACTCTGGATAAATACATTTGCGACTCCTTTCTATAGATAACTCATAATATCGTGTTCGGTATCCTTAGCTGTGAAATACGGATTATCAAGTGACACCCGTTCGACCGCCACGGGTCGGAAAGCATATTGGCGGTGCCGCTGGTCGAACGACACCACCGTATCCTTCACCATCGAACTAGGATAATCAGGTAACAACCACGCATCTGCAATCAGCTCTGCGACAAAAGTAGCTTGCTTGATCTTCCGCATATAAAATTGAGATGCTTGCCAACTTATATTTTGTAATACCTGAACTGGGTTTTCTTCTAACCAGATTGATGTTATTATCGGTCCAGCTGGGACATTCGCACGCCGGCCTAATGCCAGTTGAAAATGAGGATGCCGAATTGCCCAGTCAATCTGGTCAATGAAGGCGTCATCTTCACTGCCAAGTGCAACCATAAAGACAGCATCTTGCAAATAATCACGGTAGGTTAGTTTCCGTCGGCTCCGCTTCCATTCGACAATTTGAAAATCCGTCATTGGTTTGGCTGGCTGATCGACGCGAACGGCGTAAGCTAACTGATTTAGCCTTTTAATTCGTGAGTCACGTCTGGAATAGCCAAGTGCAGCCGCAACCAAGCCGATAATCGCACTCTTAGAAGGATAATCATAACTGGTTCGCCGGTCAAAGTTGGCTTCATCTCCATATGACTGCAATGGCGCTGTCAGTTTAATCGTTACCGTTTTCATGTTGGACCACCTTCGTTAAATTTGCCACCAGTTTTTCTAGTAAATCGGTCAGACTAGTGGCTGAAGTTGCTTGTGATAACTTCAAAGGGCTAAAACTGAGATTCAGAATTGGTGGCTCAACGAAATCCAACGCGTTTTCATATTCAGTCGTCAATCGTTGAATCGATTGTTTGACATATCCATTATTGGCAGATACTGGGTTCTCAAACCCAGTGACAAGATTAACCGGGGTATCCGGACGGAGTGTCAGCATGACAAAGCTCGGTAGTGTCTTATTAGCAAACGTGTTCTGTTTTCCGGTCGGCATCGACAAAACGAATGACTTTACAAATTCACGGACCCCCTCGATTGCGGCAGCTTCACCTAGGTTGGCAATGAGCTCATTAACATTCACATTGGCATATCGATAGAGCGTTGCCGAGTTGAACTCTAAGGTTCCAAGCATTGCGGCCCCGGGCTTTTCATCCGATTGTAAGTCATCTAGAGCCGTAAAATAGTCAAATTCAGGAACGACTTCATGTGTCGAAATCGCATGGGCAACCTGTGCAGCAGCTTCAACGTTCAATTCTGGATTATCCGCCACCATCCGACCAAATAGTGCCAAATCAATCGACTGATTACCTTTTAGTACGGCTGTGATAGCCTTTTTGTCTAATTCAGTGTCTGCATTATCTTTCATATACTGAGCCAATTGCTTGATTTGACCAGGACTGACCATCAACAATGCACTCGTTTTTTCATCTTTACCCAGCGTAATTTTGACTAACTTAAAGACCGCCTTGATCTGTTTCCATGCATCATCATCACTGAGTTCTGGCGATACTTCTTGAAGGGCTTGCTTCAAAAGTTCAGCGGCTGACTTGGTGCGGTCACCTACCATGACTTTATGGTCTTTAAAGCTGTGTCGAACGGCACGTTTCCAACTCTGAGATGAGACTCGTGCCCGCGTAACACCACCGTACAAGGCGGTTTTGGGTGCACCAGTGTCATCGCGGTTAATGTTTGAAGATGGCACCGATTGAATCACGTGAATATCAAGGTATAAGTTATTAGTCGTCATTTGTTTTTCTTCCCTTCAGTTGTCTTCGTTGACTTTGTGGAACGATAGTACGCTTCGCCCCATTGCAGTCGAATCCGATTGGCTTGTTTGTAATTTTGTTGAAACCAGTAGAGGTCTTGTGCTAATTGGGCGTAATCAATTTTCAGTGATGGTTTAGTCGCTTTTAGGATACTTACCAAGTGCGTTAACGCATTAATGACACTGGCAACATTCGTCGTTGCCAGTAAAGGCTGTACTCGTCGATCCAATGCGACACGCGTATCTTCATTGCCTCGCAATTGTGCCAGCACCCTGAACAATGGCTCTCCTGTCTGTTCATCATTCTGTGGCTCAACCGCGCCAAATACGAAAGATTTGGTACTCTGTTGATGAACTGCATAGAGCCGAACTGCAGTATACACTGCTATCTCTTGTGCAGTTGGCTGACCATCCGAGCTCAGCATATCGGGGGTTAAATACCTCATTAGTAGCGGCCAGAGTGCCTGGGCTTGCGGACTGTCGACAGTCGGCGCATGCCGCACACTGGCTAATATGCCCTTTTTCAGATCTTCCTTGCTGTAAAGCTGTTTAATAATAGCTGCAGTTCTCCCTTGAATTTTGTGTTTCTCTTGAATTGAATGGGTCATCTGTGAACGCCACCTACTTTCCGTTAAGTTCTGTGAATACAAGTCGTCGTAATTGATTATTAGCCGTAAAAACATTGATTTGGTGTGCGACATTGTTGTTATCAAATTCAACAATACCCTTAGTATCACGAGGAGAACTAGCTGCCATCATGGTATCAGCTGCTCGTAGTGTGATTTGCAATAAGGTGTGATTCCACTCACTAATTTTGGCCTCACGATCATCATTTCCAGTTAAGCTCGCAAGCCAAGCCTTGAACGGTTGATTAAGCTCAGCATAGAATTGTGCGCTATGTCGCTGCCCAAATTTCTTAGCATCAATATTACGAATTCGGCCAATCGTTGCCGCAAAGTGATAGTAGCCATCACCAATTTTTTGCGTCGTTTGGATGACATTCTCAATTCGAAGGGGCCAATAGTTTGCCGTAGATTCGTCAAACAGCACGTCTGCCTGAATCCGCATATCGTCATACAATTCAGTCGCAGGCATCTGCGAAGACGAGTTGCCATCACTAATCAAAACAGTTGAAGCTAGCCGCAATTGTTGATCAGCAGGAACCAGTCCGGCCGACTTTAAATAATCCAACCACTCGACAATGCCTGCCCCATTAATATCGTCGCGATGATAGACATTGACGTACTGACCAAAATTGCGCCACATCGCTTTACTCATTGATTGAATAGTGGCAGTTACCGGACGAAACTGGCTCGATTTCTTATCTTGGTGCCACAAGGTCATCGGCTCAATCAGTGCCCCCTCATTGTCAAACATCGGAATGCCGGCACTATAGATTATTGGCCGTTGATGCTCATCCCACTCGATGTGGATAAAACGTGACCAGGTGGTATACAGTGCGGCTAAATTATTGGGAACTTGCTGTCGTTGCCGTTCCTTCAAGTAATCTGATATAGTCGAACATTCCCATACCGGCTGCTGGACGGCTAACACGTTTTCTGAATCACCCACCAGAATCAAATTCAGCATTAGAATTTCAAACAGGGTATTTCCGCTGGCGAACACTGGGGTCAGACGATATAACCAGCCAGCTCCATTGGAAAACTTTTCATTATTATTAATTTTGGTTTTGTCAGTGACCCCGGTATAGTTTTGATACATGATCAACCAGCGTGCTAACTCAGCCAGCGACAGCTCATTCTTCGTCTCATCAACTTTCGGTGCGAACAGTGCCACCGAATTGCCGCTCTCGGATATGCGTCGATTCATTTGCCGTACCGCGACTTGTCCTGTAGCTTTCCCGGTTCGCTTGCTGCGTGCAACACTCTTAGACTCAGGGACCACAGCATCGTATGCTGACGCCGTAACTTGATAGAAGGGCTGGTCGCCAAACAAATCGAACTGATCTGCATGCCGCTGCAAGTAATCCGTCACAATCTCAGAAAAATGACCACTGTCGTACAAATCGTGCCAGCTTTGCGTCAACTCAGTCTTGATCTTACTGGTATCATAGTCTTCATCAACACTTTCAACTTTTAATTCATCGTTTACAATCAGCCACTCATAAGGTTGATTTTCAGCACTATACCGCGTGTAAACAGTCGTAAGAATCGCTAACAGCAGTCGTAAAATTGCTAAGTCTTGCGTTCGCATATCTCCAGCCAGTTGGCGATAATACTGCGCATTTCGAAACAATTCAATTAACGAAACCTTCTTCTGCTGATTCGTCCTGGCATCGATTACGACAATCCACGGATTCGTCGTCAAATTAAAACTTTGCTTTGTCACTGTCTTCATTCCTCCTCTGAATAACTTAATCCAGCTTGGGCTGAGTAACTAAGGTGCCACTTGTCAAGTCTGGCGTTCAAGTCCTGATCAAGCGGTAATACCAAGGCACCACGCAACCAAACGTCATCCTGCCATTGAGCATGATAAGGCCAGGTCATTTTCTCTAACTGTTGGACCGTTTTGTTAACATTTTCGGTTACCGCTGCTGGCAATCGCAATGTTTGTTGCGCAATCTCTTTAGAAGATACCTTGTCCAGACTACGACCATCAAGCAAGAAGTCGCCCTCATCCGTGTGTTGGAGTAAAATAACCTCCAGTGTTTCCTGAATATCCCGCACGGCTGCTGCAACTTGTTGGTCCGTAGCAACACTTGTGTGCCTACGCTTCAACCAATCGATAATCGATTGACCTTGTTGTAACGCCGGCTTATCTACTTGATACTGCGAAGCCTTGTATTGCTTTTGCTCGACTTTATTTACAAACGATGCTTTGGCTTCAGCAATATCAGGCACTTGTGCATCCGTCGTAGTATCATAAACTTGTTGAACCAGCTTTGAAATATCATCTGGAAGCTGAATATGGCTTTTAAGAAAATAATCAGTTTTCATTAATAAGTACTTACTATAAATATCTTCAGTGTGATTCTCATAGTCGCCAAATCCATTGATACTCATGATTTTCAGCTGCGGTCGCTGGAATCCTCGTGGCCGCTGAATCGTTTGGTGCCGCTGCAAGCGGCCAGCGCGCTGTAAGATCAAGTCCATAGGTGCGATGTCTGTGTACAAGATATCGAAATCAATATCCAAGGACTGTTCCAATACCTGTGTCCCGATTACAATTAACTTCGCAGGCCGCTTACCATCTTTACCAATGGCTGCTTGTAGTTCGGCTTCCTGACGAGCCCGATCAGGTGCCAAAAAAGCCGAATGTAACACCATCAATGGGACATCGTTTGGTATCAACGCCGCTAGCGCTTGTGCCCGTTTGACGGTATTGACAATAACTCCGGCAACACCGCCTTCACTCAGTTGTTGTAACAACGCTGTAATTAAGGTCTGATCATCCTGATTGATGCGCTGAACATCAAGCGTCACCGGTATTTGATCACTCTGACCTTCAAAGTGAGTCAGTTGTTTGAGTTTCCCTCCGTCCAACACACTTAAAAGTGGATAAGCCTGCGTATCCTCCCAGTCTGGTGGCGCAACCAACAACTTTTTATAGCTTTTTCCATACTTACCTTCTAGATACGCAGTTAATAACCGATTTCTTTTTATTTTTGGTAAAGTAGCTGATAAGATGACCACGGGCACATGATAGGCACCCAACCATTCGACTGCCCGGACTAGGTATGCGTCCATAAATTCGTCGTAGGCGTGGGCTTCATCAATCACAACGACTTTGTCGGAAAAACCCAGGTGTCGCAGAAAAAGATGCTTCTGTTTCAGGCCCATTAACAGCAAATTATCAATAGTTCCCACCACAAACTTGGTTAATATTGACTTTTTTCCACTAAACCACTCATTCACAGTTACGGCGGCAGCCGCTTCCTCCGTTGCATTAATATTGCTAGCTTTCGGCAAACTCGTATACACGCGATCGAATGGCGACTTACCTTGCAGTTCCTCAATCGACAAGTGAACAGTTTGGTCCGCCGCAACACGGTTCAGCCAGTCATTCACACGTGCAAACATCGCACTGGTCGTCGCCTGAGTAGGCAATCCCATATACAACCCGTCACGACCTGTAATGCGAGCAAGTTGTTCAACGGCAATCAGCGCGATCTCGGTCTTACCTATTCCCATGGGTGCCTCAATAATTGCCATCCCAGGATCAGTAGTGGTATCGAGCGCCCGTGTGATTGCGGCTTGAACTGGCCGCGCATGAAAGCCAAACCGAACTTGATACGGGTCTGACATTTGATCAACCTGAGCAGGAATCCACTCATCATCTAACTGCCAAGTCGTGATGGCACGTTGAAAACGAGCTTGTAAGTCAATAGTTGTCATAGATTGTGTTGTCTTAATCAATGGAAATAGTGGCTTAGTGCGGTCTCCGTCCATAAACTCGCTTGATGCTAACCAGTCTGCCATGATCAATAGCCCAGTCAAAATCACTGCCTCCGGTTGGTTCAAAGTTGGAATTTCCGTGACATCTCGGTAACCTGCAGTGTGTAGCCCATATTCCACCAATTCACGCTGAACTTGTCGCCAAGGCGCCTGAATATCAGTGTCCTTCTCACTCTGATAATAGTTGGCAGTATAATATATAATTTGGTCATTTGGCACTTTGCTAGCGGGTTTACCATGATGCGCACCAATAATTGCTCCCACTGTTTTGTTAACACCGAACGATTCTAAAATCGCTTCACCGGCAAGTGCACGCGGTGATTGATCACGGTGGTGAAGTCTAATTCCGTCAAAGCTTTTGAACCCATTTTGTACCAAACGTTCAATCAATAATTGATCAAGTTGTTCGTCACCATTGTACGTGGGCTTAGTTTGGAACGCAGCGCTTCCTTTTCCGATGTCGTGAGTAAACCCCAAAAACTTTACCAGCTTCTGCATATCTTCCTCTGAGGTTGCTTCCGATAATTGACGTCGCTGGCCATCACTCAACCAATGATTAAATAACCAACTGATGGTATTTTCACAATCCTTTAAATGGACAACCAGCGGCAAGTACAACCATTGTCCATTGTCTGAGCGCTTCTTCGCCCACAGACTCTGTGCTAAGCGAGAAAATTCTGACATTGCTGCGCCTCCTAATTAACTGTTTGCTACTTGCATTTTAGACATACGATAGTGTTGAATCATATGTACTGCATCACTTAGATAGTACTTGCTTATACTTAAAGTTGTGGATGCACATTATTCACGTGTCATTAAAAAACCATGCTTGCTGGTCATAATACCTATATAGTCACGCTAAAGACTTGTGAAGCAAGTTGATTTAAAGCTTCTAAATGCCGATTTGAGATTGCTAATACAATGAGCTTCGACTGGGCTATTCTCCATGCAAACGAGGGTGAACTCAGTATGCAGGTGCTATGACTCCAATCCACTAAGTTCAATATATGCCAAAAATCTTGTGAGCAATTTTGCCAGTCACTACTCATATCGGGCATTAATTACTCGGTCAGAAGCATATGGCGTAATATCTTGAGCTACCGATAACTCTGTGTAGCTGAGAATGACAGCGTTGCAATTAGCAATATTCAATAATCGGTCAATAAGACTATGAAATTTGATTTGATCTACAAAATCTCGTTGTCTGATGTCATCACAAATCAGGAATATCGCTTGGTGCTACTTGTCAGGCACAACAGGAATATTCCAGCAGACCGAATAAACTGCTAACAAAGTTGCAACTTTAGTGTTTTCTTCGTCGCCAGAATACCGATTCGTAATGGTCGCAGTTTCTGTGAGCCACAAGCTCCTGAAATTACAAATGCAAACATGTTCTTAATAGATATAGTCGAACTTGCAACTAATGCAAGGAAAACAATGGGCAACGTTACATGTCATCATAATCAACATGCCTCCTGATCAATTAAGTAATTGTTCATCTTCTGTCTACAACGGTTATGGATTGACACAATTATGTTCTAAAATGTATGAGATGCAATCAGGTATTTGAGTGTCATTTAGAGCAACCTAAGTCAAATAATCCTGATCACGGTGCGTGGCGATAACTCGGTTCACAGTATAAACGAAGTGTTCTGTTGCCATTGTTTCCATCCCACCAATGATTCCAAAACAATTTTCCATAATGCCCCCCTTAATTTAAGAAATCTAATCGTGACTCACGACCATGCCACGTTTGATTTGTTAGTGATTATCTAATATGTATCGGCCATAAGCAACTAATTTCCAATATTTACCAGGATTAATAAGGTATCATTTCTCAGACTTAGTAAGGCAGCATTGCTTACTACACTCATCCTACCCAGCAGCAGTTATTTAGCCAACGCACAACTGCTCCGAAGAAATTGCCGAAAGAACGCGGAACGCCTGCACAGGAATGGATATCGCCAAAGTTCTATTACTGAGCTATATTTTTAGAACAATGCATTCTCAGACTGCGTTCATTTCAAATACTTTGCCGATAACAATACAGCCTATGAATATTGGTATATCGACTTTTCGAGCCGCACAAATATTTGATTAAATGCCAGTGACGTACAGAAATGTGTACTGAGTTTCTATTTTGTGCCTTACAAATCACACTACCTTCTAATAGTAAAATCTTGATTTTCTTCAAGTCGTACTTTATAGTCAAGTTAGTGATGCTTCTGCAAATCAATTCAGAATGGTCATTGTATTATTTGGCTACTGGTTTACCGAAATTTATTCGGTCTGTTCCCCGGGTCTGCGGGGGTGATCCCATGTTCGCATTGGTAATTCAGGTTACAGGTCACTGTTCCCCGTGCATACGGGGGTGATTCCTAAACTCGATGATTTTTTCATCAACGACTGCCTCATTCTCCATAGATATAGCATGACACCAAGTTGATATCATTGTAGCAACAACCCCGAAACCTCAGCTCAAAAAAATCATCCTCATACATCGAGAGAATGATTTTTTCAACGACGATGTTAATTGGGGGCCAGATGCCCCAATCCCTCTTCAAAAATCACCAAAGGAACGTCTGCCCAGGAATAGACATTCCCAAAGTTACTATTCCATCATACTTTCGGAATCACTACACCTTTGCTGGACTGCATTCACTTCAAGTTACACCGCCCAGACACTACAGCCTACCTTAACGAACAACATTATATGGTTGATTAGATGCTATTATTATTTTGCGGCATATGACATCTCACGTGGCGATTATCAAATTTACTATCTAGACACGCCATTTTTCACTCTGTACTTTTACTACTGCGTCCTGATGGTAAACTATTGATTTTATTTGGATCATACCTTATAGTCAAAGCACTAGCCATTTGACAAGTTGACCCAAAACAGTCATTTTCATATTTTAGATTGTTGATTTACCGGCATTTGTTTAGTCTATTCCCCGTGTATACGGGGGTGATCCTCATTCCTATCTAAAATTTGATTTTACTTCACCCTATTCCCCGTGTATACGGGGGTGATCCCAGAAGATTGGGGCCCGCAATCAAAAGATATGGCTATTCCCCGTGTATACAGGGGTGATCCTCGCTAATTTTCCGATTAAGCCTAAGCGTAGGTCTATTCCCCGTGTATACGGGGGTGATCCTACCACAGGTTGTCGCCGACGCTGAACGTGCTTCTATTCCCCGTGTATACGGGGGTGATCCCTTGAGCTACGAAATCAAACCCAACTTTTTCGACTATTCCCCGTGTATACGGGGGTGATCCTAGAACAGCTCATGCGAAGTGAGTTTAAAGATTCTATTCCCCGTGTATACGGGGGTAATTCCGAGCTACTGAGGAACTGGAGGAGAAACTAGATTTGTTCCCCGCGTATGCGGGGGTGATTTTTATACAGTTTTTAGGAGGGCAGGGATAATGGTTGAAATTATCGCGCATGTTTTAATACCAACCAATCGAGGATTTTTGATTTTACAGCGTACCCGAAAAGAATACGGCAATAAAAATGTATACCCTGGATACTGGGATATTCCTGGTGGTTTAGAGATTAATAATGAGATTCCAAGAGAAACAGCAATTCGGGAATGTATGGAAGAAACTGGGTTAAAGGTAAAAATTAGCAGAATTATTTGGGAAGACTCAGTTCTTGATACAGCAAAAATGCGCGTGTTTACAACATTAGTTTATCTGGCACATGAGATATCAGCTGATCAGAAAATTTACCTAAATCGAGCAGAGCATTCTGAATTTATTTTTGTAAATTCACGGCAAACTTTGAATAAAGTAAAGGTTGTACCGTATTTAGAGAAAGTACTGTTGCAGTTTCTATAGATTAGAGAGAGTTGTACGGTGATAACTACACTTGAATGCGCATAGAATAAATTTATAAATGCTATACCCGTAAATCGGGCGGTTTTTATTATTCCCAGACCGTCTGTAATTCTATCAACCATATTATTAACGAAACTTACTATTCCCCGTGCATACGAGGGTGATTTCTAAACTCGATGGTTCCTCAACGACTGCCTTGTTCTCCGCATATGTAGTATTCCACCCGAGCCAGTGCCATTGTTCAATACCAAATATTTTGTTCAAAAAAAGACCGCCACCCCACAGGATGACGGTCTTTCAACATTAGAGCAACGCCCTAATTAAGTTTTAAATTAAGCAAGTGCCTTTTTAGCAGTGTCAACTAATGCCTTGAATGCATCCGCATCGTTAACGGCTAAGTCAGCTAACATTTTACGGTTAACGTCAACGTTAGCAACCTTTAAACCGTGCAT
>PPYE01343900.1_pt1 | contig 16098 bp, 10 predicted proteins | sample 1559881 | NCBI WGS metagenome assembly PPYE01 (sample SAMN08240022, study PRJNA423297) | Human gut metagenome, whole genome shotgun sequencing project. | reverse complement strand
AACAGATATATACGAGAGGCCGGTAAGCCCGGAGTGCCTTCCGCTGGGCTTCGACAGCACTGAGGGCTCTCTGCGGAGTAGGATCCTGATAATGCTCCTGGTTAAATTTCTCCACTGTCGCCACGCCCCTTTTCGATAAGCGGATAGTTGCCTTCAGACGTCATCAGCTGATAAATAAACAGTCGTCCCTTCTGGGTCCAGTACATATAAGTGCGGTTATGGGGAATGCCATAGCTATCGGGAACACTGTATGTCTTGGTGCTGGTGTACCCCATGGGAGCGTATTTCTGGTAGAGCAGCCATATTTTTCCCTGCTTGTACTGGATTCCGTGTTCATGGAGCCAGTTATTCATATGCCGGGCAGACCATCCATAATCCTTTGCAATGACCGAAGTCGGAACCAGATCTTTGCATTGGAGGACCAGATCATAGTAGCTTGCCTTCGGCTGGAGTTCTGCGATCTGCTGCTTCTGAGCAGCTGCCAAAAGTTCCATGGATTCACGCCGTTCCCGTTCTTCCTTGAGCTTAGTAAAGACTGCAATGGCAAGGTCCGGATTATCAAGGATGGCTTCCGCAGCATACAGACCGGATCGGCGGATAGAAGGAATGACTTTGTGTGTTACCCATCTTTTAAATGCCCTGGCCTCAGGTTTCCGGCTGCTGAGAATCAGGGTGTAGAGTCCCGGCTCATTTACAACACGTTTTTTCGGATTGCCAGGAATACCCTCGGTTAAAACTAGGGTATTCTTTTCATCGTCATCCAGCCTCGAAAGGGCATCGCTGGGGTTGGCAATGCCAAGGATGCGGCACACATCGGCGGCTACGAACCATGGCTCGCCGTCCACAACAGCCGTCCGCACATCCATCCCGTTATAGATGAAGTCTTTTGTTGTAGTCATTTTGATGACCTCCTTGAAAATAAGTTTGGAATTGTTTTCCTATTCATTAGCCAGGAGAACCCGTCAAATCTGACGGTTTCCAAAAAATTCCTGTAATTTTTTCTTTGCCCGCTTCAGCTTCTGGGTGATATTGTTTTCATTGGCACCGGTTCTGGCAGCATATGCCCGGATGGATTCCCCATCGATATAGACAGCAATGACAGCCTCTGCCCATTCCGGTTTCTTGGCCAATGCGATCCTGATGGTTTGCTGGGTTTCTTCATCGCTGGCTTCGCGATCCCGTTCCACTTCATCCCGGCTCACAAGACTCATATCCGGCATTGCCTTTCCATTCCGTTTGCATCCACTCCCGGCAACTGCACAGCCACAGGTGTCTGAAGCATCTTCGATGGGATTCATCAGGTTGTTTTCTTCTTCATCCCGTCCCTGATAATCCGGGAATTCACTTCTTCTGCGGTGCTCCCTGTGCCAATCATTGTAGAGGGGTTTGTTGAAGTCTTCGTTCATGATTTCCTGGGCACTGCGCCGGGTTACGGGTTCGCCTTCCGGTGCAGCCTGTTTTCTCAGTTCGTAATCTCTCTCGACCATGATTTGGCATTCTTCCTCCGTCACCTCCACTGCCGTGGTCAGCGGCGCTTTGGATTCATCCAATCCGTAGTATTTGACTGTGATTTTCACTTTTGGCGTCCTTTCCGTCCGTGCCAGAAGACGAAAGGATGCCAAAAAAGACCTGCGGGGAAAGTCCCCACAGGTCCCAGAGTGCCAAAATGACGCACGGGAACAAACGGTGGGGGCATTTCCAGTCCTGCCCACCGCATCACTGCGGTGATTCAGAACTGTCTATGCATCCCATCGTCCTCATGCGCATCTCGGACAACAGAGATTTTTTTGTTATGGGTGCCTGAGCACTCATATGGAAGCAGGACTGCCTGCTGCCGTATCAATGTTCAGACTATCCGTCCAGCTTTTGGAATACCCGCTTGCTGGTCGGTCATAATGAAATCGAACTTACTGATTGCAGATTATATTTCTGCATTTGCGGTATTCAGATTCACAGCCACACAGAAAATTCCACACATGCATGGTATAATGTTAGAAAACCAGTAGTCACACTTCCTTCCACCTCCCGTCTTCAATTTCTGATTTCATCCTATTCTTGATAAGGTTACTGTCAATCCGTAGTCCGGGTGGTTAAGGTTACTAACGATACTTAAGCTTACTTTTTTTCAGGAGGTACTGTTATGCCCTCACAAAACAACTTCCACGTTCCCCATTTATGCGGTGGTATCCTGTTCAATCTTTTACTGGAAACAAGAAAAACACGCGGAAAAATCCGTGACAGGGCACATGGCGGAACAGACGGTCTTTCTGATTTGGATGTATATATAGGACTTGTAAATGTTGTAGCTGGCAATGACTGGAAAGATGTTGACGGGACAACAAAAAATAAATGTGTATCTAACTATAAAAGGTGCGTGGACAGCACAGGTTCATATGTTCCTTTTACTGATGAGGTTTTTAGGAAAGCCTTCGATTCGGAATACAATAAAAAAAGCCCTGCCCTCCTTGAAAGGATGGCAAGGTTCATAGAACAGTATTTGAGTCTTGAAAAGTGCAAGTGGCTTGGCAAAGCATTGATTGAAATCATGCAAAAAGACCCTTCAATCAATGATGATGCCGAAATTGCTGTAGACTTTGGACAAAATATTTCTGTAAAAAAACTGCATGAGGCAAAGAACATTCACTTTTTGCCTTTTTTCCTAAGCGTACTGCATTACGTAATCGATAATTGCCCTGACTGCGAATCCGGGCGGTCCACCTTTGAAACCTGGTATTGCCAAGTTGGTCCGAAAGCGCCATGGAAACCCAAACATGATGTACTCAGTAAACTCGGTGGCACCATCGGCGATATGGAAGTGTCAGTGAATCTGGAAGTTCAGAAAGCCATTACGATAAAAGATGCAGAACATAGAAATTCCGAGAGTACATCTTCTGCAGATGAATGCTCATCGGAAAAGCCAGATAAAAATAATGATATTCTTTCACCCGAATCCCCGCTTTCCAACCGTGATACCACTCTTTTACCCCGGCTGGCGAAGAGATTCAACAAAATATTGAAGTTTGCCAAAGACACGGACCTCAGTATAGAACCTATGCCTTTCGAAATTCCGAATACCTTTGATACCCTGTATAATGAATGGAAGGATCAAGACACGGACTTTAAAGATCCGGAACTGAATAAATTGAAATATGACATTCTAAATACATTGTATGGGTATTTCAACTTCTGGGAAACTCATCTTTGGTTCAACGATGATTCTGATTGCTTTGTCCACCTAAAAAATACGTACAAAGATTCCTGGAAAAAAGAAGGAGAACTTCGTCAGCAGGCCATGAAGGACAGAGAAGCTTTCACCCGTCTGCATGAAAGGCTTTGTCGGTATATCATAGACTTTGATATCGATCTAAACAAAACTGAACCAGTTGAAGCCAAGGTCGTAGAAGAAACGCCGCCTCTGGAAAATAATCAAGGCGGCAGCCGGACTACAATTATCGAGCACCAGACCAATATCGGCCACAGTGTGTCAAAGACATATAACATAAAGGACAGCACTGTCACATTTAATGATTAAGGAGAAACAATGTATGAAGAATTTAACAGCTCCTGGCCCACATCAAGTGCGGCCGATAGCCCAAACGAATATAGGGAATCAGGTCATAAAGACATACAACATTCAGGACAGCAACGTTAACATCTATAATACGTGTCCACCTAACCAAGGGAATCCATATAGTGCAGCCCAAATGATTGCACTCAATAATTTCAGCAAAGAATATTATCAGCTCCTCGTTACCTGTGAAACAGATGTCTTTGAAAATAATAACGCCACATTTCCCTTAGACCGTGCGTTAAGTCAAAGGTATGTTCCGGAAGAAATATTAACCCGTTGTTCGTCTTTGTCAGAAGAAGGGATTGCCGAACTGAAGACCTTTCCGGCCATTGTCTGTATGGAAAACACAGGGTTCAATGGAATTACAGATCCTAATCAAACCGCGATATTCGCATATATAACACGAGTAAAAATGGAAGGCTACCAAGTTAGAGTGGCGTTCCAGCCCATTGCACCATTCCATCAAAAAATACTTTGTGAACAGAAATATGCTATTTATTTCGACTTGAACATGAGTTGTGCCATTACGGATTTGAATCGCACTGCCTGGTCTATCCATAAAGTGAATCTTTTTGAAGCTTTCAATGAGTCTGGACTGGGATATCTCCCGCACCCTTCTATTTAAAGGTGACTGTCTATGAACAGAAAATATCCAAGCGAAATAACAGAAATTAGAGTGGATGATGCAACCTTTAAAAATACAGGCATTGTCATCACCCCCACCTATATCAACTACTTTTTCGGAAACAACGGCACGGGAAAATCCACTATTGCCAAAGCAATCCAATCTGGAACTGGCATCAAGTATGCTCCAGGAAGATCTGCCACAGACTACCAGGTATTGGTTTTCAACCAAGAATATATCAATCGAAATATGCAGAACTTCCATAACCTTCCAGGTGTTTTTACGATGGCCGAGGAGAATGCAGAAATCCAGGACAAGATTGATGAGGCTGCAGAGCAGCTGGCTGATGCACAGGAAAAAGTATCAGATGCCACGGATGAAAAAGAAAAATTAATTAAAATAAAAAAAGAAATCTGTACAAAGTTCTACGATGAAATCTGGCGGCGGACTGGAAAACTGCGTAAAACATTTCCAGGCACACAGGCTGGATACCTCAAATCAAAGGCTAATTTAGCCGACAAAGTAAAACTGTGTTCACCCAGCGAATATGATTTGGATGATCTTAAACGGATGTATGATTCTGCCTACTCTTCTACAGCACAGAGCTATCCTCGCTTTAATACAATTAGCGATACTACTGTGCTTGACAGCATTGAAGGCAGCGAAATTCTATCTGTTGCAATTGTCAATTCCTCAGATACCCAACTTGCAAAATTTTGGAAGAAAATCGAGGCTTCCGAATGGGTGCGTCAAGGCCATTCTGCATATCATGGCAAAACCGATGGGAAATGTCCTTTTTGTTCACAGCCTTTGCCTTCAGAATTTGAAAAATTCTTGACAGACAGTTTTGATGACCAATACGAGAAGAACCTTACAAAGCTATCAGCATTCCTTGAAGATTACAGAAACACAGCCAACGCTTTATTTATGCCTTTGTCAAAACTTCCAGAACCGCTATATCCTGTCCTTGATGAAAAACCCTACAAGGATAAACTGGAAGCCCTAAGAGGTATTATTTCTACAAACATAAACCGGATAAAAGAAAAAATAGCCGAACCTTCTAAATCTATTAAATTGGATAATACCGCACCACTACTACAAGAACTCCAAAAAATGATTACAGATTATAATAAACTAATTTCTGATAACAACATGGTAGTTGCTGATGCCCCTAAGAAAAAAGAAGAATGCAAAGAAAAAGTCTTTTCTTTCATGTCCTTCATAACAAATGAAACAATCAAGGCTTTCAACAAAAGTATCTCTGACATTAATAAACAGCTAAACAAGCAACAGGAAATCATTGATACTCAGACAGAGCAAGGTGCGGATATCAGAGAAGAAATCCGTGTTCTAAACAGCCAGACAAAAGAAACTGAGTCCGCCATGAACAACATAAACCTTATGCTGAAAGATGCCGGATTCCAGGGATTTAAAGTCTGTCCCCACTGGGAAGAAAGAAGAAATCCGGATGGTTCTGTAAAACGAGTAATTCCTTCGCCGATTCGTAACTATGCTGTAGTCCGTACCGATACCGAAACAGGAGAAGAAGAAATTGCACATGACCTTAGTGAAGGAGAAAAGAATTTCATCGCCTTCCTGTATTTCCAGCAAACTGTATTCGGGAGCACTGACGCAGACAGCGATTCTCTGCAAAAAATAGTTGTTATTGATGACCCCGTTTCCAGCATGGACAGTGGTACGCTTTTTATTGTAAGTGCTCAAATCCGTAAGATGATCCATATTTGCCGAAACAATATTGACAACCGGCAACCGGCAGCAGATGGAAATTTCATCAAGCAGATTTTCATTCTTACCCATAATGCTTATTTCCATCGAGAGGTAAGTTACCTTTATGCCCGACAGTGGAACTTTGTATCTTTTTACCTGGTCCGCAAAATCAACAATAAATCTTCCGTCCAGTTGTTTGAAAAGCAGAACCCCGACTGCCCTACCAAAATGATGAATGTCAATCCCGTCAAGAACTCCTACGCTGCCCTTTGGGAATCTTATAAGGAAGTCCGGAGCGGTATCCCGTTAAAGAGCACCATCCGCAGGATTTTAGAATATTATTTCCTGCAATTATGCGGCTATGAAGGAGACGATTTGAGAAAACGTATCCTGGAAGACCATAAGAACAACTTTCTATATGACGAAAATGGCCATGAAACTCCAGAACGATACGAGATGGCTAAGGTCCTTCTGTCTTACATCATCTCCGATAATTCCAGCGTGAATGATGGAATCAACTACACGGACGATTTCCTCGATGAACAGCTTTACAGGGATACATTTAAAATGATTTTCAAATACATGAATCAGGAACAGCACTTCAATATGATGATGGGTAACGAACAAGGAGAATAATGAAATGCGTATCAGCTACAATAAACTATGGAAGTTGTTGATTGACAAAAATATGACCAAGATGGAATTAAAGGAAGCAGCCGGAGTAAGTTCCGCTTCGATTGCAAAGCTCGGCAAAGGTGCCAATATTACAACCGATGTCCTGCTTAAAATCTGCGAGGCCCTTCATTGCCGTGTAGAAGATATTATCGAAACGATCAATGATTAAAAAAAGGACTCCATGTAAACTGATATAGTCTGCATGGAGTCCTTTTCTCACATAAACCATGAACGATTACCAAACTATTGAACGGTGGTCTTTTATCCTATCGTTCAGATGTTGTGCATTTATGACTTTAGAAAGAATATTCCTGAATACACAGATATTCTTTTTAGGGGAAAATAAAAAATGAGCCTTCGAAGGAAAATCCTTCAGAAGCCCATATATCAAGCCGCTTTTACTGTTTGGGGTGCGGAAAATTTTTTTATCAATACGGAAAGGCTTATTTCATATATTTTCCTTTCTAAGGTAAAAAGGGAAGTTATCTCAGCATAAAGAATTATTATATAACAAATCTCCAAATCATATCTTTCTTGTATAAGAAGTTATTGTCACTTTAGCTGCATATTGTCGTTCACAGCAAATACCACAGGAAACAAACTGAGTAATCCAATAATACCATTCTTTTACCGTTTGCGAAACTTTCTTTGCAAAAACGCAGTTCCTTTCTTTACCCAATCAATTTTTTCCAGGAATACCACAGGCACCTCACAGGTCTTTAGCTGCTGTTTTTCCAACCACACATTAAATAACCGCTCAGACAAAAAGCCGTACAGTCGCTGCTCATAAGGACTGTAGCCCGTTATATCCACCTGCTTTTCCATAGCAAAAAGGATAGGAAACAGCCATTGACAATAGGCATCAAACAGACTTTTCTTCATCACAAACATATTGAGAATATGCAGGGACCGGCGATTCATGACCTGAGTAAAAGCTTTGCTGTATTCCGGGTATAGTTCCCCCACCAAGCGCTCGGCCAAGTCCAGGTCCTTTTTGTAGTGGGCATGCTCGTACTGGCTCCGGACCGTTTCAATATAATAGTGGCGTTTTTCCGGAAGGATTACGTCATATTGCTGGAGCAGCCGCTCATAATCTTTTTGGTGAAAAATGGCCTGTTTTTTCTTCTCGATATCATCGGTATGGATTGTTTTCCCAAAATACCGCCGGTAATGGCACAAGCCAATATATTCGCAGTCCAGGTTCTTCCAGGCCCAGTACAGCCCCGTCAATTCACAAAAACAGGGATTCTTGGCTGAAATATTGTCTCCCGTGTTATCCGGGGTATAACCAAGCTTTGGCTTGCCCTCAGCCCCCACCTGTAGTGGCAGATAAACTGGATTTTCAGGCATCCAATAGGCTTTATGGGCTGCAACCAATATTTTAATATCCATTGTTTCCGTACTCCCTGCTCAATTTTCTATCAATATGCACCTTTATGACTCAGCACCACGCCTACCGTTTTCCACAGCAGCATAATATCCAGCCACACGGACCAGTTTCGTACGTACCAAGAATCCATCTGGACCCGTTCTTCGTAGGTGGTATCGCTGCGGCCGTTTACCTGCCACATGCCGGTAATGCCGGGGTGGACCATATAGAAATCGTGGATATAGTCCCCGTACTTGGGAATCTCCGCTGTCACAATGGGGCGGGGTCCCACAAGGCTCATTTCTCCCCGGAGCACGTTAAACAGCTGGGGCAGTTCGTCCAGGCTGGTACGACGGAGAATCCGGCCCATCCGGGTGACCCGGGGATCGTCTTTTAGTTTAAACTCAGCGTCCCATTCCTTTTTGGCTTCCGGATTGGCGGCCAGGTATTCTTTCAGTTTCGCGTCTGCGTCCACGCACATGCTGCGGAATTTCAGGCAGGGAAATTCTTTCCCATCCTTGCCAATCCGCTTATGGGCAAAGAACACGGGGCCTGGGGAATCCAATTTTACCAAAATGGCCAGCAGCAGCAAAATGGGACTGATGCAGATGGTACCAATGGTAGTGACCACCAAGTCAAAAATCCGTTTCACCAGCCGGTTATAAGGCCGAGCCAGGTTATTCTGGAGGCTCATGAGCGGCACCCGCTCTTGGTACACATTTTCCACCACCACCCCATTCAGGGGCAGGCCAATCAGGTCGGGCACAAAGGACAGGTTCCGTACCAAGGGCTGGATTCTGTGCATCAGCTGGTCCAACTTGGCCGGGGGCAGCCCAGGGGCCGCAATAAATACGTCCTGGACCTCCGTCTGTTGGATAATTTCCGGGATATCGTGGAAGGTGCCCAGGTAGGGCAAATCCCCTACGTTTTCCTTTTGGGGGCCTCCATCATCCACATAGCCTACAATATGAAAGGCCATGCCAATGTCCTCCCGCAGCCCCCGCAGCAGCAGCCGGGCGGTTTTACCGCCGCCTACCAGGAGCACCGGAATCCGGCCCACCCCGGCCCATTCCAGGACCCAGGTCATAATGTACCGGGAAATGGCCGCAAAGACAAAGGACAGAATCCAGAACAGTCCTACAAACAGTCGGGAAGTGCTGGCTGCAATATGGGTGGCATACATAAAGAAGATAATAAAAATGATAGCGTAGGTACAGGCATCAAACATCCGCTGGAGCATTTTCCAAAAGGCCATCCGGCGCTGGTACACCTGGGCATGCCGGAAAAACAGGATGAACGACAGCGGAAATACCAGGTAGAAATTGGCCCAGGCAATATGAAAATACTGGCTGCCCATAATGCAGTTTCGCAGGGAATATGCACAAGACTCAGCCAGTAATATAAACAGCCAGTCGGTAATGGTAAACACCGCCGGCAAAAAGTAATTCAAATGGTGATGAATAAAAGAGCTGGAGGAAGACATGGTTTTCTCAGCTGCGGTCATAGTCGATTCTCCCCTTTAACAGATTTTCCTTAATACCCCATGTATAAAAAGCGTATATAAAAAATTATACCCTTTTAGGCTGGCTTTTACAAGGAAACAGGCCATTTTCAATCCTTATTAATTATCCAGTAAGAAGTTTTGTCAATTTCTATGAAAAGCCGTCTGACAAACGAAATAGTTTTTGTCAGACAGCATATTTATCTCATTTCTTTTGCTGTTCAATTACATTTTCACTTACTCCAGTTTCCGTTCCCCATGAAGGGTACGTAAATTTTCTTGATTCCTGTCATAAGCTGGGTTGCCTAAAGTAAATTGTAGTTCTGTCAGAGGGAGATTCTGAATGCCCATCAGCTCCACCAGCAGGTTATAGGCCAGGTCATTGGTCCAATAATTCTGCCGTTGCTGGGTAAGGGTCCGGTACAAAGCAGGATTCTGCTGCTGGTAGGTAGGGGACAGTACCAAAATCAAGGGAATATGGCTCATGGGCGGGGTGAATTTGGTGCTCTCGTGGCTCTTTCCCTGCTCTACTTCTTCGCCGTGATCAGAGAAATACACCAGACCTTGGAAATGGGGATTCTTACTGGCCAGTTGGTAAATCTGCTTCAGGACATCATCTGTGTATAGGACTGCATTGTCGTACTGGTCCACCCTAGGATTGGCACTGCCGGTAAACTTTGCAAATTCTGCTGGATAGCGGTCAGGGTATTTGGTATGTTCTCCTTTAAGATGGATGACAATCAGTGCGTTCTCTGCCTGGGACAGGTCTTTGGCGGCTTTTTCCACCAGCAGGCCATCATGATAGGCTGCATAACTGCTCTCTCCGATTTCTCCGTTGAGCCAGACCTGATGCTGGGCGGTAGAGCCTATTTCCGTAACCGGGGTAGCCCAAGCGCCATACCGGGTCTGGTTGCTGTACCAGTAGGTGGAAAAGCCTGCGGCCTGGGCCACTTCCGTAAGGGAATAGGCGTCTTCCGGTTTTACCTGGTTGTACTGGTTTTTCTCGGTAAGGGCATAGGTCAGGGTAGGCACGGTATGGGTATGGTTGGAATAGGCATGGGGGAAAATCATGGCTTTCTTTTCCTGGGCCAGTTGGCTAAGAAATGGCGTGGTTGCCCGGGCATAGCCATATACCCCCATATGGTCCCGGGTATTGGATTCGCCGATGACCAGCACGTACAGGCCCTGATGGCCGGGGCTTACCGGGAGCGTTCCCAATTGGGCCAACTGTGCCTGACGTTTGGCCTTATTGGCAGCAAAGTCCTGATAGCTGCGGACAGAATCCTGCACCGCAATAATAATCCGAAAGGGTTCGTAGCGCTGAAAACTTTGGGCCGTTGTTTGGCCGGACATAAAAAGAATCAGCCGTATAAGTAGAAGGCACACCGGAAGCAGCACCAGGCTGCCTTTGGTGAATTTTTGGCTGTGCTTGGAAGGGCTTCCTGTTTGGCATAAATAGTGCAGAATTTTATAGAATCCCAGCCCGAACAAGAACAGCACCGGCACCACCAACAGCAGGTGGGACATAGGTTGAGAGCTAAGGTAATCCAAGGCTTCCTTCAGGTTGGTCTGGTAGACGGTCATAACAATATCCGGCCGCAGATAATGCCGGCTTATGGCAAAATAGCCCCAAAATATGGTATTAAATAAGGATAATACCAAGAGCCCTGCCCCAAGAAGAACATTGCCGATGCATTTTCCCAGCAGCGATACCCCCAGGGTATTCCCTGCCTGCCGCATAAATACCCAAAAGAGCAGCAGTCCTGCCCAGAGAGCCCCGGCAAAAGATACATTTCCCAGTACCATATAAGGTGTCAGCTGGGCATGATCCAGCAGCTGCACCCAGGAACCTGAAGTCAAAAAGAACGTCATAAATGCCGTAATTCCCAGGTAGCGAGTATCATAATGCCAATAATACCCAGCCAAGGCATTTAACAATGCCGCAAATAAGACATATCGAAACCCATGCAGATACGGTGCCCCTGTAATTAAGGAAAGGATCACATACAGCAGGAGCATATAAACAATACAGAATACCCCCGCCTTGCGTAAATTTTCTCGCTTCTCCCCAAAATTCAAATGCCTACCAACACTCCTTGTTCTAATTGGATTCGAAATATACCAAAATTTGTAAAGTATATGTAAAGATTGTAGCACGAATAAGAAAATAAAGCAAATTAAGGGCGTTGGGTGTTGACGGGCAGGGTGTGTTTTGAATCTGCCAATGCGGGGCCGGTACTCGTTTAATGCTTACATAAAACAAGCCGCCTGACAAGGGATTTCTCCTCATCAGACGGCTTTCTTATTTCGTATTCGCTTATGCCGCATGGCCCAGGTATTCATACCCGGCCTTAGTAATGGCTTCTTTCACCGCAGCGTCATCCAGGGGCTGGGTGGTGACCACTACAGCGTTCCCAGCTTCGTGGCTGGGGGCTGCGCTGACTACGCCCGGCAGGGCTTCCAGGGCTTTCTTCACTCTGCCCTCGCAATGGGCGCACATCATTCCTTTGACGTTGAGAGTAATGGTAGTTTCCTTAGGAACTTCGGCCCGGCCCAGGTATTCATACCCGGCCTTGGCAATGGTTTCTTTCACCGCAGCGTCATCCAGGGGCTGGGTGGTGACCACTACAGCATTCCCGGCTTCGTGGCTGGGGGCTGCGCTGACTACGCCCGGCAGGGCTTCTAATGCTTTCTTCACTCTGCCTTCGCAATGGGCGCACATCATGCCTTTCACGTTGAGGGTAATGGTAGTTTCTTTAGGAGCTTCTACCTGGCCCAGGTATTCATACCCGGCCTTGGCAATAGCTTCTTTCACGGCAGCGTCATCCAGGGGCTGGGTGGTGACTACTACCGCATTCCCGGCTTCGTGGCTGGGGGCTGCGCTGACTACGCCCGGCAAGGCTTCCAGGGCTTTCTTCACTCTGCCTTCGCAATGGGCGCACATCATGCCTTTTACGTTCAGGGTAATGGTTTGGCCCTGGGCAGGCTGTTCCGGCAGGGGTGCTCCCTGGAGTTTCACAGGGGCTGCTGGCACAGGGCAGGCAGTTGCAGGGGCGGGGTTCAGCTGTTCTTTCAGAACGGCTTCTCTGGCATCGTTTTTCCGTTTCTTATCGTGACCGGCGTTATGGAGCTTGAACAGGTTCAGCCGCAGAGCATTCATGCACACGGTGAAGCTGGACACGCTCATGGCGGCGGCGCCTACCATGGGGTTCATCTTGTAGGAGAACAGGCCGGCGGCCAGGGGAATGCAGATCACGTTGTAGAAGAAGGCCCAGAACAGGTTCTCGTGGATGTTGGTAACGGTGCCCCGGCTCAGCCGGACAGCAGCGGACACATCGGACAGGCGGCTGTTCATCAGGACGATATCAGCGGAATCAATGGCCACGTCGGCACCGGCGCCAATAGCGATACCAATGTCAGCCCGGGTCAGGGCCGGGGCGTCGTTGATGCCGTCCCCTACCATGGCTACGGAGCCAAACTGCTGGAGCTTGCGGATCACGGCTTCCTTGCCTTCCGGCAGGACGCCGGCCACTACCTTGTCCACCCCGGCCTGACGGCCAATGGCTTCGGCAGTGCGTTCGTTATCCCCGGTCAGCATGACCACGGTAATGCCCATGTTTTGCAGTTCCTTGATGGCTTTGGCGGAGTCTTCCTTAATGACGTCGGCTACGGCAATCAGGCCGGCAGCCTTGCCATTTGCGGCAAACAGCAGCGGGGTTTTCCCGTCAGAGGCCAGTTCAGCCGCTTTGGCTTCCAGTTTCTGGGTTGCCGCCCCCAGGGAGCGCAGGTAGGTCAGGCTGCCCCCTACCAGTTTCTCGCCGCCGCGAGTCACTTCCAGCCCGTTCCCGGGCAGGGCTTTAAAATCATCTACGTTTTCAGCCTTCAGGCCGTTTTTATCCGCTTCTTCTACCACAGCCTTGGCCAGCGGATGCTCGGATTTTTGTTCCAGGTCATAGGCCAGCTGCAGCAGACTTTCTTTGGTATAGCCAGGGGCGGGCACAATATCCGTTACCTTGGGCTGCCCTTTGGTAATGGTACCGGTTTTATCCAAGGCCACAATGGAGACCTTGCCGGCAGCTTCCAGGGACTGGGAGGTTTTGAACAGGATACCGTTCTTGGCACCTACGCCGCTGCCCACCATAATGGCTACAGGGGTTGCCAGGCCCAGGGCGCAGGGGCAGGCGATAACCAGCACCGCAATCCCACGGGCAATGGCCTGACCCAGCGGTGCGCCGGCAAACAGCCAGCCCAAGGTGGTGACCACGGCCACCCCGATGATGGTGGGGACGAATACTGCAGAAACCTTATCCGCAATCCGGGCAATGGGGGCCTTGGTGGCCGCCGCATCGCTGACCAGTTTGATAATCTGGCTCAGGGTGGTGTCTTCCCCTACCCGGGTAGCCCGGCATTCCAGGTACCCGGATTGGTTCATGGTGGCGGTGGAAACCTTGTCCCCAGGGTTCTTGTCCACCGGCAGGCTTTCGCCCGTCAGGGCGGATTCGTTTACCGCAGAAGAACCCTTGACCACCACACCGTCCACAGGGATATTTTCCCCAGGGCGCACGGCGAAAATGTCGCCGATCTGCACATCATCAATGGAGACCGTAACCTCCTGGCCGTCCCGGAGCAGCACCGCTGTCTTGGGAGCCATCTTCATCAGCCCCTTCAGGGCATCCGTGGTCCGGCCCTTGGACATGGCCTCCAGCATCTTCCCTAAGGTAATCAAGGAAGGAATCATAGCTGCCGTTTCAAAGTACAAATCCCCTTTGTACAGCGGCAGCAGCTGGGCGTAGGAAGCGCCCTGACTCATGAGATAGGAAATATTGTAGAACACCGCCGTGCTCCACAGGAAAGAAACCGAGGAGCCCAAAGCAACCAGCGTATCCATATTGGGAGCCCCGTGCATCAGGGACTTGAACCCGCTGATGAAGAACGCCCGGTTGATGCCCATGACAATGAGAGCCAGGAACACCTGGGTCAGCATCAGCCCCGGCAGATTCCCGGAGAGAAGCTCGGGCACCGGCCAGTTCAGCATATTGTGCCCCATGGTGAGATACATCAGCACTACCAGGAAGCCCAAGGAAAGAATCAACCGCCGGCGCAATTTCGGCGTATCATGATCCTTCAGCGCCTCCTCGTCCGCCGCCAGCTTCTCAGCTACCCCCTGCTTCTGGGTCTGCGCACCCTTGACAGAAGCACCATAGCCAGCATCCTCCACGGCCTTAATAATGGTCGCATCGTCAGCGGAACCCTCCACCCCCATACTATTGGTCAAAAGCGATACCGACACAGATTTGACCCCGGGGACGGCAGCCACCGCCTTCTCCACATGCGCCTGACAAGAGGCGCACGTCATACCCGTTACCATATATTGTTTCACGGAAAAGACCTCCTTGACGGACAAATCGAAAAAGGATTTGTCGAAATGAAAGGCAGGGAAGAAAGAGAGAAGAAAGAGTGGGACAAAATGACAAGATTGATTGTTCCACATACCCTACCTAGGTATTGTTTGCATGATAATCATAGCAAAGGAGGAGGAATTTGTCAATAGTACTGAAGGTGTGTACAGTAGTTGAGAGAGGAATCGATTGGAAGGAGGGGAGAAATACAGTAGAATTGGAAGAATGAAGAAAAATACCAACAGCTTGAAGCCAGGGGCAGCGGAAGGCTTCAAGCTGTTGAGGAATCAAGATGAAGGTATTGATTGCGGGGGGAGCCCCCGTCTGCCGCCCCCCTGCGCCCCTAGCAGCTGGGGAATTCGTCAATTATACTAAAGGTGTGTACAGTGGTAGGGAGAGGAATCGATTGGAGGAAAGGGAGAAATACAGTAGAATTGGAGGATTAAAGAAAAATACCAACAGCTTGAAGCCGGGGCAGCGGGAGGCTTCAAGCTGTTGAGGAATCAAGATGAAGGTATTGATTGCGGGGGGAGCCCCCGTCTGCCGCCCCCCTGCACCTCTAGTGGCTGAGGAATTCGTCAATTGTACTGAAGGTGTACATTAGTTGGGAGAGGAAAAAGCAGAGAGGAAATGTAATATACGGTGGAGCTAAAAGAATAAGGAAAATACCAACAGCTTGAAGCCCGGGACAATGGGAGGCTTCAAGCTGTTGAGGAATCAAGATGAAGGTATTGATCGGGAGGGGGAGCCCCCGTCTGCCGCCCCCCTGCGCCTCTAGTAGCTGGGGAATAGGAGGGTAAGGCAGACGGCCGGTGGCCGCAAACGCCTGGGTAAATAGCCTAATGCCTGAATGAGAAACGTAAATCCCAATATCAAGCCTACCTCTCCTAGAATTTCGGCCGAAGGCCTTTGCCTTCCACTTAACAGTGCGCTGCTTGGCACGCACTGTAGAAGGGGAAGGAACGTTCCGCCCCCAGTGCAGAAGCGGAACAAGGTTGGGGTTCAACACCAGGATGCCCGGAGGGCTAAGTCATGTATTCCAGTAGTTCACTACTGAAATCATAATGCCTGGACCGCCCCAACCGCCTTCCTGGCGTCAGGCACCTTCCCCGCCTTGCACCACTGTGGGGCGGAGAAGGCAAGCGGCCGGTGGCCGCTAAAATCTGCTGAAAAGAATTAGTAACTGGTTTAAACCAGGCGTTATGAGCTGAATCTGCACTGACCAATTGA